>Ga0210059_1004705_pt1 | contig 22061 bp, 14 predicted proteins | sample Ectturendosymbi2_FD_188042 | JGI IMG/M metagenome (GOLD analysis project Ga0210059, IMG submission 188042) | Ecteinascidia turbinata endosymbiont from Florida, USA - Sample 2 (SPAdes) (version 2) | ecosystem: Host-associated > Tunicates > Ascidians > Unclassified | place: Key West, Florida...
GTGCGGTTCGTTGTAAAAAGGAGGGGATGTTGTTGCAACCTTTCCGGTGGTGTTGCGTTGATTGTGTGATTCACCACGAACGGGATGTGCGTGAAGAACAACACCATACATATATGTGGCTCGAACGAGGAATAATAGAGTGATCGTGGCGTGGAAGCTCTGTCGATATTAACTTGTGAACGATTGAACGTAACGACTAGCGTACGCGGAGAGTGATCATGGCATGTGAACTCTGTTGTTGCTTGCTGCCACAGTGCGAAGCTTTGCGCATTTGCCGCTCGGGATTTCCGATCGCAACAACTGTTAAAATAAATGGAAATCGTGGTGCATAGCAAGAAATCTCTCTGTTTCAACAAAAGTTTCAAATCAAATTGTGCCATTTCATTAGGAATTCCCAATTTAGGAGTGTGATGTAAAAAATGATCCAATTGGACAGCCGGAGTCGGACAAAAAAATCCGACTCCGACTCCTTGCGTCTCCGGATCCGACTCCGCAACCCTTATTAGAAGTGCTTGACATTACGCAATCAGAACAATCTGCATGTGCTACTGTACAGTAATTGATAACTGTCTTCGCAGTATTGACCTCTGGACACAACTGTACCTGTGAGTCAGGTTACCAGGGAGACGGGTACACTTGCAACGATGTGGACGAATGCCAGTCGCCCAATCCATGCCCGAGTGGAAACACGTGCACCAACACAGTGGGCAGTTTCACGTGTTCATGTACTACCAAGAGTCACATTATGCTACCAAACGGACAGTGCGAGAGTCCTACAGGAGGTGATGCAGATTTACTCTTACCACAGCAGCGTGTTGACAGCTTTTATAGAAATGAAATCGTACCCAGTTTTATCTCTCACAAGTAAAGGATCACTACTGCTGCTTTAAAACACTGCTTCACTGTTTGTCTTCCCTTTTTATTGTCTAAATCTGTTTTGCTTGTTTTTTGTTCCGAATAGATCCGTCTAAACAATAAAAAAGAACAAATTGTCTAAGCAATTTTTTTGGTTTGAAAAACAGTTTTTTGCTCATTCTAGACATTCGTTTATCGCTTACAACCAAAATGTGTAACAAATTTTTGAATATCCGTTTTGGCCTTCACGCTCTAGACATGGTTAACTCAACACGAGAGCGAACGATTTTTTCCAATGGTCGGGTCCAACTGTAGAATCCTGACACTTGATGGAAGAAACACTATAGTGTTGCAGAGCTTAAAGAACCTTCGCTTCTGGGAGGTTTACCACCGTGCTACCAAACGTTCGGAACCGTCCTCTTTACGCTTTGGTCATCTTTGAAGGTCCATTCCACCCGATAAAGAATCAGGAATATCTGAAAATCATAGACAAGCTTGCCATATATATTTTACAAAACATCCTGCCAACTTTCAAGTAACAAAATTGAAAGGAAAAAAGTAACAGGCTAATGGTTGTTTATCATCTATAGTTGCAAGCACGAATTCGACATTTTTGAACGCACACTGCACGCCCGGTGAGTTGCTTCACGCGTTACTGCGTACAGTTCATGCTCGATTTACCTGAAATTTTCAACACAAATATGTTTAGGCAGCAGGAAAATTTGTGTAAATTTTAGTTGGAAAAAACGAGCACAGGAAAATTTACCGTGTTGTAACGCAAACCCTGCTTGCATGTGTCGCACGCGCGTGCAGTGTCGTGCCACATGTGTCATTATCTCGCAGGGTTCATGCTCGATTTACCAAAATTTTTTGTTTAGGTATTTAGAAAATTCGTGTAGATTTTAGTTGCTTTAGACCAGGGTTTCCTAAACTTACTCTGTACATATACCCCTTCAGCATTTCGATTGATGAGAATGTACCCCTAAACTTGAGCCCCGTAAGGATTTTTTCCAGGGAGGGGCCAATAGTGGATTTTCCAGGGGTGTGCGAAAATATTTTTGCAAGAGGGAGGCAAAAGTAGCAAAATTACATTTTCGCCACTCGAAACTAAGAAAACAACCTTTTTTGCAAAAAAACTGATGGGAAAATGTCAAACTTCAAAATCGTGGGGCGGCTTTACCCCCCCTTCTGACGCCCATGCCCCTAAAACTTCTTATGACAAAAAAGCTGAAGAAGATAATAAAAATATATTTACCAATAAGCATATGATGATTTTTAAAAATAATATTCACAGATATTTGTTTTAATATTTTGATCTTTGAATCAGACGCGAAGTCCATAGAGCACAAGCGCACACTAACTGTACAACACAGATGGATAATAACAGACACAGAACGTTTTGTAACAGCGTTGTTGGTAGGACCACAGGATTACAGACTCTTGTTCGCTAACTCGTAACACTTCGTCCAACACTACGTTACAGACACTTTCTTAACATAGTTGTTCGCTAACTCGTAACACTTGATACAGCACTACATCCAAATGAGGACACGAAAATCGCATGTTTAAGAAATTAAGTCCAACCCTGGCTAAGGACTGATGGAGTACGAATGCGTTGTGACCTACACACGTCTGCAAACTAACACTGTAATGTCCGGGCACTCAGTCACAAAGTATAACGCGTATACAGTTGTAGTGTTCAAAGAATATAGTCGAATACCCTCATAAACAATCTGACTGCACGAAAGCGCGCAACCATACATTGTTGGACTTTTCGCTTCGCTCAAGAAACAGGTACACTTTTTTTTCAATATAGCCTCAGAGGTAGAAACTTTACATTGAACCAGATGACTACTAGCACTCGCTCGCCGCTGCACGGACGCAACCAAAGTTACAGGCCACACATAATCTGTTGATGTACGCCTTCCTGAAATCACACCATAACTATGATGCATACATGGAGCTACAGAAGGAACGAAAAAGTACATTTTTTACTGCGTCCGAACACCGGCAAAAAGAAGCTCGCAGCTTGTTTACTGCACAAAATTGATATCGCAGTTGTCTCTGAACGTCTGTGTCATCTGAAAGCTCAATATCTAATACAAACCCCAAATATTTGTAGTGGAAAACAGATTTTACTCTTGGTACACCCAGTGTCAGCAATTGGCCGTGCTTTTTGCGGTCTTAGCCTTAGACGTCATACAAACAGTTTTGCTGCAGTTGAAAATAATTTTATGCGATTCTGCATAAGCCTGACACACATCTAATATACTTTGCAACCCACGTACACTTGAACAAAGCACATAAATATCATCAGCAAACGTCAAGTGGTTCAATAAGACTTCACCAATATAACACCCAGCTTTGATGTTGTTTAGTTCAAGAGATAAATCACCTAAATATACAGCAAACAGCACTCAATACTCTTCCTTGTCTAACCCCATTAGTAACACGAAACGGTTCAGACAAATTCATATGTATAAATAATTTGAAATGAATATTGCATAAACATATTTTTCCCCTTCTGTTGCTAACCTCAAATGTACCCCTTCAGATAGGCAAATGTACCACTAGGGGCACATGTACCCCAGTTTGGGAACCCCTGCTTTAGACTAAGCACTAGGAAAGTTATTGGCGTCTGGGTGTAGATACGGTTTGATCCGTAGTACAGATTCCGTATACGGGTGCCCAAGCGATGGTGCGTAGCGTATGTACGCATCATTCCTTTAGGCGTGCACCGGTGCCGAAGGTAGCTCCTCCACGAAACGTAACCAGCACCGCCATTGCAAAGCTGCACCTTGAGAATTCTCTTGTAACACACCCGAAGACCAGGACAACCACTGCAGTACAACCATTTTTGTGCCCTTGTAAGTCTGCTCTGATTTCAAAATAAAAAACATCCCTGCAAAAGATGTCCGAGGGGAGTGATGAAGCCATTGGTATCCACGGCAAAGTATAAATAAAAAAAAATAACTTTTCAATGGAGATAAAAGAAAAAAATGATGTCAAACACTTAAAACTTTGATGCAAGTGAAGTCATGAGCAATACGACCTTTCCAAGCGGCATCTACAAAACTTGTTTTTTCATCCATGAATAGGTTTGTAGATCTCAAGCCTAGGAAAAATTTCAGGAAGTGGAGTTTCAAACATCAATTAATTCCATTTTGCTTATAACATGACAGTGGACTTAAAACATCAAAGATTCTTTACTTGGATAAGTGTTTGCTTAAAGAGAGAGTCTTAAGAGTCTCATATACCAAATGTTGATAGAGCCATTTAAACTTATTTCACGTGAATGATGGTGAATCTGTTTAAGATAATCCCTTCATCTCCCAGGAATCAGTCTTAAAGATATATGGTTATCTGCAAAGAGTATTTGTAGCATTTTACTTGATAAGTAGGGACTCGAGCACTGTACTCACGTGGGATAGAATCACGTTCTTTCTGTTTTAAATGAAATATATAGTGATAACATTGAACGCTTAGTAATGCCCATTACCTACAGATACCAGTTGTAAAATGTTGCTAGTGCAATCGCTTTGATTTATCGATTTAACCCCAAATGTTTTTAGCAATCAATTGTGATGCATTCGATGATAACACATACAACAAAGAGGAATTCTGGAGTTCTGATTGCTCTGTGGTTTATCTGGCAGCATGTGGCTATGACGGTGAGTAAAACTTAGTTTGAGTTGTTGTCTTCTGCTACTTCAGATTTCGTTACTTTAGTAGAAAGAACGAAGTGACTGCGTGAACTAAGAATGGAAATTTTGTTTTTTGCCGTCAATGCGGTGCAGACCTTGATCGAAGTTCGTTTTCGGCTGAACGAATATCTGAAAGTTTTTTCCTGCGTCTGGTGTGAGATTGATAACCATACAATCTTATTGTGTAGAGCAGTGCTTTTCAACCTGTGCGACGGTACGCACTAGTGCGGATGAGAAAACCGTGCGGTGCGGATGGCGGACGAGTGCGGAGGAGAAAATCCTGTTTAGTTGTTGCAAACGTATTTTAAACAATCCTCTCTTTTTTAAATCATCGTCTTGCTTTTTTGTAAAACACGGTACCGCGCACAACGAAAAATTGGCAGACATTGCGCTGGTACTTTGATAGTTTGAACATCTCAACAGAGAAATGCATTAGAAGTTACCGAAAGCTGCTACGAAACTTTCTATGTCAGCTATGTTTAACCCGCAGCTCGCCGTCCGCTATCGGCCCAGTCGAAGTTTTCGTGCAGCCCAGTTTAGGTTTCGATGTAGTAAAAGTATCCTACATGACAACTTGTCCTTATGTTGATAATCTTGAATTGGACATTTTAGTTGCAGGTAGTCCTCAGTACCACTTTATCACGTCTGTTATCATTGCAGTTAGGATTCGAACGCTTTCAAGACTTTAGATTAATGTTAAATTTAGTTTGCTAAGATCAAAGTAAGCCATTCAATGTGCGGCTCTCATTAGTATGTTATTCAATGTGCGGCCCTGGTTAAGATAGTGACATATTTTTTGGCTCAGTATGCCATTTGGGTTGGACATAGCTGTTTTATCTGCTTATTCTATTGTTACTTCGTGATGGAAAAAAAAGATGTGCAACTGCAAGGCAAAGCTGAGCTGATATAAATTTTTTGTTGCTCCTCCAGTTGCACAAGACCAGCGCAGCTATTCAATCTGTGTGCTGAGCCACGAGTACGCTGCTGATTTCAGCAGTGATGTCCACTGCTCAGCAGGCCGTAACCAGAGGGGCGAAAAAAAATTTCGCCACCCCTGGAAAAATGTGTTGGACATCTTTTAAAACTGTTGGACATCGTTCAAAAATTGGGGCCCCTCACAGCAAACTCTGCGCCCCTCCTGGTGTCTTAAGCTGGTTACGAGCTTGCTGCTCAGTAGCGTACCTAGAGGCTTGAGACAGGGGGGGGGGATTTAGCGAAAAGGAGCCTACTGGCCACCTTAGGGGGGGCACTAGCGAACACTAAGGAAAACGTTTGAGAAATGACAAGGAGATAACTTTACTCTGCAGGTGAAACAAGCAAGGAATCAAGTATGTACTTTCCACGATGGGTGTAAGCAAGGAATCGATCAGCAAATTTTTAATAGGAAATCGATTTCACGTAAAATTACGCATCCTCAGTCCTTATTCTATTTGAATAAGTTTACCTGCAGAGCATGTGAGCATCTAATCCGAAAATTGTCCTTTAAAGTCGGTGGTTTTCAACCTGGGATCGCAACATACGTGGGGGTCGTTTGCCTCTTTTCTAGAGGTCGCGAGAGCTTCTGATGATAATATTAATATTTACTTCTATATTTTATATTTCTTATGTGGAACCACTTTTCGTCGAAGCCAAAATTATAGGATCACCTGGCAAAATGGTAGCCTACTTTTTCATTCAAAATTGTTTTAAGTGTGATTATGACCATTACAAAGTTTTGAGTGTGATTATGACCATTACAGTACTGTTGCGTTTGGCGGTTTGGTGACATTTCATCACGCGACAATTTATCACTTGACATTTAATCACTAGATAGTTAATCACGCAGACAATTAATAACTTACCTGGTTTGGTGACATTTAATCACGTGACAATTAATCACTGGCATTTTAATCACTGGATAGTTTGTTAATATGGTGTTAGTTGCATCTGCATATCTTTTGCAAGTCCTTTCATAAAAGTCCATAATGTAGGGTGATGACATTGAAAAAAGTGCATGTTGTCAACTAGTATCAAACAAATGTTGCCAGCTAGTATAAAAAAAACTTTAGTAACGTCGGATGAAGGAACCACATCTAAAGCAGGTAAGCAGCAAAGTGCCGATCTTAAACTGTCATTCTTTTCGTGGTCTTTCATACCAATTTCGTTAACTTCTCGCATCGCACTTTGTGTCAAATGAAAATAGCAAGCAAACCGTAACTGTTGCCCTTGGAAATGCTGATCTAAAAACATTTATCGCTACACCCACTGGTGTAGGAGGCGGGGGTGGAGGGGGTGAAACCGCACACCCAAAAGTTTTGATTTGGTGAAAATCTGGGCAAAATCCCTTAAAATCTGGGCAAAATGTGAGGGAATTTGGGCAAAATATGTGTAAACCTTCGCAAAATTGCTGTATGTGCGTTGATTTTACAAAAATGGCACCTAAAATGAAAGTGAAGACTTTTTTTGGAAGTTATGTTTTAATTTAGTTGGTTTCGGGTAAGTTAGGAAAAATTTGGGCAAGCTTGGGTGAAATTTGGGCAAAGATGGTGCTCGAAGTGCCTTGACTTGAGAAAATGCGCCCAGTGAAATGCAGTCGTTTTCTTTTTGAGGTCATTTTCTATGGATTTTTTTCGGGCAAGTTTGCGGAAATTTGGGCAAAAATTCTTCGCATCCCCAAAAATTTGCCTGCTCCTACACCTATGGCTACACCCTCAAAATCTAGCAGTATTCTCTCAGGAGATACCAAAATAATCATTCTTTTCACTTCATTCAACATGCGATCATACACAACTTGAATCTTGTTCTACACAAGGCAGTAAATGGCGACAGGATTTATGCCACTAGCGAGTTCGAAATGTACTGTGTACAATTCAAAAAATATGCATTGTCTACAAATGTGCGTGTTGATCTGCCTGGTTATAAAGAGCCTAAGGGATCAAATGTCTGGGTGTTTAATTGTCTGCATGATTAATTACCTAGTGATTAAATGTCAGCGATTAATTGTCGCGTGATGAAATGACGCGTGATGTCTGTACACCTCGTTTGGCAACGCACGAATAACTTTGTGACGTAAGAATGTGCTGTATCCTGTGTTTGTAAATTACATATCTGAATGCGGTAGCTAATTGGGACTTATTCCAGTTTTCAATGAGTTGTGCTGTGGAGTGATTTGTATACGGCACGGGTCATGTGCATCATTTTAATAATTGAGTCTTTGCTAAACACAGTGATATCTTACGCTATATTTTAGTCACTGTGATTTTCTATTGTGCAAATACAACTGCATTTCATATGGCTGACCGGAAATTTTCGGGAGGGGAACTTTAGATTAAACTGGGTTGCAACATGGGCCGCTGCATAAAAAAGGTTGAAAGCCACTGTTTTAAGTAAAGCCGCGCATTGCATTTAGAAGCAGTAACACACCTGGTTGAAATCTCGGAAAGTTGGACAAACTTGAGGTAACATTGCTACTGAGTGATGATGATTCAAGATTACAAGAGTTGGGTTTGTGCCAGTCTTTTCTATTCATGCCTAGTCAAGTCAAATGCAGTTTTGCTAAATTACAGTTTGCGATGATGTAGTAATGTTAAGGCTGAGCCATTAAATTTTTGCAAAAAGTAGAAATGTGTTTGTCAAACTAGAGTGTTCCTCTCTGTTTTTAATATAATAACTTACAGAAGCGTTTACTGAGTTTGATATTTCCAAAAACATTACTTTGATCAAGACTTGAGCGCAGATCACGTAGTTGAAACGCTAGTAGTAGGTTTTCAGAAACCTTTGGTTGGTCCAATTTTATTTAGAAGGGAATTTTATATAGTTCCTTTTACTAGCAACACTGAGAGACACTTTTATGTAGTCTCTTGAGAGATCTTAAATGTGTGTTCAACTATATCCGTTGGGGAGCGTTGTTACACAGTGTATCAACTCACCCCAAGATGTGTATTCTTGGTTCATTTTAATTGACAACACATTTGGAGTCCCACATTTAACCTCGAATCGTACTTTAACCACGAGTCGCACATTTGATCACGAGACCCATATTCAATGACGAGAATCAAATTTAATTAATCACGTATCCCGCGTTTATCCATGAGACCTAGATCTAACAACGAGAACCACATTTAACCAAGAGTCTTATATTTCGCCTTTATTGATCGATTTCTGCAGAGATACTGTAATAGTGTTTCTATGCTGTCCTTACCACCTCACTCTTCACACAAGCGGTAAGCATTGGATCGTACAATATTTTGTCCATTCAAAAGGTCTGTAAACTCCGCTTGTGATAACTGGATGAAAACTTATCCTGGTGAAACAGTATATTAATATGACATCCTAATCATGAAGCGATGTCGTTATATGACATTCTAGCGAAAAATGCACCACCTGCCTCTGCAACGCCAAGGAACATTCAGATAAGTTTTGAAAATCGGAGGCATTGTGCCATTTAACCACAACATATTTTCCGATGAAGATTTTTGCGCAGTTTGGTAACTGACCTACCAGCACCAGAGGCAAACTGTGTTGAGCTTGAAACTATAAAATGTGTATCTGTTGCACCCAGTGGTAGCAGCACCGTGATGGATGCCTGTTCTTCAGCACGCAAGTATTCCCTTTCCTCAGGTTGCACTGCCTGCTGCCGTGTCTGGACAGCCATGAAAAACAAAATATCTTTTGGCATTGTAAAGTCTCCATAATATGACTCCTCCTCGTCCTAAACTTCGCAGAAGACTTGAAAGAACATAATCAACAAGAAAGCATTAGGCTAATTCATCATTTTGATATCTTCTACCGAATAAAACTGGTTACGTTAGACAAACCATTTTTGCAAAAAATTATAAAAATTCTTTAGTATTGAGATTGCCAAGCCCAGAAGTAAGAGAGCTAAGTCCGATTGCCCATGTTTGGTCTATGATGACTTCTACTCCATTCTTAACTAGGTGAGATGTGGGTGAAGGCTTACAATGTTTAGGTTGGTCACATTCAGCTTGCAGTGATGGCAGTGGTCTGTATGTTTGTGGTATTTGCCAAGATATAGGACATTGCTATACTAATTTCTCGTGACATTTCACCTCATTGCAGAGATTAAGTTTGTTTTCCTTCACTTGTAATTCAAACTGTATCTTACTGTACTTTTAACTGAAACAAGTATGTTTGACTGTCCATTATTGCGTCTGCTATATTTTGCCACTGTATGAAAATCTTGATGCATTTGCTTCTACACGCTTATTCCTGCATTTTTAGTGATTTTATTTTTTTAAGCATCGCTAAATATGTTTATTCAAATAACTAGCATCACTACATTCTTTTCATGTTTAAAAAATTGCTCACAGTTTTTACACCATATATAACCAGTACAAGTTCCGTTTGCCAGATGCAATATTTCACAATCCTTCCACACTGCATTTTTTGCGGTTTCAACATTCTCCTTCACAACAATTTCTTGTTTCAAAAGCAAAGTCACTTCAGCAACTGAGTCACAGCTTTTTGACAATGTGGCTTATAAAAACAAGTACTGAGTGATAATTTTCACTCTATTCAATCTACAAAAGAGTTAAAATTAAAGGTGCAAATCAACTTCTGAAAAACCTAATGCAAAATCATATACACAAAGATCAAAGGTGATTTGTTGCAAGAAAACAAAGCAATGAAGCCATTGCATTGCATGGGAATCACATAACAGCAACAAATATTGCAAGCAAATGCGTAATATGTGCCCGAGGTGCGCCAGACCAGACACAACAATCTCAGCCTTACCCCGGCCATTGTCCAGGCCGAATGCTGTAGGCCGGGTCTGGTGGTGCGTAAAAAATTGCTGAAACCGCTTGTTCATAAAGGGTCAAAATTGTGAAAATGTTATAGGCTACATCATTACCTCTGTCAGCAAGTCTATAAAAATGGATCAAAACTAAGTTTTTAATATTGTTTGAAGATATAAACTTCAACAACAAAAATTTTCTCCGTCCCATCCGGTGCTGATCCGCCAATTTTCAAAAATGTAGCAGTCCGATCCAGTCCTGCTCCCTGGTAATCTATGGTGAATCAGGAGGCTGCTTCTAGTCAATGGAAGCATCGCGCGTTAACCGTTCCCTTGCACCCACCCAGTGACGCCGATAAACTTAAAATGTCACAAAATATGCTCAGGCAGTAGAAAGCTTATGTGACTTCATCGTGAAATAAAACTTTCTAACACAAACCGTCAATGACGCTCCTTAAAATTTTGTTGGCTGGGGGTGCTAATTTTCTATGAAAACTGTTTGTCAATTGTCTTGGAAGCGCCCTCCACTTTTTGTGGCACCACTAAGCGCAGATGATGGTATTACCGAAATAATTACTTAATAATTTTGATTCTATCATCTCTTTGCAGATGTGCACTTTTACTCCTTGCTACACATTCCTGAGCTGTATTGTCTGCAAAAAGATCTTGTCAACTTCGATGCGCTCAAAACTTATATACTCGCTAATGTGCAATACTTAATCAGGTAGCGACTTGGAAACGAATGCGGAGAGAATGGTTTTGACTGGAACAGGCCCGAATGCAAACTGCATGGGCGCAGGAGGGCTACAGACAACTTTTTCTTCAAGTTCTTTCACCAGGAACACATTTCTTGACGGCAGTGCTAACGACCTCATCCGCGGAACTGTTACCTGCTCGCAGACCGGTGTGATTATCATGTGAGTGTGCTAAAACTGCGCCAGGCTAACGCGATGAAAAGTTACATGTTGCAAGCAGTTACAACTTTTGCTATTATATTGGGACGAGACTTCAAAACTGTGCAGCTGTGATGCTGCTTTGTTTCTACGACATAAATCAGCCGGCCGTGTTTGCATGATCAATTGCATTCCGTTGTCTTTGATGCACACAAAAGCAACAACAGCATAAAATGATAACTGCTGATATATCAAAAAACGCACAAAGAAGCTTAATAAGGTGTACGATTGCTTCTTATTTTCCGGTCTCTTGGTCAATTGAATTGCCAATTTAGCATTAATATAAAGTACAAACGCAAGATGCCGAAAGGGTAGCCATTACGACTTACGATTTGGTTAATATCGTTGTTTGATTTTCCTTATTACGAGTATATTGGACAGTCGTTGCCGCTTTCCTCTGGGTCAAAGTTATGAAGCAAAAAACAAACTACTTGTTTACTGATTGCCAGATGGCTGTAAAGCTGTTCAAAAATTTTTATATTGAGTGTAACGCAGCAGGTAGAGATAATTTGGCTCTCTTGCCGACAAACATGATCTACAAAAAATGACCCTCAGAATACCTGTCTAAGGTACAAAAACTCAGGTGCGATACCTTAAAGAAACTTGAATTAGATTATTAAAGAACCATGCTGCCAAGTCAAAAAGCAGCAGTACTGGGTGAGATCTAGATATGTTTGCAGCACGAAGAGGACCACTAACTTTTTGTGTTAATTGCTTGAATTTAACCGCAAGTGGCGAAAATACTGCATGGTGTGGGTTATCCGGCACGAGTTGCAGGTGCCCGTGGGATCACGACCAGGTGCCCGCGGGATCACGAATCTACGAGCGTGGGATCACGACCTGCATTCTGTGAGTGTGCGAGACAAAGGGCGAGTGAAGTTGCTTGCTGGGTGGCGCAAAAGCGCGTTGAAAAATTTGCGGGTCATGTTAGGATTTTGGTTTTCCGCAAGTGTTGATTATATCTTCCAACCTAATTATTTCAGATGATCCTACATTGTAAGCTGGCACGAAAACAGATTTGCCACTTTGTTTTCTGTTAGGGAAATTTCGCAATGGAGAATCAGGTTTTTAGTTCTCATGTACAACTTCGTAGGTTATTGTTAATGCAACATTTTCCACTTTCATACACGATACAGAGTTGAGAATTCCTGCTTAATAGGCAAAATATTAGAAACTTTTATCATCAACGTGGCTTACCTTTCGCAGATAAAGGGCTGCTTCTGACATATACAAACTGGTATTTGATAGCAAGCCGTTTACATTCCGGGGACAACGTGACGCACCGAATTGTGTTAAAACAGTTTGCTGGAAATATAATTTAAATTTGCGCGAATCTTCAAATAAAATAAACACCGTCATGTTCGGCAGGATCGATCGTCACGTGATTAACGCTGCAGGATTCAGCCTGTCCGACATGGGCATAGGTTCTATGCCTTCCGGTGGCCCAGCCAATTATCATCCGAGTTGTCGTGGAAGAAGATATTACGAGAATGGAGCGCACTATCGTTTCGAAATACTTGGAACGATAACTGGACAGTGCGGCACACAAGCCGCGGTTAGTATGAATGCCAGACCTTTTTGAAAAACACAATGAAACACGATTATCAGAATCATAGTCTGAGCAACCAATAAAAATTTATGCTTGTTAATGAGTTCTTCTTCTAACAAGTCGCGTGCACTTTTTCTACTGATGGAGTCCGTGGCAGAAGGTGTCGCGCAGGTCCGCAACCGACTTGACATCAGGCGAAGAGTTTTCTGAGAGGGGGCCAAATTTTTTAAACTATGTCCAATAGTTTTGAACTGTGTCCGACACATTTTTCCAGAGAAGGAACCCCCTATTCATGGGCCTAGAAGCGTGTAAGAGGATATGTCAAGTGTTTAGTTTGACAGGCTTTGATTTACATTTTGTTGCCTATTTATCCCAGAAACGATGTTCCCAAGTAATATCCACAGGCTACAACCGGAGAAGCATGCGGGTTCTGCACTTGAGTTCTACTTAAACTTCCTAATAATAAAAAAGCATTTTACCTGAACACGATAAGAAATCAAGAATGCTTTGTCTTTTTTAACACAGAAAAGAGGGCTCATTCGTGGTTATATAACAACAGTTGTTAAATTTGTGCAACATCAGTTTGCACGTGTGTTTACGTGAAAATATCTATAATATGAAATATATCTCGGGTTGCAACTCTGTCAAGATGTGATTTCCTTCCACATGCTTGATGTTTAAAATTATAACAACAACACTGAAACCATATTGCGCTTTCATATCAAGCAATTCGGATGAAAACATATCTGATGAATTAAACCATTTCGCACTTCGGTGATTGCTTGGGTCATTTCTTTGTCAGGTCAGTGGAAACTCGGTGACGTACTCCAACTTCATTGAAGGTCAAATTGGATCAGTGGCCGGCAGCGTTATATCGAGACTTCATACGATTAACATTGCATTTACGTGTATTTACAATAGAGTTACGGAAATTTCGTCCGGCAATACTATTTTCGTGTATGAACTCACAAGGCGAAAACGGTTTGTATCGTTATCATCATTGACCTAATTTCTGCACTGGGTTATCTTTCTTTCAGATTCATCTGTTGCACGAAACTTACTTTTTTGGTAGTATCGTCACTTCTTATTTGTATGAGTTGCCACCAAAGTTGCGTAAACCTCATTTGTTCAAAGGGGCATGTGTCAACTGCTTCAACTTTCATAAATCTATCTTTCCAATTCAACCTAAAATTCCATGCTTTTGCATGATTAAGAAACCTCTTGCTATTTTTAAATGATCCCATCATTTGATCAATGACCGCTTGAGTAGCATTGCGTATACTGTATCACGGTAGCGTCTCTTTTACTGATGTTAAGTTTTAGTAAAAGAGTCGCAAGCAATGTTTGTTATTAATGTCAATTTAATTATAAAAATATCTTGAGCAAACATAGTAAGGTTTTACTCTTGTGCCAAGCTAAAAATTCGAAAAGCACATTTAGGGATTAATAATTTCCCATAAAATGACATTTGATATCTTTACGTCCTAAGAAATTAACTAATGTTCTTAAAATTGATACCTCATTCACAACACAAACTTAAACTGGTCAGCTTCAAGACATTGAAAAATCTTAAACAGAGTTAAGATGAAAATGCCACACAACTATTTGAATAAGACCGAGGATGCGTAGTGTGTGAAATAGATTTCCTATTCAAAACAATTGCTGATGGATTCAAATTCTTCACCTTTGTTGAGACTAGTTGCAACAATATCTTTCCCACTTTTATAAATTTCAGTAAAATCTTTTATGGTATTATATCACCAAGATTTGAAATCTGCAAATTATTTAATGTCAAAATTTAATAATTCGTTTTACCCGAAGGCAAGCCGATGCTTTGGTTTTGAGCGAAGGCATCTCTACTTCGCTTTGGAATGATGAAACACTTCAGACTGTTCACTCCAATGCAAGACCACTGATGCCAAAGGAAAGCGTGTATATCAAAATAGTTTTACAGCAACAGCCCGATGACGACCAGTATCTACTGCAAGTAATGAGCTGTTGGTCGAGCCCTTATGCAACGTTGCAATCAGGCACGAAAAGAAGCCTCATTTCAGATGGGTATGTGGTTAATGACACTGCGACTAAACTTAGAATAAACAATAATTTCAAAGCCAAAATTCAAGGTGCAAAACTTACCAGCCGATTGCGTTCTCCAGAGAATATTTGAAATGTGGTTTTTGCCGCGAACTCATTGGATTTGCAACGGTTCCTGCGGTAAATATTCCGTGACATTTAGTGACTTTGACCGTTCATGCAATGAGACATAACCACATCAGTTGTTCTGCTGCGATCATAGCAGTGGAATAAGCTGGAAAGCTTTTTTATTCAAAAACTCAGTTGGGTGAGCGAAGACGAATTACTAGATTAGACGTGCAAGTACATGTGATGTTACCACCTACTCGTGCTGCTGTTCATAGTCACAATAATTCCAAACGACTCATTTGCAACAACTGCATCTTTTCGAAGCAAATTCCGTGGGTGTTATTTTGAAAAGAAAAAGAATAAGTCAGGTTTTCAATGCAACTTCTGAGTCAACATTTTTCCAAAAATTCTATTTTGATATTATTTTCTGGTGCAATGAGTAATTTTGAAAAACCTCATAGCTTTATTTGTCTTAGTACCTTGCTGCATGGATGGGCAACAAGTAATAAATTAATTTCCACCTCTCTCACACTTTTGAGTAACTTAGCTTCAAATCACGAATTGGTTTTTACTCTTGCAAGAGAATTGAATATCGAACTCAATACAATGATGATGCAAAATTAAGGCAAGTTTCACAATAACTTTTCACATTCAATAACTTTTGACGTGTCACATTCAAGTTAAGGAAAGTTTCGCAATAACTTGGCGGATAAAAAACTCCGCCGACACAAGCAATGACAGTAGTAATTGCAAAAATAATGAAGGTGACTTTCTTGAAGTTTTGCAAAGCAATTTCAAATAGTGTTTAGTCCCGTTAACTGCCACCGCCCAGAACGTTTGTTAGTTCGGTGCAGACTACCTCAGTTCCTCGTCTCTTCCTTGAAGTTGTTGAGTGCTCCCAGTGGCGCAGGCAGCCAAAAAATTTTGGGGGACCAAACTGTTTGATTTTAGACGAATAACACCATTTTGTTTGGAAAAACGCCTTTCAAAGCACAAAATGACTATATTTTCTAAAAATTTTGGGGGGCATGGCCCTTTTGACCCCTGGCTACGCCTATGGTTGCTCCAGTTGTTTCAAGCGCTTCTCGTAAAGCAGTTTTTCCCAAATCCATCCTGCACTGTAGACGTGATTGAAAAGTAACACCCCGTAATAGAATTGCAATAAGAGCTTAAAGACTTCTCTGCTGTAACGTTTCTGTTGTTGAAAAGGCTACTCTGCACTGCGCAGATTATAGAAACAATAATTTTCCTTTATTTCTGGTAAAACAGATAGAAAAATTTGGTAAAATGGGTAGAGTTTGCGTAACATATCGTAGATTTGGTAAATGTCAGCGTTTACGATTTCCATGCTGATTTCGCTGGGGTATGTGACAATTGGTGAAAATAACTGAAAAAAACAAGCTCTGATGATAACAATCTTCATTAAATTTCAAGACAAACCACTACTATCTACCAAGCTGGCTTTCTGCAGTAAACGAAGCAACTGTAGGTTCTACCTTTTGCAAGAAAACAAATGTCTTCGCTGCGCAGTGTACCTCAAAGTTACTGTGCTACCGACACTTCAGTGTTTATGGCAAATGTTGTCTTCGTTTTATGCAGCTGCAATTCTTCCTCTGGAACAGCAGTAGCAAACGGTGTGACTTTTTACACAAGTGGATTATCCAACCAGGTGAGTTTCGGAGCTCAACTTAAAGCATTCAAAGGTGGAGAACCAGAGGAGGTTTATGTCCACTGCCTGGTCAACAAATGCAGTCTTATGGATAATAACAACTGTCAACAAGTAAGTGTATTGTTCTTTGCGACGAAATGATTGTTCGCAGTCAATAGATCACACGGAATTTCAATGGAAGCTTGCCACAGTATTGTTATCCAAAAAGATACACCTTTCCGAAAAATCGGTTTTATCCCTTGGTTACAATCTCGTTTCGGAACCTCGGTATCAGTCTCGGCATTTTCGAACTGCTTGCAAAATTTGTGGTTTAAATTTACGCTTCACAAGTAGGATGTATACCAAAATTGAAGGCTTTTGGATTTCAAATGACATATTGAGCTTGAAATCAATTTACATTGTACTGTAAAACCTATCTCTTCATTAAACTTCAAATCAAGTTACATGGCAAAGCGTATCTCTGTCTAGATTTTTTAACAGATGTGTACAAACTAGTTTAGTTTTTAGTATTAAAAATAATTTCGAAGTGCTTTTTTGAATTCTTAATGGTAACTTACCGCAGCATTTGAACTGGCATTTATCCGGGTTAATAACGTATTTTTGGTTGCTATTTTCACTTGAAATTGATTGATTAAATCAAGCGCTCAAATAATGTTGCGAGATCTTGCAAGATAAAGAACTTATTTGATCAACTGTCGCATATTCGCGTCACGGCAACATGCAGTGCCCCAGCGCGACAACGCGTTAGATGATGAGCTACCCTTAGTGTGTGCGGCATCAATTGTCTGTTTTTTATTTCAACATTCACAAACTGGTGATTTTTATTAGCAGACTTTTACGAAGCGATACATCAACTTTCCACAATAAAATAAAAGTGTGAATGTGATCCACGCAAAAACACTTTTCTCGTAACCTCAAGATCTCGAGCCGCTAGACATGCGATCAAGTCTTGATTTGTGCTTGTAACTTTATGTTCTCAGAGATTCGTTCAAACACGGGTGTACTTTTATCAATTTTGTGATACTTTTTGTTCGAAATCTTTTGTTCCACATCATTTCTTAGCACTAAGTCTAGGTACAAGGAGTCGCGAAGATGTTATAAAAAATTGGTTTGCAGGCTTGCGAGAAAAAGTTACGGTCTGGCAATACCGCTTTCCAAGTTGATTCAGATGTAAGCATTGCTTCCGCCGGACCTGTCGTCATGAATGACGTCTGTGGAGGGAAAAGCAGAGGAGGTTGTCAGCAGCTGTGCACGGTGGGACAGGACAGTCGGGCTCAGTGCAATTGTGTTCCTGGATTCGAAATCGATCCCGAAAACCCATTTCTATGCAAAGGTGGGATCGTATGTTGCTTCAAGCCGTGTGCTAGTTTTACTGCAACATTTCAGCGATCAATCCTACTAATATATAGTGTGTCTGGAAGTCCTTAATTTGGTGGTGGCAGAAATTAATTGCTGGTCCGAAAGTGATAACAGGTAAGGAAGGCACTACCCCACAGACCTGAGAAAATGTTTGCTGCTTCATTTAACTGTACGTTTTGAACGAAAGTTTACTCATTTAAAGCTGCTTTTTAACAGTTTCTACAAAACAGGCCGAAATGCTGGTTACTTAATCGAGAACATAAGGTTTTCAGTATTGAGGATATTTTCTTGATGCCGAGTAAAATTAACGTAGGCCAGCTCCTTCATTGGTTCCAGCAAAGTTTCGAATCTATTACTCTAACCGTCCACAAATCGACCAACTCACAGCTTCTTTTGTGCACAGGCGTCAGGCGTCACAAAATTTACAAAGGCACAAGTAGAACTTCAAGACAACTCAAGTGATAATCCACTTTCGTCAAAACAACGTGAAAGCGCACAAAATATTACAAAAAATCATAACTGCTGCTCAACTTTTACTGCTCCCCAATTACGTTTTTTAGCCAAAATTACGAATGTCTGGTGTCACACAACAGTTTTTTTGCATCTGAGCAGTGTTGCTTTCAGAGCTGCGGTCTTCAGCAGGTCTATCAAATATTTCGCAGCAACACCTCACTGTCACTTGGGATTCGTTCCACTGACGCACCACCAACCTCTGCTGTCAAGACATTTTTTCACGCATACTGAGAAACAGAAATTCTTTTGTAGTTCATATCTTATCAAATAGGTTAATTTTGCCCTACGCTCTTAGTTGCCTCGTTTTTAAACCCTTTCAGAACTAATGTGCCACTTGACAGAAGATAGTGACAGAAGATTCACCTGTTTGACCATATCAAGTCAATATCACAATTGATATCAAGGATGTTAATCTTGCTCATTATGAACATGTGTGCTTTCACCTTGTAGGGGTCGGTGGTTTATGAGCCAATTGGTTTTATCGAATGAAAATGAAGGTTTTCCGAAAATGCACTGGGATCACTAAAACCACGACTTGTTTTCCATAACCAGTGGTGCTCGGTGACTTTTTTGGTGAGGCACTCACTGACGGATAAGTACGTGGTACGAGGTGGTCATTTTTACTTGAACGCTGTTCGTGAGCGTCACGCTGTGCTGAATGTTTTTTCAACAATGACGAAATATCAATGCTTGCAATTTTGTGCAGAAACGTATTAAAATCGATGACGTTAATGGCGGTTTCAGCATTTTACTTCATTGTAGACCATTTGGGTCGATTTCCTCATTGCACCGTTTTATAAACAGATTTTCATACATACCATAGGTAAGGTCGCCTCAAATCAGCGTGAAACGATAGAATGTAACCAACCATGCATCTTTGCCGACGGTGATCATGGTAGAACACTTCTCTTTATGAGCTTGCAAGCAGAAATATTATTACGGAAGCCTGTAATGATTTGCTAGAAAACTAGATGTATGCTGAGTCAAGGATTATTCGTGCTTTATTGCAGTTGTTTCAGCCAAATCATCATCCACTCATCAACCGCGGAAAACTGTGCCATGGTATCATTACGTCGTTCCTCTGCTGTGCGTCATTGCGGTCTTGACCGTCGTCATAGCAATCGTCAAGAAGAATCGCGGCCAGTCCGTCAAAGGCAAATACCACCTTCCGGACTTGGCCGACGAAGATTCATGAAGAACTTTGCAGCTATAATGTGATGTTGTCATCTACCCGGTTTGTAATGCTACCTTCGTGAAAGGAAAAATAATAAAATCGGGTGTAGTTCTCTTCGGTTGAATGAACTTTGTGAACCGAATAAAGAGTAGTCAAATATAAGATAACTGTCCATCAAAAGAATAGTTTCACAGTCCAGAACTATGACCTTATTAGCAGTGTCTAAGTAGGCGTCATCAGCTCTTATTCAATTAGAATACTTAAGATAAGTCTATATATATAAAGCGCAATCGAAATAAATATGAAATTTCGCAGCACTTACGTTTGTTGCGAGATGTTAAGTTATTGAAACTGTAAAATCGACTGAGTGTGAAGTTTTGTGGCAAATTAAATATCACCAATGTGCGGAACTCGTTGCTTTCAAAAAATACCTAAAATTTTGGCAAAACGACTACGACTGCTCTACTTTCCTTCGATGAAGATTTACTTTTTCCTATTGCGGGCATTTTCATTTGCATCATATGAAGTGTTTAGTCGGAAATTGTTGAAACTGCGACACTCATGCCAATACCAATAAATGCTAATAGAAACACTTGGCAATCGTCTGAATTAGAGTAAACAGATGCTGCAATACAAATCTGGCACCTGAGCACGCAGTTGAACCACGTCGCTCCGAACACCGTTTAGCCGTCAAGCAACAGGTTTCTAGTATTTCACCTGAAACATCACATTTATGTCAGATGTGACGTTTCCAAATGTTGAAACACACTGTACGCGGAGTAATTAATCGCTCGGCTGGGCTGCCATATTATTGCTGCGGCTCACGCCTTCACTACCATAAGCTGTAGATGGCTCAAAATTACATGGAAATATTTTAATAGCATAAAATTCAGACCATAAACGTAAAAAGACATGGCGGCCTTCGACTTGCAAGACCAGCTTATGAGCGCTGTTGCTCAGCGACGACAAAAGGCGCCAAAACGATCATCTTCCGAACGATCATGTTCTCTTAATCAGTTTCGACTAAGCAGCTTTCTTGAAATGCGAAAAACGAAAATCTGGCTTCGGTCACGGGGAGCACGACCCCAGCGAACCAACCTGCCCCATGTACGTCACGTACCCTCGCAAGCTGACGCTGGGCGAGTGCTCACATTGGCCGTGGGTGAGTCGGAACGAGGTAACGGTTGCTGGCATTGGCTGATGACAAGGTTCCCGGCAGGTTTGTTCTGAGGGGACATGATCGGTGACTTAGGGGCTCCCAGCACTTGTAGTGTTTGAACTTTTCCGCCAGTTATGATTTGCACCGAGTGGGAAGTATTTTGAACCACCTGAAAAAAACAAGAAATAATGATTCAAAGACGCCGTTGCTTCCGGATAAAGTTCACGTTACAGAATTCCTTTTCAAACGCATTTGCCTTCGCAATGAGGCGCCGTTAGCAAACGACCTATGAACACAGTCGCTAACGCATCAGCTGCAAAAACGAGCCAGTACTTCAGGAGAAACTATTCACCTCGCGAGATTAAGTACAGTGGTAGGACAGGATAACGGAATACAATTCAAATCGTCTACATCGTGTCAATAACAAAATCACGCACGTCTTTTCGTGAAAGTCATAATTTAGCGAACACGCATGTTATTTGAAAAATGATTGTGAAACTTCCTGAGCTACCTCACATGTGGAAGATTGTCAGTTACCAAGGGAAACTAAACATATGCAGTAGAACAGCTATGTCCAACCCAAATGACTTACTGAGCCAAAAATCATGTCGCTAGCTTAACCAGGGCCGCACATTTGATGACATTAATGAGGGCCGCACATTGAATGGCTTACTTAGATCTGAGCAAACCAAATTTAACTGAAGCTAATACACTGAAAGCGTTCGAATTCTAATTGCAATGTTAACACGTGAGAAGAGTGGCACTGGGAGACCACCTGCATCAAAAGTGTCAAATTCAAGGTTAACAAAATAAGGAAAGGTTGTCAGTTTGTAGGATACTGTTACTACAGCGAAAACCTAAACTGGGTCGCACAAAACCTTCGCTTGGGCCGCTTGTTGGACAAAGCTGCAGTAGAAGAACTCGATTACAAAATATATTTCACACCTGTACACCGGCAGGTAGAGGTCGAGCAGCTTTAACGATCTGCATCGGAAGAGGTGGCGTTTTCCCAGGACCGCAAGAAACAGTAGGCGATGTGCTGGTTCTGGACAATACGTGAACTATTTGCGGTGACGCCGGGACGCTTTGGGCGGCGACAGCGGAACCGCCGGGCGTCACACCGTCACTCTTGGTGGTGATTACGATCCGTCGATAGAGTTTATCGGCGTTAACGTTTGTTGCGACGCCTTTAAATGAGTTCCGAACACCGGCTGGGCCAGGAGCGCGCAAGCCAGCGGAACTTTCGTTCT
>Ga0210059_1004706_pt1 | contig 22058 bp, 21 predicted proteins | sample Ectturendosymbi2_FD_188042 | JGI IMG/M metagenome (GOLD analysis project Ga0210059, IMG submission 188042) | Ecteinascidia turbinata endosymbiont from Florida, USA - Sample 2 (SPAdes) (version 2) | ecosystem: Host-associated > Tunicates > Ascidians > Unclassified | place: Key West, Florida...
CGACGAAGGAGCCAAGGAGCATGTACTCTAGGACTCTTCTTGACATATTATTTCTGATTTGAGGACAAACAGTTGCAGATTATAAAATGTTATCTTTTCACCTTTCAATAAATGTAATCATCATTGTGGTATCATTTAAAATCCTGGATTTGTGCCCAATCGCTTTGTTTCAACAATTGTGAAACACCCTGTACTGTAAGCTAAACGGCTGCTATTGTACGACTAAGATTCAGTTCGCTCGTGTGAAAACCTGTTCTTCGCATGAAATTCAAATGGGTCGATCCTGTAACATGTTGTAAGGGCAATTCGATCAGCAATGAAACCTTAGTAGTATTAGCATTAGAAGCTGTTTTATTTTGGTCGTAGTACCGAAGGTTTTTGAAATTACCGAAAATAATTAAGAGAATTCGGTCATACCGTTCGACAAGATAGGTTAATGAATACTGTTATGCTGCAAATGACCGAAATGTCTCAGCGAAAAAAAGCAGATTAGAAGTGCATAAAATATACCCAGTTTTAATTTATGGTGGATAACAGTTGGTTATTTAATCATGCTGTAATATTTGCAAGCAGTTCAAACACTTGCGCTTGCAACTATTTGATTTTTCTTTGCAGTGTGTAGGTAGATGTGTTCAGCTGTTACATAATTTAGGTGTACATTCATTGCAGTGTTTTAGGAAACGATTTCATTAGACATAACATTATGCGGCTCATTTTGTCACTGTTAAATTAACGTACGATAGCTATCGGCACTACTTGGAGTCCAGCAGATAGACTATTTGATTTAAACGTCTCCATTAGAGCATATGAGATGTGTCCAACTACAACATCTGCTATCACATAGCAAAAGAATTGTGCAATTCCTATCTAGCTACATCATAAACTGATTGGAGAATGGGGCACACAAGACATGGGATTGCGTCCGCGAGTCCACAAGGCTCGTCAACAAGGTGTCCGACCTATGGAAGGCCCTGGCCCCTTCACGCCAGGGGAGCATGCTACCGCCCTCAACCATATGGTAAGGAAAATCTCCGGGATTGGATTCTATCTTCCCCGATTTTACACTCCACGCCGGATCAGCTCTCAAATACTAGTTACGCGATTTCTTCACTTCCTGCATTCGCCAACTCAAAATTCCCAGGATCTGGAGAAGAGCACTAAAAGTTGCGATCCCTAAGCCAAATAAGCCTTAGGGAATCCGAAGAGTTATTGCCCTGTATGTCTACTGTGTGTCCCTTCAAGATCATTGAGAGACTGATCTATGCTCGTGTCGAAACAATCATCAATCCATTACTCCCGCAGGAACATGCGGGATTTCGACACTACAGGTCGACCGTAGATCGTGTCACTTTACTGACACAAGACATCGAGGATAGTTTTCTGACTAAGAAGGCCGGAGTTTGTCGATCTTACAGCAGCCTACGACACTGTATGACATCGCAGTCTCACCTGCAAAAGTTACTGCGACTGCTACCTGACAGACACATGGTCCGAATGATCATGGAGCTGTTTGGCAATTGCAGCTTCACCCTTACCACCGGTAACAACAAATGGAGCAGGTTACGACACCTCAAGAATGGCGTCCAACAGGGATCTGTCTTGGCACCTTTTCTTTTCAACATCTACACCTTTGACTTGCCAATCACCGTCTCCAGGAAGTATGCATATGCTGACGATCTAGCAATCACGCATGCTGATGGAGACTGGCAAGCAGTGGAAGGAGTGCTCAGCAAAGACATGGCGACTTTAGGTGGATACCTCCAGACCTGGAAGCTGAAGCTCAGCACTGCAAAAATGGTGTCGGCTGCCTTCCATCTCAACAAGGAAGCTAAACTTGTGCTGAAAGTAAACCTCAACGACGAAGCCCTTTTGCTCCGAGCCCAGATACCTCGCAGTAACGTCCGACAGGTCACGCACATACCGCCGGTATCTCGAGTCACTTCGCAAAAAGTTGACATCACGCGGTCGCACTTTTGAAGAAGTCAGCTGGCTCTGGCTAACAACGTTGCGAACAGCCACCTTAGCCCTGGTCCACACAACAGCAGAGTACTGCGCTCCTGCCTGGTGCCGTAGTGCTCACACCCGCCTCATATCCCACCTGCTCATCTGTTGGGAACGCACGGCATCTCAAATCGAGACACCCGCCGCACAACAACTCATCGGTTCACCTGACGACAACAACAGAAATGCGGCGCACTGGGCGGATCACCGATAGAATGCGGGGTGGTTGGAGAAACACTACGAGACTCCGTACTTTCATCCCCGACACCGGCACCCACACTCCTGGAATGGACCTGCCAAGAACAGTGTGGGTCCGGCTTAACCGCCTCCACACCGGTGTTGGACGTTTCCGCTCCTACTTACACAAATGGGGTATGGTCTACTCTGCGGCCTGTGAGTGTGACGTAGAAGAACAAACCGTCGACCATGTTTTCCTTGCTGTCGAATCTGTCCAATGTTGACCTCCCTATGGACTGTACGGCCTGACGATTCTGGATGACAAGACAATCGAATGGCTGCTCAACACCTGCACCGAGATCCAGTATGGCCTAGTAATGAATTAGAAGAACTTAGTCAAACGATGAAAGAAAAGGATAAACTATTGTGATGGGCATTTATAGCCGTGGCACTCAAGACATAATATGTTAGGTAATGTGTTGAGTAAGTGGTTTCGGATATGGATTGGACGTGGCGTTTGGAAAAAATTTTGATTGGATCAGGATTACAAAACTTCCATATCTGTACACCACTATCACATACATTTTGAGTGCAATGAAGTGTTTCATTTCGCCCTCAATATTAAAGATTTGTAGAAAATATATATTAAAAAACATTTTTTAAATGTTTTCAATATCAAAAAGCAACAACCAGGGAAGTTTATTTCAGAGCAACACGAAATGAACTACGATGTACCTTAAATCCCACATGTTGATCTTCCCGTCAAACTCTTCTCCATATTTTTTGCAATCTTGTTCCTTCAACTTCAGCATTTCCTCTCGATCAGATTGTCCCAAACGTTGGAGTTTTTCTGCAAATGAGAAGTTCTGGAGTAGTCCTAAATGCTACAGTATGTTTCTCACAATATTTGTAATCAGTTCACCAGATAGTATCATGGTGTTGATCTTTGAGCCACCAACCTGAATCATTTACTTGCAGCTCTTTGCAACGGCATGTGGTTAAAATTTTCAAGGCGGAAATATACAGGGTTTGTCGGTACAGAAAGGCTCATATTTAAAATACAAGCAACATTTTTAGGGTTGCGGAAACCTGCTAAATGCAAAATGTGGAAAGGCCAAGCACATAATGGCACATACGTGCTACAACGCTGAAATGCTGAGGCGTGCCGTAGGCATGTAGAGTATTTGTCGATCTATAGTCTGTGAGTACGATTACGATAGCACAGTATACCTGATATGATTACCAGACTGGAAAGCAACTTTGCTTATGGCCTTATCTTGAAAATCCAACGACGGAATAATTTTGTGCAGAATATAAAACTTAGGTCAAACACATTCTACACGAATCAGAGCAGTGATGACATATACAATATTTGCCTGTTGGAAAAATGATTATAGAGGCTAGACCACCATGCATGTAGAAACTTTTTACGTACTACGCATATCCAAGTGCTATAGTTACAAAGTAAGCTCCATTTGCTTACGTGCAAGGCTGGTAAGAAAATTTTTCACGTTGCTGGGAGATTTCGCCATCCTCATGTCATGAACAAACGCGGCATGATTCTCAAATCCCAAAATCTTGGCCTTTTCCGCTCTCAATTTAACGAGTTCTGTCAATATAGCGGAATTTTTCTGCAAAAACGAATAAAAACAATCACAAGGAGAGATGACTTAAGGATAGAGGCACAACCGCAAGAATTGTCGCAAAGCACATGACTAGCGGATCTATACTGGCAATAACAGAGTTTTGCCCACTTCGAATTCTGATGGGCTAAACGCAGATGGATGCCAAATTGACAGTTTGATTTTTTGCACAATGAATGGGATAAAACAGCGTACATCTTGTGTCGTCAATCAACTGGAATTTTACTTTGCACCACCCAAAGACGTCTCCGGGGTTTGTTTCTATCTCATGGCTCTTGCGAACCAAATTATCTAATGCCATTTGGTTACTTGCCATCTGCATACAGAAATACAACGGCCCAATGAGACTGCGACGTATCAAAATTAAGAACTTACCCTATGCACAACCGTAAATGACATTTTGCATTTAAGCTGATCGTTTTTTATTTGTAGATAGTTTACTGTTTTGCCTTCCCGGATGAGACACACAAACAGATTCACCACTGAACGAATGCATGCCGAGCTTCACCTATAAATGAGGTTGCACGAGAACAATCAGAATCAAAGACACGGCGGGAAGCAGGTGAACATCTATGCTTTGAAGTCACACATTCCCTTGGTACGTATCTAACGAACTTACTTCTGGTCATCTGGGTGCCAACTTCAGTTTGTCAGAAACAATACCTTTCGTTAAGTTATTCATAAATAATGATCGATAGACCGGAAAAAGTTGGATCGTCCTCTTGTGCATCGCACATACTGCACATGCTGCGCTTGTCATACGAAGGTACAGCCACTTTGCTTTCAAGCCCGAGTTACGTGCATGAATTGTACTTTGTTGTTTCGAAAGATCAGTCAGGCTTCTGGAGCGTGCCTCAGCGTATCCCATAAACAGACTGGATCATAATTTCTCCACTACATGTGATCAGTATTTTGCTGACACGTCATCATGAAGTGAACATACTAAGTATTCTCCTCAGCATGCACCTTCACCTTTGCACCTAGTTTTGCTAAAATACACGTGCTTGCAGATTTCGCACCAATGAAATAATAAATGGCATGAACACTAAACTACAGAGTATACAGACCTACAGATAAAAACTGGCCGAATCTGTTTTTTTCTTCATTTCACGTGGCTTAACTGACAACCAGTAAAATCTAACAAAACAAATTGTTGTTCAGTGCAAGCTTTCTGTACAACTCAGAAGCCAGATTTCTTGAAAATATAATCAAGTAAAAGCAGCTAGCAAGACCGAGTAAAGTGAATTGAACCACAATTCAGTAATGGTAAGGATTGGTTCATACTGCATGCTCGATTCTGAGATGAAACGATAATTTGACGTCATGAAACAACATAGCGCTCAATACATAAAAACAACTTGAAACGTGGCTGTTGATGACCGCTGCCAAAACATGTCACTAACAGAAAGGCTGGGAAGAACACTGAGTGGCAAGCGCAAGATACTTGTGTCAGTGAAGTCCTTTACAAGACAAACTCTGGGGCATAAAATCATCTCGATAAGGGAAAGTCGTACGTCCCACATACTTCCTACTTCTAATCAATATTACTGCCACTAATCGATCGAAGGGAAGGTCACTTAATAATCACAAAAAAACAGCGCACAAAACCTCGAGAACTTACTTCTTTGCATCGACTGTTAAAGGCGTTTTCCATTGCTTTCCTTGTACTCGACACAGAGCATTTCTTCATAAGTGGAAAATAATGCGGATACTTTAAAGTAACTTGAAACTTGCCATTACTGTCCTTCTCCAAACTTCGTACAAAGTCTACAACCATTTATATAAAAAACGGACAAGTCGACACAATACAATCAAGTGGTTTTTGTCATCATGGGCAAACAACCTGGCCATAAGAGCAGGCGTTGCCGGAAAAAGAATCCACGATGGCGGAATGCGCCAAGCTTTTTAAATTTGACGCAACGTGTTAAAAACAACATTTCTTGCAACAACAACGATGCTGTCTTTCGCTGGAGCTACAGCGAAAACCATGTGAGAAGGTAAAGTCATGTGATAAATAGATAACTGAGCACTGACAACGCTGAAAAACACCCGTTTTGTTCTATTGTACTACCGAAGTAGACCCCCTCTTATTTTTCTGGCAAAAATTCGTTTACCTTCAGATTGTAGGAGCAACGACTGCTTTCGCACCGTATGACTGCGCAACTGACTGTAATAGTGTAAGCGCGCTTGTATGACAGTATCGACATAACATTTGCAAAGGATAAATACGGTAAATAAAAGAATTATGGAAATTTTTCATTGATATCAAACCTTGCAGTTTCAAAATGCTGAATCTTGGTAGTTTTTCACAAAATTGGGAAAAACTCCAAACGCTTTGACTCAAAGTTTCACTCACAAACTAATGACTGAGTTGGCAGTGATTCTTCAGCAAACAAGATCACTCTGCTTATGCATCGATAATGATCTTTGATAAACATGAACGGTGATTCTCAACAAAAAAAGACAGCATTCAACTTTCGATGCTGATTCACGAAAAGTGCCGAACGTTTTGCTGCACAGCATATGGTTATTCACGGCAATACTTTCATTGTACTTGCATGCCTGTTAACCGGGGAGTCCATCTTTGAGCACAAGATCAAAGAAGCATCCCAACGCAGACTGTACAAATGCAGGTAAGCTAGAATATTGCGCAATAGGGGAACCAACATGTTTGAGATCGGAAAAATTCTTTGCAAGAGCTTGCGACATAACCCTGCTATCGCGAGACGTGTAAATAGCGTTTAAGCGTTTGTATCAATGTACCGGACACATATAGGCAAGCAATGGTTTTCACAACAGGTAACGGTTGCTTCTGCGAAGGAACTTCTTGCAGTTCATAAAAAGAAAGGTGTAAAATTACTAAAGGTAAGTAAGTTGACTGAAACGAGCCTTCACGGTAATTATAACTTGTACTTGACAAAACCCACCATAGACAAACTGGATTAACAACATCGCATACCAAAGCCCCGGAACTGTTTTAACTGCATACCTCCCATCATGAAAACCAAAATTACGCAAATGGTGGTCAAGAACACAGCAAGAAATCTATGCTTAGTGGCTTTGGCGTACCCTACGGCAGGGGTGGACAATTAACTTGGCTAGAGCGCCACTTTGAGAAAGCCGCATTTAGCGGGGGCCATACCTTCTGACAGAAATATAAGCAAATCTTGGTTATAGCCTCGGGACTAATATTTACTGTGATAAGTTGGAGGCAATTTCAGATTTGAAAATTTTTCCTGAATGCTTCCGCGGGCCACTGAAAACGCTGTGGCGGGTCACATTTGCCCACCCCTGCCCTAAGGCGTAACTCCAGTTTGAGTTTGCAATCTTAAAAAAACTTTGCTTGAATGATCTTCTTCCAAAAAGCTAGATTTGTTAGAAATTAGAATTACTCGAAAAAAATGGTTATTGCTGCTCATAGAATCTAATTTGTTCATAGATATCTCGACAGCAAACACACTTTACCGAACTGCGCCAACATCATTGAAAACTGATCATGTGGTGAAACATGCTGGACAAAAAATGGGTAACGCACCCTGAGGAAGTCCACGCAGCTCTTCTTCAGCGAAATGAAGAATCTCGTTGGCTTCATTGAGATTTTTTTGGAAATCTATGCCAAGCTTAGTCAGTCGCTTTTTGATGTCCTGCACGATCAACATCACAAACATAAAAGTAGCAGTCCAGCAAAAATTAACTGCAACAAAACCAAACCCAAAAGCTTTGAACATTCAAAACAACACAAGTTATCGTCGTTTGGCAAATGAGGTTAAAAATCTTTTGAATCCCACGCCGCACAAAATTTTTGTTTCTGTTCCTAGCATTTACAAAAGGAAATAATAAAGAAAAAATAAGAAATGTCAGAACGAATTAAAATGGTGCTGTTTACAACGAAGTACGAGAAAAAACAGCCAAAGGTTTTCACACAATGTACACAACAGGCCAAAGTCCATACCCACCCATATGTAATTATGTTGTATTTATTTATGCATGTATTATATTATTTTTTCTTTTTTTTCAGAAAAAGATAGATCATATATAAACTGGATAAGTCGTGTTTCTGTGACATCCCCAGAACCCATGAAATGGACCGCAAGAAGTCTCGATTTGACAACATGTGGTAACTCTCTTTGGGGATACATAAAGGATAATGTGTCTAAACAACGTTATCACTCTTATAATGAGTTGAAGGCAGAGTGTTATTACGGTATTTGGAACAACAATCCCTGCTGGTTGAGAAAAATGTTTCACAGAACATGGCGTCGCATAATATTATGCAGCAAGAATGAGGGCAGCACACAGACACACTGAATATATATGACACATGAATAGGTAGGGCGTTACGGCCCACCCTGATAGTTTGAGTGTATTCATTCATTTACGTGCGCAGCCAGACTTACAACCTTTGCACCTTGCAACATACGGATCATATCGGTGCTTGGAAATAGTTTCAGTGTAATTTTCTAATAACCTCGACTTGTTTCCCACACAAGCCTGTCTGACCGCACCAACAAAATGTCTATGACAGCACGAAATAAGAACTATGCCAAGTATCACGCACAGGGTCACGTTGTACAAAGTCATGAAACATATAACCAGGAAGGGATAAAAGCCATTTGAAAGAAGCTATAGTTTATTTAAATATTACAATCCATGGAAAACGTATAACTACTTTAAAGCAGAGGCTCCCACGTGAACGATTGACAGTGCAAAAGGCGTTTCTGCGTTTCAGAACAGCCAACCGGGATCCAACTAATGTGATGAAGTTAGAAGCTAAAACGGCTGTTTTCATTCCAGGTTCTAAGTCAGACACTAATTTGTATTTGGATTAACAGCGCATTTAAACGATGTTAGCACAAAACTAGTTGGCTTACAATTTCATGGTATTACGTTGTTTTTATATAAAAACTACAACAGTGCTGAAATAACAGCACAAACTTGCAACGTCTTTCTGGTGATCAAGTAAACCGCGTGTTCTTTGCATTCATGAAATGTATTGAATTACACACATATCTTATTTATAACATATTTGCTGTTTGTGACATGGCAAATTGGGTGTTTTCTATATCTGTGTAGTGACTACTTGCAGCAGCTTCCAAAAAACAAGCTGGTGAAAATACAGATGTTGTCAACGCCAGAATAAGAATGGCAAGGCACATTTAATCGACTACCAATCAAATGTTGCGCACTGGAATCACTTTACTTTTAGAGTTGGCATGAGCGATGTCTAACAAGACTGGAAGAACTGCTTTAAAAGACACGTTGGACACAAGTATTCTTTCAACAAAAAACACAACTGTTTAAACTCGCAATAGTAAAAAATGTAGTATTTTATTTAGGCGAAGGACATCACACAATGCACATCGAAACGTGAGCTCAAGGTAAGGACGAAATGCAACGAAGCATCAAACATGCAAACCTTGATTCGAACTTGAACATCTTTGTCAAGATGGAGGCCATTTCTTTTTCCTAGTTTAACCATTCGTTCAACAAGCCGCTTGCCCTCCTTGCTGCACTTCGGATCTTTAAACTGACTCACAGCAACAACCCTTGACAAAAAAGAGTTCGGTTTCACGTAGTACATGTCATGAAACTTGCATATGAAGACGATATTCCTATTTAGGGAAAGTAATAATACAAATACTTCAGTGTTCCAACGGCAGTGACGTTACCTAGTTACAAGGTTCGCTTGAGCCACGTCACGAAAAAAATGAGCAATTTGGTAAAGACATTCCCGGGAAATATAGGTTGGTCGCGGGAAAGTTTTGCAGAGACAATGATAACTCTGAAATTACTCAAGCAATTGACAATTTAGAGCTCGACCGATGCATCGGCAATCGGAATGCCGATATAAGAATGATGCCGACGTATAACAACGGAAAATTGCGCTGATACATATCGGCAATACTTCAAGCACCTCCAACCTCACTACCCCGCGAACGAGTTATCTGCACTGCTGGTCTTTTTATGATGACAACTGTTTCTTGCAAAGAGACAGTGATGAAAGACGGTATCCTGAACTATAACTTAGAATTGTTAAATTTACTTATTAAACCATTATTTTGTAAAAACACAAATAGTTCCATGTCTTCTTTCAGTTGTGGCTATTCCAATATTCTCGTGAATTGGTTAAATACGCATCGTATAGTTTTTTAACTATGGTTTGAGTAACGCAAAAATATCTATATTGGCATCGGTATAATCGGAAATGAAAAATATTGGTATCGGCTCAAAGAGGTTTATGGGCCAAGCTCTAGTTGACATCCAACCTTGTGCTAAAGGCAAAACATTTACATTCCAGTGTGGTACCGCATCCGGTTATCGGATTGGATATCCACGATGAAGGAACTTTTGTTGGACTAAGCTATGTCTAAAACCACAGATGAAAAACTCAGTGGGAATTTGGATAACTAACAGTGATTACAACTTTAAGTTCTTTAGACAGGCATTGCCAAAATCTTTTGTATTAACACATTTTAAAACCGAAGTGGGTTTGGTAAAGTCAAGGTGTTGTAATGTTATTCAGGTACATGCATTTTTTCTCCGTAACCCTGTTTAATTTTGAGATAGTCAGTTTTGACTAATTAACGTCACGTCAGTACATAGGGGAGCAGATGCAGTGAGTTCTCATTCGATTACTGTGCTATTATTTTTTGTCAAAGGTGGGTGTTCCTTTAAAATGTGAATGCTAATAATTTCATATTTTGGATAAGGATTATATACGGATAACATATTCTGCTAAGACTGAACATATCGATTTTCGAAGTTTATATAGGATAAGGAAAATCCACTACTGTATCTGTACACCACTGCTTGCTTCACGTCAGGTCCCAGTCAGTTTGTACTGTTTAGTGGAAGGGTTCGCTTCCGTAGCTCCTCCCAGACGGCACATACTGACGCACATGGCGTCATAGTATTTACGAAGGTGAGCGAATCGGGAAGTGGCGCGCTCAAAACGAGAAGATCCACGGCAGAGATGATCGGATACTGTTTTTTTACTGTCCGATCCTATCCCAGTTTTCAAGAAATGATATCCATATCCGATCCGAATCCTGTTTTGGTTGAAATCATACTATCCGTATCCAAAAACTAGTCAAAAGTGTATCTGCATAGACAGACTCCGAGGCATGGCAAATAAATCTGAAAAGATTATTACCAATATAATAACTAAATGATTGCGCAATGTACAATTTTCTTCAAGAGGTTTCAAAAGTGACGAAAACTTATTTGACCGCCTAAATCCTCAAAATATCGAGTAAAGCAATTCGGATCGAAGATCCTTATCCGGATCTGGTTCCAGCTTAAAAGCAGTTTTCGGATATCCGTATCCGGTTGAAGACTTAACATCCTGTCGGATACCCAACCGGCAAACCAGAGTGATCATCTCTGATCCACGGACGGTCTGCAATCTTAGGATGTTCGCTGTTGTATCAGCTAGATGACAAGAACTCAAGCGTTTTTTTTAATACTGGCTGCAGTTCCGCGGTGATCAACTTGGTGTAAATGAAACGAAGATCTTGGCACGAATTAATGGTAATTTTCTTGAGACTAATTTTGTTCAAGCTCTTGATACTAAGTGAGGTCGCATATGTAGAAAATATTGCTTCGAAAAAAAAGGGCAATGATAACAGCGTTACGCGCATGAAAATGCTATGAACTATACTCCACATCGCTCACGTTTAGAGGTTATTGCTATAAAGTTGCATAAACGTATCATTAAAAAACCTGGTGCTCCAGTATCATGCAAAACAGCTACAAGCTTGAGAATACTCTGCTTGTGTTCGTGGTACTATATGTTGTGTTACGAACGTGAACTTCACTATGAGCCAATGGAATACACGAGAATGGCAGTACGTAACAATGCACTGAGAATCTAGAAACACAAACATTTAGCTGCAAACCACATTCGTGTGTATGCCTTGTGCAATGGACATTGCATAACAGATAAACTGTAACACCAGAGGTAGGTTCACATTTGCAGCTGCGCTCCTAGTGGCTGCTTCCGAGGTGGTTGTCTTTAAAACCGCTTTTTGGCAGGTTGCGTTCAAGTTTACTTCTCACATTCTGATTACGTATTCAAATCAAGACCTCATCCAATGTCCCGGTACGATATTTTCCACTTCATTTATTTTCGGTTGGGAACGGTTAGATTTAAAATGCAGGTGTTTTTCTATGAGCTCGTGTGCATTTTTTAAACTGAAAAAGCAAACCTCTTTAGAGCCTACGTTAGGGCTACATTTTCACACTCAGATGGAGGCAATCTTTTTTAGCCTATGTGGGAGCTGCTGAATACTACCTGCAATCAGACAAGTTGCGAATGAGCTGCACTTTTTGCTCTAGCCGCAGAGTAGTTCAGTGAAGCTGTAACATAAAAAAATGAACAAACCAGGGACATCTTCTCCATACAAACAATATCTTAAAAACTCAACGCTCTAAACATGCAAGCATACGGCTGTGTGTTCAATCGCAATCATGCAGAAACACTGAACCTGAGAATAAATAGCAAAGAACAGCGTAAAGGATAGCAAAGAAATGGTGCTATTTAGTCAATATGTTGCGGTTTTCTATTCCTTAAATGACTTACAATGTTTCTGATGTGAGTTGAACGCGGGTAGCAAGGGTTCGTGCAACTCACATCAACGGCCTTCCAGCGATAACCATGCGTTTAACTAATTACGATACTGATCACCTTCCGACCGTGTTTAATTCTGTTTTTTCACTCTTACCTTACTGTTCAGCGAGCTAGCTCCTCTGATATATAAGCTATAAATGTTACGTAAATGGTTGCACACGCAAGAGCCAAATCAAGATACCTGTCAAATATGTCTTGGCGCATGCTCATTTCCACTTCGAATTCAGAAATTTTTTTGTCTGACTCGGTGCTTGCATCTCTTAAGTTTTTATCTGGATGGACATGCTGGTAAAAGTCGAGATTACTCCTGCAATTAACACAAAGAATTAGCAAAACCAGATAGTGACAGAAAATAAGTAAAGACAACAAAATGTTTGATTTTCAATTAGATGGAAAAGCGATGATTTTCAGCAGTAACAAGATTTTAAAATCCTACAGAGCTCGACCAACAAGATTTTTGGGTCGATACCAGTATTTTTATTGCCGATATCCGATTATTTTTTTCATTACTGAAACCACAGTTAAAAGACATTACAACAATGCATATTACACTTACAAGAAAATCAGAACAGCTCAGAAGCTCACAACTGAAGAAATACACGAAAATGTTTACATTTTTGCAAACTAAAAATTCAATAATCACAATATACCACTAATAAGTTATGGTTCAGGAAGTACAGTTTTTAAGTATTGTCTCCTTGCACTGAACGTCCAAGGAACAAACCCAGCAGAGCTGAAAACTCGTTCACTGGGTACTGAGGTTGATAATATTGCCGATATATATATAGGCGGGATTTTCCGATATGATACACTGGCATCATCGTCCCGTCGGCCGATATACATAGCCATGATGATGGATTGATCAAGCTCTACCTATATGCATCAACCAAGATTAACTAGGGCAAACAAAAGTATAAGAAGTAGTGCAAACCACTCGTCCTAAAGCCTGAGTCAATGATGGATGAGGTTGGAATGGGAGTATTTGCTGCCGCCCTTTTGGCGACCACTATTTGGCGCCGATCATTTTGGTGATGAGCTGTTTTGGCGCATGCCGCTTACGTTTATCTGCTTGATTACTCCTAGATAATTATGGTTTGAAAATAATTATGTGGCGACCAAAGAGACGAGGTGATGGACAACGTTCACCAGTTTTTCCAATGGGAAGGTGGAAGCAATACAGGCAAACAATAGCTGGTGAAGATAGAACCAACAATCATGCTAAGGCAGCATACAGAAATGCATGTTCCGAATTGGGAATTAACCATCCAGTTATCTGGAAGTTCATTGATGGTATTGGGAGAATACAGAACAAGCGTGATGCTTACTATGAGCAGTTGACCGTTGGGAAAGCTCCGAATCAAAAACTCCTAAAACATACTGAGGCTGATGAGCGTATTCTAAAAACCACGAAACATTTTGACTCAGGGCACCACTTGAACATTTGCGAGGTCTAGCTTACAATTACGATAAACATTAAAGTTTTATCCACATTTTTATCTACATATTTTCATTGCATACACTTGTAGTCTCTAAACTGGTGCCAAGCCAAATAATCCTCGCCAAACAGTGCCCGACCCGAGTTAGCCATGGTCATCAGATCCACTTCTTTAAAACAACACGGATGCGCATAAACAACTTCTGCACCAGTTGTGGCACACTGCAAGCTTGGTATGGAGATTTGCAAACTGGTTTTCAAGTGTTGTTCGACCTAATCTGTGGCAGTTGATTGTGAGAAAGAAGCAAGACACGAAGTCCTGCGAGTATAACTTAGTTTCAGATTACCTCATTTATGATCTGTTAATCACTGAAAACAACCAACTAACTCGAAATAAAACAAAGCACTTTTCCAACTTGATAAATGTAATACTCAACTATAAGTTGAGAAAGGAAAAAGTCTCGCTTTTCTCGATCTCAGGAGTCTTGCATCCTGCTAAAATGAAACTTAAAATAATTCTAATACGTACTGTAGTTTTTTGCTTGGCTCGCAGTGAGAACGCTGGCATATTCCACAGCAAAATTAAAAAAAATTCATCTACTCCAACTTAATATGCTAGTTTTTGGAAAGATAGCTTTGAAAACGTGGGAGACCCCAGTATCGATCAGATTGTGCGAAATTCATAACAGCGGCATAGGCTGGACTCTTGCTTTAAACTTTCCCCATAAGATTGCAGAGACAGAAAAAGACCGCCAGCTTCAAATCCCTTTCCATAGCTTTCACAATCCTAAAAATCATAGAAAAAATACAGACATCCAGGGGTTTCAAACACGCGGCCCGCATGTGGTCCGCAAGGGTGTTTTGTGCGGCCCGCGATGCTTTTTAAGAATTTTCAATTAACATTTACGTTATTTAGTTCATTCACCGGTGTTTAAAAGTGCTCGGCTAGCGAGTGAACAAGTTCCTTTCAAACAAACGTAGAGACGGCTAGAAATGATTTGCCTATAACTCATGATACCTTTCGCAGGAGATAAGATGTAAAAGATGTTTCTTGTAAGACTCAGGTACCGCCATTGTCACGTCAGCGTCCTATATAAGCCTAAGAAGTCCTCATTTGGCCCTCGGAGCAATTTGAGTTTGAATACACCTGGACTAAGGTTTATGTCAGAAAGGTTTGGACACCGCGGTTCGAAAACAACGCGCTTTCGATGTTTTCTTCACACCACGTCGTTCTGTGAAGTTGAAATTTCTCGACGAAGCTGACACTTTCAGTTTCAAGCATTCTTCATCATCCTTACAAACTGTGTAAACTTACAATAATCTTGTGGTTAAACCTACTAAATACTAACAGCAAGAAGCACTTTGAAACATCGATAAAGACTGTTTGCAACAAAAACTGGCAACTGCAACTTTTTCACAACATTAAACACATGGACAATTTTAGTAACGAAGAAGCAGAAGGGTTAGTTACCGACGGCGTAAATATAAGAGGTTCTGGCACGCGACAGTTAAACACAATTGTCGGAATACTGTACAACAGGTATGAGGCGCCAGTGAGCAGCAGTATGGATAGAATCATGATTTTTTCAAAATATCGGATTTATTCCTTTGAATAAATGGATAAAAACCTAAAATATATCTGTTGTTATGAATCAAAAATACGTACTATAATGTCTGCATTCAACAGCCTACATGTTTGAAGTTTGGCTGTTAAAATCAATGGAAATCGTGGTGCACAGCAAGAAATCTGTTTCAACAAAAGTTTCAAAAGACTCCACCCAAAAACCTCCGTCTCTTTACGACTCCGACTCCGCACCCCTGCTCACGGGACACCGTTTCAAACTCATTACCGATCAAAGGTCTGTAGCGTACATGAACGATAACAAACGTAAAAATTCCGTGTTGGGGATTGGAAATGGTGCAGTACAATTGTAATATTTCGTACAGGGCGGGAAAACATAACACTGCGGCCAGTGTTCCCCCTTAAGAAACTTTTACACTGAGCGAAATTGTGTTTTGGTGCACATGCGATTGCGCAACCATGCAGACACACAACCAGTGAAGCGTATCAAGCTGTAAAAGGTCTATGCGGTATGTGTACGATATTAAATTTGAAATGTTGCAAGTGCGCAAGAATGAGGTTTTACTGCGCAAATGGCCTGGTGGTTCTACGCATTTGCGCACCTTAGAGGGAACATTGACTGTGGCCGATATCTTGTCTAGAGGAGAGGTTCCCAACCTGGGGTACATTTGCCTATGATCCGAAGGGGTATATTCAAGGTTAACAATAGAAGATAAAAATATATTTGCATATTGTTTATTTCCAAATATGTATACATACGAACATCAGTTAATACTATTTTCAAAAGTGATTGTATGCTTATTGTTAAACATATCTATGAATAATCATGATAAAATATTTTGTTATAAGAAATTTTAGGGGTACATGTTCATCTATTGAAATGCTCATCTGTCGGAATGCTGAAGGGGTACGTGGTAAGAGAAAGGTTGGGAACCCTGGTCTAGAGAGTATATTTCGCCAGTCTGTCAAGTTCTGCATTGTGCGAGTATGATATTCACAAACTGCCTTGTGTCATTCCGGCGTCACTGGAATGTATAATTACTTGCAAGTGAAAAATCTTCCTATTCCATTGAAGAAGTTCGCAGGGTGATAGCTTCGTGCAAAATATGCGCAGAAGTAAAACAGAAACCATCTGAGATGCGTTTAATCAAGATCACGCAGCCAATGGAACGCCTGAGTTTTGAAGCCTGCTTCCTTTTGCTGAAAGGAATAAGTATACGCTCACTGTCACTGAGGAGTATGCACGTTTTCGTTTTGGGTTTCCATGCCGCAATGTGGAATCTCAAACCGTTATTTGTTGTTTATTGAAAGTGTTTGCGTTATTCGGCTATTGCGGTTATATACACTGCAATAGAAGCAGGTATTTACGTCAGATGAATTTGTCTCGCACATGAGTAGTTTGCGCATTCCTACCAGTCGAACGTGAGTTAATTCTCAACTAAATGGCAAGTGTGAGATATACAATGACGTTATTAGATCAGTGGAACCGGCTTTGAACACAGAAGTCTGCCGATTTCACACTATGAGTCAGTTTTACCTTTGCATTCCATGCGTTCTTCACTGTGTACTGTGACCAATGCAACCCCTCCTGGACGCTTCTTTAACTTTGAACGTCGTTTCGCTCTTGCTTCTTTCCTACCAGGTTGCGCAGGGGCAGCCCTGGGCGATTGTTTCTAAAACGGCATGTTCGTTCAAGCAAATATGAACCGATTTTCGATGAAGTAGAACTCACTCGCGCCACTCTAAGTGACGTCCATTTTCGTTAGAACAGTCGAGAAACTAGTTTTGTTAAGAGAAAGGCCCAATCTATCAAGGAATTGCCCTCTCAAAAGAGCTTAATTTAAGGTTCTTATTAATCGCAAAGCTATTGTGAAACAACTTTTGACCGAGGAGCTTTCAACGCTCTTCCAATACACAAACAAACGAGCCAGCTGATGGTGTATATATCGATGATACTGTTGCGCATGATATGAATGGTCATGATTATGATACTGTTGCATCAAACCCGCAACCATGAATCTTCCACTTTTAACGAAGCTACGGTTGTTCGACGTTCGTCGCGAGTGCGACGCCCACCAGTCCGACTTACGGACTTAGTATTGAAATATGGAATTAAGTTTTTAGGGAGGCGAATGCCGTATCGCAAGATCTTTCCTAAACACTTTCGCACTGTAAGGGGCCTTTGGCCTAGAATGTCTGTGCTGACTGCCTCGCCGTGCAGCACAGCCCGTTCATTGACTGCAGTGTTCTGCATGGCGATCACTGGTTTGGTACTGTGACTGTGTTAGGCAGGGCTGCAGAAAGTGTGGAAATCGGGAAGGAGCTTCCCGGGAAATCGTACATGCTCGCGGGAAATTAATCAGCTTCAATTCAAGTAAAATCAAATAATACGCCAAAATTGCAAGAAAACCACAAAACGGACTGTATGAATTTCCTCGTTCAGTCACGGTGGCCTTGTGACGCAACAGTTACCCCTACCTAACAATAGTTGTCTCATGCAGTCGCTGGTCTCGTGCAGGGTTGCCAATCTGGCATTTTTGAAACCAAATTTTGAAATTCGGGCTTTTTTGACGCACTTGGCTTTTTTTGAAAATAAAAAATACCAGTCAAAATCTGACTTTTTCTTTTTTTCAGTCTGAAAGACTTGGCTCTGGCAAAACATTGTCTGAGCTGCATATTCATTACAAATATCTTCTGACGAGAGTCTATGACCATGCAGGGTGCAAAGAATATTGCAAAGATATTACTGTTGCACTAAAAATTTTCGATGTATTTAATAAGAAACAAATGTACGACAGCGTATTTAGGGGAAAGAAATTGCTTATAAAAATCTGAATTGCATTTTATTGTTGTTCTGACGAGTTTTAATATCTATTTTTGTTTGGTTATGCATGTCTTACTGTATGTGCAGCCTGTATGTCTTTGGACTACTGTACTATGTGGTTTATTTTGGCATTTTTTGAGACATGGTCTGCCTTTTCTGGTGAACCTGGTGGCGTGTCGTAGACTCGTAATGGCGGCGGAAAGCTGTTCGTTTTAATATTGCTGCTATGATGACAAATGCAGCCAGAGAACATTGAGGCCAACACGTCCTTAAAACTACGTGCGTTGATGCGTGCGAACTTCATTGTGTTAGATAGCAGAGTGGACGGTGGTGCTAGCATTCGCGGGAAGCTTTTGAATACATTCAATTTGTTAATACTTGTCTGTAATGGTTGCCTTACTGGGTTACTAATCGAAATGGCATTGCATTCCGAATGCCATTCAAAAATGCTCAACTCGCGGCCAAACCAGAGTCCACCGACAACCTCACTCCGGTAACTGCGCACAAGCGCCAAAAAAATGCATGCATAAAACGTTCACTCAACAGAAACTTTTAGCACCGTCTGAATGTCGTTCTACAGGTCAGATGGGTTAAAAGCCGATTTCGCCACCACCAGAACTGGCCGCAACAATCAACGTTTGAAACACGACGCCATTCTGGAATGGCATTACAGTATAGCTAGAGCTTAATTTTTTTTGAATGAGCATAAAATTGCTACAGCATACATTACAAGATGCCGATGCCACAGCTAGCACTTTTTAACCGGGATTTTTTGTGTTTGTTCCAGAAAATTGGTTATTTATTTATTACGAACATATAGTCACAGACAGTCGATACTAATTCTTAAAGCTGACTTTTGCATCTTTGGCTTTATATGCGATGAAGCCATAAGTACAGTATAATTCAGTGTAGGCAGCAGAAAAACCCCAATAATTAGGGCTGCAGTATTTGCTAATGACCATGCTGCAGACCTTCTGTTGCAATATGCATAAAAGCTTTAACGCGATCAAGTTTATAGCAAAAATGTTCAACTCGTGCCCAAACTAGTGTCCACTCACAAGCTAACTCTGGTAACTGCGCTCTCGTACTCAAAAACACACATTCATGGGCAGAACACTCACTCAAGAGAAACTTTTGACACCGTCTGAATATCGTTCTACAGGTCGGCTTGGTTAAACCAATTTCGCCACTACCGAACTGGCTGCAGCAATCAACGTTTGAAAAACGATGAAACAATCACTTCAAATGCTGCACCACTAGCAAATTAAAACCACTTTTCCGAAAGTCTCATGCGACTCCCAAGCATCTTTTGCGCAGCTCTCAGACGGTTACCCACTTTACACTGCACTGTAATCGGACAGACGCGTGAGCGATTCGTCGCCCTTGGCTCACCTTCGTGAATGCACTTGCGAACTCCATATTGGGGCGTTTTTACACTGCAAGGAACTCGAAGATTTGCTTCGTGCATTTGGTTCATGGTATTGCGAAAGCTGGGGGATAGGTGACAACGAAAAGGTGAAAGCTGATTCCACTGCACAAAGGTGCTTTTTGTAGGTGTTGTTGGAATCGCCGAGATGTGCTTTTATTTAGCGTAGTCCGAAAAATAACAGCCAGCAGAGAAAATCGTGGAGAACTGCTCTGCGATGAGATCATGAAAACCGCGTCTCATCGTAACTGAAGTCTTCAAGTATCTTTTGATGGAATTTGAACAGCTTCTACAAAGCAGGAAAAGGGAGTTTGTTTTTCACTGCAAAGCCACTTTATTGATTTCAGTAACGATCATTAACCAGTCGGTTCTCTGCAGTACAATAGGATTCGCAGCACTTTGTAAGTAGTAACCTATGAACAGTAGGAAGGCTACTGCAATTCACCAAATTGCAACTGTAACCTGTTCCACAAACTTTTATGGCACATTTTATGCTACTCCATGTGTTCCATTATGAACTGAGGAAATCATAGCCACGTAACTGGGATACAAAGTTCAAAGTGTAGCCTATACTGAAGTCATCCACTTCCAATATTAGGCTACATATTTTGCACAGAGGTTGAATCACTCTACTATATCAAGGTTTAATTAAAACTTATTAATCAGAGTTGGGGTAATAGTCCTTCAGCACAAACTCTGTAACCTACCGCATAATCTTTCAGTTTGCTCAACCGATTCAATTTTGCTGATTGTTTCCCTAACTAGGTGTAGTTAGCCCACAGGCAAAACTATTAAATAAATTAATCCGTCATTTTTGCTAAAGATTAGCTTGAATAGGTTAATCTGTTCCACGGTAGTAGTTTTAGCATCAGAAAAGGTTGTCCAAGGCTTAATACAAACCACCCAATATTATTTACAATCGAATCCCTTATTATCGGATTCCCAACCTACCTCTGCTAGTTGGATTCGCTGAATCGCATATAGTTGAAACAATGCGTGCTCAAGCAGCTCTGTGAGACACTCACGGTCGTGCTTGAGTGATTTATGGGATTCCCAATCCAACGCGAATCCGATGACAGTGCAGTGTAAAGAGGGTAAGTCTTTCAATAAAACCAGTAGCGTAGCCGGCCCAAACATTGGGGGGGAAACTATTAACACTATTTTGTTTGGCACACCGCCTACCAAAGCACAAAACGACTATATGTTCTAAAAATTAGTGGGGAATGACCCCATAGGCCCCTGTCTGCGCCTATGAATAAAACCTCTAATATTTTGTGTAATAGACTTCGTTCTGCAATAGAAGAAAACGTGTGAATTGACTTGCATTAAAAATTTTTTAGTGCGACTCTCTCACAAATCGTATATCTGGATTTGGCTCCCTTCAGCGAAAAGGTTGAGAACCACTGACTTATACTGTGCAGGAGCGGCAGGCATGCCGTGATTACGCGACTTGAGAGTAGAAATTGCTCGACCCTGCTGTGCGAGTTACGTACAATCTTGCCGTAACAAATGCGTTAGAGATTATCAAAATTTATTATCCATAGGATATCTTTAGTTTGGTGTCTAGAAGTCGCTCAATGGTCTACTTCAGGGCCGGATTAAGGGGGGGGGCAACGGGGGCAATTGCCCCGGGCCCTCCGCTCTAAGGGGCCCCCCGTGATGACACTCGTTTGTTTTAAATAAAATATTCGTTTGAAAAATTGTCGTGATTCAAAAGAGATACTAAAATACAAACACTATATTACGACGTTACGTTGAGTATTATTGATGATTTCTTTGCAACTTTGACTTTCTGCCAGTTTTAGTAGGCTAATCACTACTGAATGTAAATATTTTCGGCTTTGTTCAATGCAATACATTTGAATTTTGCTTGTAACTTTTCCTAATAATCATTCTTTTGGCATGGGTTTATCTACTCGGCATGGGTTTATCTAAACGATACTATTTATCTATTTGGCATGGGTTTATCTAAACGAGACTATTTGCGTGATAGCAGCAATGCTAGTTCTGCTGTGGTTGCTGTTTAGTATCAATGATTCCGTAACTTCTTGTGCTGTCTGGAGGTAGCCGCAGCCGAACTGCGACCATTGTTTCGTCATAAAGTGGAACGTATGGTGGAAACGCACTTTTCCTCCGTTGGCTACTATTCTTGTTACATCATAAACATATGAAGCAAGTCAAGCCATTTACACCACATGTCACTGCGTGCTCCGTCAGAAAAGGTTTTTGATCAGTCGATTTGTGTAGAACGAAAGAGCAGAAAACGAGATTGCAGTATTTAGCGAGCGCCATGCCGAAATCTGTAATGCCATCAGCAGATAAAAATGGCAAAGTTTCTAAG
>Ga0210059_1004707_pt1 | contig 22058 bp, 21 predicted proteins | sample Ectturendosymbi2_FD_188042 | JGI IMG/M metagenome (GOLD analysis project Ga0210059, IMG submission 188042) | Ecteinascidia turbinata endosymbiont from Florida, USA - Sample 2 (SPAdes) (version 2) | ecosystem: Host-associated > Tunicates > Ascidians > Unclassified | place: Key West, Florida...
TTTCCAAAAAAAGAGTGTTTTTATAGTTTAAAGTGCCAAATATCATCAAAACAACACACTGTCTTGCGGCAATGTCGATTAAAGATCACTTAATGAAATTAACAATGTGGTGACATGGGGCCCAAAAACATCGAAATGACCGGCCAGGGGGGCGGCCGCCCCCCCTGCCCCCCCGTCAGTTTCGCCACTGCCTTTGGCCCAGCGCCCTAGGCAACCGTATAGTTCCGCCTAAAGGCAGTGATCAAAGAGGTACCCATACAAAGACATGTTTTCGTCTTATGAACTTCCTATTGTGTTTCGTTAAGCTGTCGAATTACGGCCTATATTTCCAAAATTTATTCTTTTGTGACAGAACGTTGTGAGATAAACGTGTTGAATCCCATCTCTTCCTAGTGGTTGTTATTTATTGCATGCAAATATTGTATTTGCAATTGAACTTCTGTGCTGCATTTGCAATCAAAATACTGGGTGGGACATTTATTGAAAATGTTGGGCTGCTTTATGCATAAAATTGCTTTTAAAATTGATAGTACCATGCCCCGGCTTCGATATAAAATTAGATCTGGAAAATCACTCAGCGAAACTATTTGGAATTATATGCTTCCAACCTGAAAAGCACCTTTGTGAAAAGGTTGGGACAGACCGAATATGCAGATCGTGGAAAGACAAAAAGCACCAGGGCAAGGAATAAATATCAGAATCGAGCCACAGCTTAGTTGAGCGTTACTTCAAGTGAGTGAGCTAGGGAGTTCGTGATGGGTCTATACCCGACTTCGATCTGCATCTTCCAGTCGCAGCTTGCCTGTTGTAATGGCCTTACTGCAACAGGGAAGGGAAAAAAGCGGCCTTTTACGAGGAGTGTGTGAGGACTTTTATCCATTTGATCGCTGACAAGTGCATCTGTTTGGTTGCTAGTTTTTGCCATCTTTTGTCACAACGAATATTCGGGGCTGTAGTGTTGAATCGTCCAGTTTAGCGAAAGAGCTTGAGCACGAACCTCATACCACCATCGAAAGTGGGGTATGAAGACCAAGAGTCGCGCACAAAAAAGCAGCCCGAAATTTGTAGCTGTAGTAGAATTAGAGATACAGCACACTGCAAAAATAGAAAACAAAAGTTGCGGCCGCCATTTTATCTGGAACAAACACCGATTCAATGGTGATAACGTAGAAAACCAACCATGCAGAACATCATATCGAGCATGACCAAGATCCGAGATGATCCCTCGGTGGGCTAACCAGTATCCTCATACACGCGCCTCGATAACTATATGAAGCTCAAAATCAAGCTTCCCCACCAGGCTAGGCGATTCCCAATTATACCACGACAGGAAAAAAACTGTTAGCAGTGTTTTAGTGTTTAATGCTTTGCAAACATTTCGACAACCTAACACAGTTCTTGCAAACAATTTATTGAGGTGAAGCGGGGAAATGCTAATAGGTAGACAGTGCAACGGCGCGCAGCGACTTATGTCCAATATTTGTTTTAATGGCTTCAAGCCTTGTTCACCCGGTGACTGGTTATCTAATGTGTGCAGCTCTCTAGGTTCAAAGGGGCTTTGATTACTTGATGTTGCCTTAAAGTTTAGCATTAATTGACAGCATCCGTACAGATACCGCAGTATTTCCTGCCAGCTACGGTTTCCGTGGCTTCCTAGTGTAGGCCAGCAGGTTCTTGACCGTCTTTCCCTGTTTACACAATACCGCCCCGAGATCCTGCGGGCGGATTGACCTGCTTCGGATCCCTGGTATATTGTCCTCGTGGTTGTCAAGTAGGTCGGCAACGGCCTTGACGGTTTGCGCAATCTCGCGCCAAGACGAACTATTTTTTCTATTTCGTCTCGCATAACGTGCAGTAAAAACCACAGTCCAGTCAAATTGCGAGTTAGTAATGTTTCGACTCTCGTGTATAAAACAAATTCTGCTACTGAGTCAGAGTGCTTCTGATAACCGAAAGACCAAAAATCTGAGCTGTGGATTTCACACCAATTGGTATGTAATATATGTTTGTTCCTATTTCTCTTGAACGCCTGTAGCTCACAGTGAATCCAGTGCAAGTTTACTGCCGTGCCCTTAGTTCACCTTTATTTACCTGAGAACAGTCCCAGCAAAACGCCTTTTCATTGTTAATTGCTGAACTGACTTAAATCGAAATCGCGCGCTTTCAGGGATTAATTGTCCTGCCACACTGAGTTAACCAATAGTGCGATCTGATTGCTTACTGTTACTGCGCTTGGTATAATCGCTTAGTTGTTTCTGTTGTATTTCAGAAACCGTGTTTGACGATCTATCGCCGTTGAAGTTTGATACCTTTTGGATTTTGTGACAACAAACTTTGCCCTGATTGCCTTCCGTCCTGCTTGCAAGTACTGTAGGGAACAAGAGACTACAGCCCCGTGATGCGCGGAGTTCGCACGGGTCAGATTTATGCGAAAGTTCGTCAGGCGCGCGTTTCTCCAATTTCTACGGACTAGCTCCTCCACGGCTCGCATCTGAGGCTTACTGCCGCAACAGACAGCAGGTAAAATGTAAGGTTATTGACGAAAGTAAGTCACGAAGCTCATTATTAATTTTCTTTAATTTCCCCCATTGAACCAAGTAATGACAGCATATTCACTATTTCTGTCAAAGCCTGTGATCAGTTTAAGAACTTTGCAAAAAGAAAGGGGGGTATTCAACGAAAAGTTGGAGTTGCACTTTTAAGTAGTTGCTGGAAAGAATAAAATGATGTGTTTATTTTGCAACTCCATGATTGCTTCTGTGGAAAAATGCAATGCTTGTCAGCACACGCGACGCGTAAAATCATAAATATGCTGCATTGGTAGGGAAATCTCGAAAGGGCACATTTGAGATTAAACTTCAAAATCCAAAAACAGAGGCAGGTATTTCACGGTATTTCAAGACAAGAGGAAAATATTACAGAAGCTACAAAAAGAATAGCGTACATTGTTGGCAGGAAAGGCAAACCTTATACTGAAATAAAAAGATAGTATTGTTCAAAACGTCATCATGTTCAGATTCTGACAAAGTAAATGACGAGAGCAAGCAACAGATCTACCTGGAACTTTCCAGGTTTATTCATCAAAATATAAACTAGAACGAACAAACGACAAATGACACAAGCAGCGCTTGTGAACTTTCGCTAACACGTCATTATACAAAGTACAGTAATATAAGAACGCGGTTTATTGGACGTGTGACACAAATCTTGGATACGGCGGAAGCTATCTCGTCCTCGCCACAGAATGCAAAGAAACATGAACATGCATTATCAAGCGAAAGAAAACTCTAGGAAACATTGAGTTGGAAGCATGTCCACTATAGTGATCTTTGCAGAATGCGGATTTCAAAGTTGCTCAGCGTGAAGTTAGTTAGCATTAATCACTACCTTAGGGTTGTTTTCACATAAAAACGGAATGGACACTCAATTAACGGTTAAATGAATTTCAAATTTGAAAGACGTGAAAAAGTTGAAAATTTCTTTGAAGGACACTTGTATGCATTCAGTAGCTTTTTAGTAGCAATCTGACAGAGTTGCAACTAAAGTTGAAAGTAGATAGTGTCGTTGCACAGCTGCTGAAGCTGGATTGTCAAAACGGAAACTGAATATCCGATCGTGCTTGACCAAGTATAGCTCCATTTTCGTAACGTTTCAACGCCATCGAATTTCAAATTACTGAATGCAATTTGTTTCGACCATCGCGAGCATGGTATAGCCACGATGTCCCAAAGGGATTGAATGCTTCTAACAAAGTGTCTTTGTCAACTGAGAAATTTGGCCGTTCGTCTGCTGTTTGAGAGAAGTTTTTTTATTCCCGCAGTGATTGAGATTATGCAGACTTTGAAAAACTGTGTGAACATATTCTTAAACGATTCAAGCCAACAACGTGTACTTCTCAACCATATTGCGTCTTCGTGGAAAAACCTAAAATTGCTCGATCCATCAACTATCAAAATGGTGATTAATTCAGCACTAACCGGCGAGAGCAACCTTGACAGATGGAGAAAGTATGATGACTATCTGGCTACTGAAATGCCCATGTGTTCTGTTGTTTCGCTGACATCACTGCTTCAAAAGCTGCCATTGAACAAGGCAGAAGGCACCAGGGCCTGATTTTATTTCTGCAGAGCACCTATGCTGTATACAGGTGAATCTCCGTTTTTTTCTTAGTTTACTGTTTAATATGTTGATTGTTCACTTCTTCCTAACCAATTCCTGCTTGGACGCCACTATAGTTCCCATTTGCAAAAACAAAAATGGAAATTTGACTGACACATCAAACTGCAGTCCTGTGTCCGTTGCCACAGTGGTGTCAAAGCTACTGTACTTGAACATATCGTTTTATCTAGCATCTCCCCATTCCTTGTAACCACAAACAATCAATTTGGTTTTCAGGCTGGACATGGATGGTACTGATCAATGTACATTTTTGTTGAAGCAAACTGCATCATATTTCGTAACGCATGGTTCATCAGTGCATGGCGTTTTTTAGATGCCTCAAACCATTCGATCGAATATTACTTGTGAAATTATTAGAGAAATTAATTAAAAGAAAGGTGCCCAATGTGTTATGTGCGGTTACTAAAACATTAGTACCAGGAACAAACGATGCAAATAAAATGGGGCAAACATTTCTCTGAACCGTTTCATGTGACTGTTGGTGTTAGAGAAGGGTTAGTATTGAGTCCATACTTCTTTGCTGTATATTTAGATGATTTATCCACTGAACTAATCAACATTAAAGCAGGTTGTTTTATTGGTGAAGTCTTATTAAATCATTTTATTTTGCTGACGATAATTGTGTGTTTTGCCCAAGTGTACGAGGGTTGCAAAGTATACTTGATGTGTGCCAGGCTTATGCATAATCGCATGGAATTATTTTCAACTGCAGCAAAACTGTTTGTATGATATTTGAGGCTAAGAGTGCAAAAAGCACAGTCACCCCATTACTGACACTGGTTGGTCAAACCGTAAAATATGTTAACCACTACAAATATCTGGGAGTTGTACTGGATAATGAGCTCTCAGATGACAAAGACATTCAGAGACATCTGCAATGCCAATATTGTGCAGCAAACAAGCTGCGAGCCTCTTTTTCCCGATGCTCAAGTCCAGTTAAAATTGTACTTTTTTATGGTGTAATTTCAGAAAGTCATACATGCAAAGATTGCGGGTGGCTTACAATTTTCGATGGAGAGCTCTATATGCAACCTGCCCTGGAGAGCGAGTGTTAGTAGTCAGTGGCGTAACTAGAGGTTTGAGCTAGGGGGCAAAACTCAGCCGAAGGGGGCTTATTGGCCACCGTTTAGGTATGCAATAATTAGTGCCCAAAAGCTAATATACGTTATTCCACACAAGCAGAAAATAGTTGTCGAGTGATTTAATGAGCTTCAGTTGGGAAAATGACTTTAAAGTAGAATGCCACGTTTTCATGTAACATATTCTATCTAAAATTGATACCCATCAGTGGCTTGTGACTGGGTAAGGTCGGCTTATGATTTGTTGGAAGATCCACCATACCCAGGGGCGTAACGAGGCTAGATGACGCCCGGGACAAGAAGCAAGTTTGGCGCCCTCGTGTTTGAACCTGATGGCATTCGGAAGCCAATGTACTGTATTGAAGGAAGTGCTTATGACATTATTGGGACTTTTCGGCGCCAGGGGAATTGTGCCCCCTTCACCCCCTCGTTACCACACCTAAATCATAGTAATTAACTCTGAATTAATTCCACTTTTCCTCTAAGCACCAAATGTTTGATGGGACATGGGGATAGATTCTGGGCAGTGCCCGAGTAAACAACAGAACAAATGTGGTAAGTCAAAAACGGAATTTCTTGTGTAGTGCATTGATCTCTCCGTATCAGTAATAAAACCGTATTCATTCAGCAAACTAAGGAAATAATGCCAAACAATTTTATCTATATATGAAGCTGCACACCAAACAGTGACAAGTAAGTATGAACAGTGCCGCAGCAGCCCAATTCTTGCCCACCCCAAAATTCTTACAAGGGCCTCTCTAATGGTGATTTCTAAAAAAAACACTGCTTTATGACATCTTCCAAATCTAGAGAGCACACACATGAAGTTTCGATTGACAACATGGCTAATGAGGATAGTCTGCCATTTGTCATATGAGACCTGTTGAAGGTTTTGATCAGCTTCAGTTTGCTGAAATTCCTTTCAGCGCTGGCAACACTATCGAGGCAGTTTAGCATAATCCGAAGTGCAATAAATACGTTAGGATAAACTTCATCAAGACGTGTCTTAAGAATAGTGCTTAACAAAAGGAATTGGGTCTTAATCAATGTCATTTAATTAACGACGATTATCTTGACAAGTTGTAATGAAATGCAAATAATAACAAAATTTTGCAGGAAATCAGAATCAAGCCTATCGTTCAGTTATGAAAACGCTGTTACCAATGGAACAAACCTGAGGCCGATCAAAGCAATGCGCCGCGATGAATGTTTTCTTTCACTAGCGCTTAAGTAGATTCTGCTTGAAAGCAAGCACATCGTGCTTTAACTGGCCGAAATACCCATGCATAAATCTTTCTGACTTGTTAATCTCCTGGTGCATGGCACATGTTTATATTAATAACATTTTGTATCTCAAATAGGCTATAAATGTTGAAAAATATAGATCAAGGGGACCTACGTGGACATGGGCGTCGGAAGGATTTTTCAAGGGGGGCACCAGGGGATTTTTCCAAAATTTTTCTAGGGGGGGCCAAAAGTGGCAAAATTTATTTTTTCCCACTCGAAACTAAGAAAACAATGTTTTTTGCTAAAAGTTTTAAAATCCAGGGGGGGCCAAGGTCCCTTTGCCTCCCTTCTCAAATTCGTTTATTTCCTCACAAATGTACCAAAAATGATCAGGCGATGTTATTCTAGATAACAGCATCAGGTACTGCTCTGGCTATAAATGACAGAAAAAAACGGAACACGAATTGATAAAAACTACATTGATTCCTAGTGCTTCACATTTACATTTGGTGGTTAAAGCCTTGCTTGAGGAGCTAACTCAAAAAAGCCTCCGCGTGGCCACGGGACTGAATTTTGGGCCCCCTGTGTCGCTAGGCGGTAAACTTGCGGATATTTGTCTGATACAGATAATCGCATATTCCGATTAAACACATACAAAAAATCTTGGCAAATTGGTTATGCGATTAACTGGATTTTACCGTACTGACACCCGAAATCACCGGAAAACACTCCGGGAAATTTTTGAAAAACGCTAAAAACAAAAACCTACTAAAAATCAAAAGGATACTAATTACCGAAATACAAGCTAAGAGGGGGCCCATTTTTTATATTCTGCCTGCCAGGTGGGGCGGCGCGCACCCCTGGCCCCCCGTCAGTTATGCCACTGTTAGTAGTAATCAGGTTCAATGTAACATTCCTACATTCGAAGCATTAATACGAAAATACAAGTACTTGTTTCTCGAAAGATGCAGAAAGTCTTAAAATGTATGGTTGTGTGATTTGATGCAGTCCGATTGCTTATATTCGTCCTTGTTCTTTGAACACTACAACCGCATTTTATTTTGTGACTGAGTGCTCGGATATTGCAGTGTTTGTTCGTCTGAGAGTGTGTCGTGACAGTGGCACAACGCTTTCGTACTTTACCTGGCCTTGACAAGTTAGGAATTAGCGTCTTACTCTGCAGTAGTGTTGTACCACGTGTTACACGTTAGCGAAAAATAGTGTTAAGAATGTGTCTGTTCTGTAGCCATGTTGCTCGGCCTCCAAATCTGCTGTAAAACGTTCTGTAAAGTAAATGTCTGTAATCCTTTCAATCAGTCTCCAATGCCGTTTCAAAACGTTCTGTTCTGTACGTTTTTATCAACCTGCAGTGTACAGAAATTGTATGTTTGTACTATGAAGCTCGTGTCTGCGGACAAAATACATCAAGATATTTTTATCCCAGTCACTATAATACCATTGGACAAGTAGGAGCCACAGTTTGGGGATGGAAATGCCATAAATGCAGCCGATGTCTTGTTCCCAGTCAAAACTCTGAATGCTGGGAATGCAACACGTTGTGATGAAATCCGACTGGACATGCTCAATGCCTTGAATTAAGGAGTTCTTTGGCTGACTCTTGCGTAGCAAGTAGTCTGTTGTCCTGGAAAGGCATCGAAAGATTGGCAAACATATGCAATGGACCACGCCCACTCGCTTGACACACCCTTCAATTTTATTCAAAGACTTTAGTCCGTTCCGAACTTGGAAGGTATTTTCTCTAGAGATATTTTGAGGGATTTTTCCAATTGATTACAACCTCACCTATCAACCTGCATGGTTGTCGGAAGAATTTTTCCCAGGGGCGTTCACTAGGGGTTTTTCCAAAATTTTTTAGTGGGGGGAAAAAGTGGTCAAGATTTTTTTTCCCACCAGAAAATGAGAAAACAACCTTTTTTGCTGAAATATTCAAAATCCAGGGGGGGCAATGGTCCTTGATCCCACCTCCCCACGCCCATGCCAACCTCTACGATTCGCTGGCTTCCTACTTGATTCCACGATTTTGGTTTGTTTTGTATTTGTGAAGTGATTCACATGGACATCATCATTGGATAAACATTTGTTGAGGACTGTTTAAGACCAAACATCCAACAGTTATCAGATAAAAGTGGAATCAACACATTTTCAGCAACATAATCTTGAAAAACTGCCTTCTGCCTAAAACGCAAGGTTTCAGAATATTTAAAGTTTAGCATCAATAAATTGTTTCATAAATGAAGACAGAAGATATATGTGCTATCTATCAATGAGTAAACCTGAAGGACTACGACACTAATTCCTATTTTTCTAAAGCCATTATTGATAAGATAAGTCACGTGGTTGCCATCTTTATGTCGCGCTGTTACACGAAAAAAATAACAACTACAAAGACTTTCCCTATTGGAGAAACTATTCGTTGTGGTAAATCTTATTTATAAAACTTAATCAAAAAAAGAAACCTTTCGTTTGTGGTGACATATGCATCAATGACGCGTTGCAGCTTGCAAGACACCAGTGATTCTGTGGTTCTCACAATTAATTCATATTCCACCCTTGCAACAAAGAAACACTTTCACCCTGCCTTAATTCGCATGGGTGATATCTCTATGCACAGAAATGGAGGCAGAAGAGAAGTGCATTAACTACCGCTGCATCTCTCGTTAACTGCCATGGTAAAGCGTATGGAAAATTAATTGATTGTGGTTTTCGTCCTGGCCGTAGCATTGCAGATCAAATTTTCACTCCACATCAAATTTGCATGAAAACTTGGGGGAAAGGTCAAAGATGTCTTGGATTATTGGTAAGGTTGCCAGACGTCCTTGAACGCCAAGGACTGTCCTTGAATTTGCTATCAAAATCTCCTTGATTCTTGAAAAACATCTTGTTGTTCTTGAATATTATCCGGTGTCTTTGAAAATTCTTGAATATTTTTCAAATTGTTAATTTAAGAAGAACTATTGATTACGTTGAACATTCACGAATCAAGAATGAACAATGTAAATGAACGGAGCAATGTATAGACTTGTTCCATCTTAAACAGTTGTGTAGTAAAAAGTAAATTATCGAAGAAAAGTTGTGTTGTCATAATACGTTTTGTTTATTTTTCAATTTCGTACATGGTTAACATAGCCTGACTTGCCCATACGAGATTCTAGCTTTCTGAAAGTAGCCCACCGTACCCAATGGCGTGCAGAGGGGGGGCAAACGGGGTGACTGCCCCGGGCATCCAAAGCAAGGTGGGCATCCAAAGAGTGAAACTGCAAAAATGATAATGCGGTAGCAAGATGATTTTCATTATTGTAAGGCTACTAACACCTACTGCATGCACTTAATTTTTCGAAACTTCTGTTCTTTGTCAACGCCAGTTTTTACGTACTGAAACGCCAGTAAGTCTCACATTCCTTAATCCCAGGGACCTATACTTAGGTGTGCGGCGCCCACCCAATTAAACTGATAGCGACGTGACTTTGCCAAGATCAAGCTAGCAAGGGAAAATTACAAAAAAGGATTTAATAATACTTACAGCCCTTTAATTGATTTTCTGAGCCAAATTTCAAAACTGTCCTGTTTCAACTTGCTTGGTTTAGCTGACTTTTGATGCATCATTAGTTTCCCGTTTTGTTTTTTGATGTGGCAACCCTGGGTGTGCGCTACTGCAGCTTCACACCTGTGCTTGCAATATGTGCATCATTTCGAGCTTCGTCACTAATTGGCAGTTCAGGCGAATTCAGTCCCGTCGCCACTGGGATGTTTTCGTGGGCTTCGCCTCTCCAGACAAAGCCCCAAGGCCTCCAAATTCAAATATAAAGCAGTACAAATCAGTGCAGATTTTAAAATATTTTCAATATCAAGCGTCCCTGCACAAACGTAAAGCCCCCTAGTGAACACTTTCTGGCGACGGTTCTGGGCGGATTGATCATAACAGCTCATACAATCGCGTATCTGTTCTGTCCCCCGAGAAACTGTACATATAATAGTCACATATATAAAGAAGAAAGTTTTCTTGCGTACTTTATGCGCATTTTCAATTCTTGTGTAGGCTAGTTCTGCAGGTTTAAAACTGTCAACCCTGGGTGTCCGCCATACCAGCGGGCAGCCGCATACCAGAGATGAGCGGACTGCGAAATTTTTCAATCCGAGTCCAGTCCTGATCCGATAAAATTGAATCCGATCCAGTCCTGATCCGATAAAATTGAATTCGATCCAGTCCTGATCCGCAAAATTTTTGAAAATCATCCAGTCCTGATCCGCCAATGTAAAATCATGTATTTTTTATTTTTGAACTACTGGAGCAATTTTGCCTTTAGCCAAATACGGTTGTCTGAAGGAAAAATAGTTCCAGCAGTGCTTTTGCCTCACGAGACAAAATACACAACCTTGTGTCATTTACAAAATTTAAGACGGAATTGTCTATTAGGCATCAGTGGGAAATGCACTGCTGGAGTTATTTTGTCGTTAGGAGAATCACAATGCTTGGATTGGTCAAGTGAGAAGGACGATGCACTTGGATTTGCGTAAGATCCTTGTTACATGACCTAAAACCGTGATCCCAAAACCTAAACCCCAAAACTAAACCGAAAACCTGAACCCGAAACCTAAACACTGAAGTTTTTGAAAAAGTACATTAAAAGCACTCATTTCAAAGGTGTAACCTCTACAAGCTAAGCCAAACGAAATGGTGAGAGCAGAACCAACGAACAATCGCACAGGAGGCATAGAGAGTACACTAAAGACTCAACTATGTTCACGTTGCTACTAGACCTCAACGTTATATGTGAACAAGAACCAGTGGCGTAACTGACGGGGGCGCAGGGGTATGCGCCGCCCCCTGGCAGGCTAAATCCAAAATTGAGCCCCCCTGTTAGCTTGTATTTCGGTATTTAATATTCTTTTGATGTTTTGTAGGTTTTTGTTGTTAGCGTTTTTTTAAAATTTATCGGTGTGTTTTCCGGTGAATTCGGGTGTTAGTACAGACGAATCCAGTTTTAAATGGATAACCAAACTGCAAAGATTTTTTGTATGTGTTAACCGGAATATGTGATTATTGGTATCAGACAAATATCCGCAAGTTTGCCGCCTAGGGACACAGGGGCTCCAAAATTCAGTGCCGTCGCCACGAGTGGGCTTTTGCAGACTGAGCTCCTCAAACAAAGCTTCAACCCCAAATTGAAATGTGAACACTAGAAGGTGGTGCAATTATCAGTCCGTATTGTGTTTTGTCCTGTAATGTTAGACAGAGCAGCATCTGCCGCTGTAACGTAGAATAACATCACCTGATCATTTTTGGTACGTTTGTGAGGTAATAAACGCATTTGGGGCTTGAGAGTAAAGCGTCACCATTCATTGCTTGAAGTCAACATCAGAAGTTGCAACGCTTCTGCCACTTCTGATGTTTAAACATCAGATTTGGCGTTTTGAGAGAAATTTATGATGTTTGATATTTTGGCGACAAATCTGGTGTTAATCGGGCTATTGCTTTTATTTTCCACTTTCCTATCATTTTACGACGAAAATTAGTTAGATTCACGATTGTTGATGTTCTTTCATCAATTTCTCACCCTCATGTGTGTTTGGTTGTCGTCCAAAACTAAAGAAGCTCTCTTGGCTGAGTTGAGAATAACATTTCACGTTACGCATGACCGACTTCTCCATTTCATAGCGACGTTTCGCTCTATTTCGGATTCAACGAGGGTTACTGCGCTTTGGTAGGTAGGTATTGGTAATGGAAGCATTGAGCTTATATTAAACTGTAACGTAAAAACATGATTTTATCTGATGTTGAGAAAGGTAATCCGATGTTAACGAAACTGAGTCCAATGGCAACCAGTCCCTTCGCCACGATGGGGCTTTGGTGGGGCTTACTACATTTGTTTTGTTGCTTACTCAGTCAGTGCCCAAACTTTACCCCCATGACCCATCATTAAGTCAAGCATTTGGTGCTTAGAAGAAAAGTGGAATTAATTTAGGAGATAATTAACAAAATTCAGGTGTGGTCAGGGGTATAACGAGGGAGGAAAAGGGGGCACATTTCCCCGGGTTCCGGATCACTGCGGGAGGCGCCAAAAGGTCCCAACAATGTCACAAGTATTTTGTTCAATAGAATACATTTGCTTCCGAAAGGCATCAGGTTCAAACACGGGGGCGCCAAACTTCTTGCCACGAGTGCCATCAAGCCACGCTGCGCCCCTGGGCGTGGTGAGTCTTACACATAAGCGTACGAGGCGCAAGCCCCCCGGCTTGAAAAATGTCAGGGCAAACTCTGTTTTCAGGTCAAGCAGAAGTTCCTCAAAAATCCTGAATGATAAAAAATATATGTTCAATACAGTGAATTCTTATTCAGGGCACACTCTTTTTTCAGGCCAAGCGCAAAGTTGCTCAAAAATCCTGAATGTAAAAAGTATATTCACTACAGTGAAAAATTCCAGAGCAAACTCTTTTTCAGGGCATGTGCAAAGTTGCTCAAAAATCCTGAATGGTAAAAAATATATTCAATACAGTGAAAAAACATTCTGGGCAGACTCTGTTTTTCAGGCAAGCGCAAGTTGCTCAAAAATCCTGAACGGTGAAAAACTTTCCAATACAGTGTATTCAGTGTATATTCACTTGGGGTTGATCCGTTTAATTTGGGCTGGTGTAGCGTGTAATCTGGACGAAAGTCGTGTTACCGTAAAGTTTTTACTTAAAAAAAAATTTTTAAATGTTAAAACTTTAATAATTACCGTAAGGTTTCTTGTCTGGGAGAAGACATCACGCAAGGAACTTCACTCCCTTGAGTTAACAAGCAAGGTAACTGCAGAATTTGCCTACAACGGCATCTCTAGGGGAATACATAAAAAACGTTATTGACGCTATACGTGAATTGAAATGCATGTAAAGATGCCATCGAGACCGAACAAAATGTAACGTTATAGGTGAATTGATGTTACAAACGAAACCGTTATAAACGAATTCAACTGTATAGAACATATTTACAACAAGTGTCAGGCCCCATTCGGATTTAACTAAAAAAGTTAGTTTCAGGGCAAATTTTTTCCGACCCCCCCTTGAAAAATGACTTCCCGTACGCCTATGGTTTTGCAACAAATCATAAGCCTACCTTACCAAGTCACAAGTCATGGATGGGCCTCAGTTTAGGCAGAATATGTTACATGAAAACGTGAAATTCTACTCTGAAGTCAATTTACCCAATTGAAGCTCATTACATCACCCGACAAGCATTTTGTGTTTTTGTGGAATAACCTATGTCAGTGTTTGGAACTAATTATTGCATACCCAGACCGTTGCCAATGGGCCCCCTTCAGCTAAGTTTGCCCCCCCTGGCTCAAACCTCTAGTTACGCCACTGACAAGAACAAAGGTGGATACAGTTCGAATTGCAAAATAGTCCGAGCGGCGTTTTTGCATTTGATGGCAAAATTTACGTTACCATTTAGCAGACCTGTGAAATCGGATCACAACTACAATGTTTGATTTTTTCAGAATAATCACAATGAAACAACAAAAGTTTTCTCAGTTCGATCCAGTTCTGATCCGTCAATTTTCAAAAAAATTGCAGTCTGATCCAGTCCTGATCCGTGCTCATCTCTGTTGCATACCTTCTCTGCTCCACTGTAATTCGATGAGATATTCGCACAGCCATTTTTTTTAATTTGTGAACTGCCCTGTCGTAGCGTTGAGTGCGTTTTAGTGCACTCTTTGAATGCGCAGCCTTATATTTCTGCAGTTGTGAATTGCTGTGACGTTGCACTGAATGTCTTCTACTGCCCTGTTTTAACGCGTTGCCGGATATTTTTGCAGTTATGGCTGTTCTGTCTTAGCGTTGAGTGCTGTGTTTTGATCCGGTCTCCTAACTTGGAGCGCTGATAAATTTACGTGTACTACAGTGACACATTGCATGCTACAATAACGAGTAAGGAGAGTGCGTGTAGAAAAATATGCACGCTGTGTCAACAACTTCGTCAAACCAATCCAATACCTCAAAATGATGTCATATTGTGGCGTCACAAACATCTTAAATTTAGTTACATTGACCACCATACGCCACTCCAATGCTCAATACTAGAATTTGTTAGGGGGGCATGCAATCAAGCAGTCGTCCCAGGCATCCCCAGACCTCTTGACGCCACTTACCGTACCTCATTGAAAAAAATGTCCTTGAAAAAATTTCAAGTGATCTGGCAACCCTAATTGTCGGCCTCAAGAAAGCATACAATCGGGTTGTCATGCAAAGTTTTGGTTGGGTTGCTGGAGTAGGGTGTTGACGGACACCTGTGTACTGGCCGTCAAGACATTGTGTTCCTGCTCATAAGTTTGTGTTCGTGTCGGCGGAGTTAACGTACAACCGCCAACCGTGGGTTTGGACTTTGACAAGAGCGTGTTCTGTCAACACTGCTCTTAATAGTATATTATGAATTGAATAGACGGTCGCTGCTCAGCCAACGAGGGTTGTAGAAAGCTGCAGGGTTAACAGTTTCCTTTCCGCGGACTATTTGATGCTGCTTACATATTCTGAACAGCGTCTCCAACTTGCACTTCATCGGTTTTCAGTTGCTTGCGACCAAGCCTGATTGAAAATCAGCACTAAAAAGAACGAGGTACTGTATTATGTTTCTTCAGAAACCCAAGTCAGTGCGCGCTGGGCGTAAGCGGCAGTACACTATGCAGCAGGTTGAAAAGTTCGAACACCTTGGGGGTGGTATTTATGAGTAATGGAATGCGGAACAAGGTGATTGATTCAGGGATTGGTAATAATGCAAACGAAGTTCTGCGTGAATTTGATCGTCCTGTGGTGACTGGAGCTTTAAAACACCGCAGAGGTTTCAATTTTCAAATCGGTGTTTGTTCCAATCCTCACCTAGGATTGCGAGTCTTCGGTAATGATTGAAAGAGTGTTATCTCCAGTACATCCGTCAGAGATGGGAATTTTGCTAAAAGTTCAGGTGTGACTCTTCGCGACAAAGTGCACAACCGTAAAACCTTGAATGTCGAGTCACTGCTTCGAATAGACAGCTCTCTACTAGGTTGGCCAGGCCATGTGACCAGAATCATCCAGGAAATGTTTGCAGTCAAGTCCTGCTGCCTGCACCGAAGGAAGCGGTCCGTAGGTCGACAAAGGACCAGGTGGCGTGACTCTATCTCCGATGTTGCTTGTTCCCTTAGTGTGGAGCCGGCAAAACTATTTAAAATTACTGAAAAATGCATGTTATTTTGAGTCCTTTTAAGGCTGCTACCCCGCGACCCTCCCTGTGGAGGAAAAGCGGTTGGGCAAATGAAGTAACAACTGCTCTTCCGTAAATTGTGTTTAAACTACGCAAGGACCTAAGTTACAGTGATATTCTGCAAAGTCTTTGGTTGAAATCTCCCAAGTAATTATTAGCCTGCACTGTCAGAAGTTACTGCAGCAACAATTAAAGATACTTTTCTTTCTCTCAGTGTCACACTTCGACTTGATAAATACTTTTTCGCCAAAAAACGAAATACAATAAAGTTATTTAGAGATTGAAAGGCATTGTTCTGTGAATTCATGTATTTTTGACAGATTTTGAATCATTTATAGTTTATTTCAAACACCGGCTTTAAGATACACTTTCCTTTTGGGAAAATCTGAATGTGATTATATTTGAAGGAGAGATAATGATACCTATCTTGTAGGAGAAATATATACTCTCTTAAAGAACTTAGTGTCTGATTCTTAGGTGTGAAAGGCTTCCTTTCGAGAAACAGTGGCTCCTTTCGGTAAGTTTTCTTTTGATTAGGTTTAATTTGTAAGATAAATTATTTCTAGGATTGTGAACAATGCCCTCAGGTAAACCAAACTGGTCAAACGTTTTCAAAATATTTTGCGTGTAATAAAATTAAGCTCATTTAATCAACAAAAGTTTCTTGTAGTGACACACTTTCATTATTACAAAAAGTTTTCTGATAAAACCACTCCAAAAATCTTACGGCCAACGCTTTCATCGTACTAATACGCAGACCTACCATAGCACAATCACAACCAGCGCAGCTGAAGCATTACAAAACCATAAACCACAAGTTGCTGGGAGGACAATTAGTTTCGAAGCTCATTATTAATTTCCTTCAATTTGCGCCATCGAACCAAGTAACGTCATATATTAACTATTTCAAAATAGACCATGTCAAACCCTAAAATCTGTTGAAGATCATTGTACGTAGAGAGAAGGGTATTCAACAAAAAGTAGGAGTTGCACTTTTGTGTAATTGCTGGAATGGATAAAATGTTGTTTATTTTTGCAACTCCATCATTGCTACTGTTGAAAAATACAATGCTTGTCAGCACACACGACAAGAAAAATCATAAATATGCTGCATTGGAAGGGGAATCGCGAAATAAAACATTTAAGATTGAACTTCAAAAATTGAAAACAGCGGAAGGTATTTCACACTGTTTCAACACAAGGGGAAGCATTGCAAAATCTACGTATAGAACAGCGTACATGGTGGTAAGAGCTGGAAAACATAGTGATACTGAAATTAAATGGGTTATATTGTTTAATTGAAAGCGTCATCTTGTTAAGATTCTGCAAAAGTAAGTGACGGGAACTAGCAACAGATCGGACTTTAATTTTCCAGCTTTAATCAACTACATATAATCTACTAAAACGAACAAACGACAAATAGCACAAGCAGCGCCCATGAACCTCCGCTTACAAGTCTTTATACAAAGCACAGTAATGAAAGAACGTGCTTTATTGAACGTGTGACACAAATCTTGCATACGGTGGAAGGTATCTCATCCTCTCCACAAAATGCTAAGGAACATAAACATATGAACCGAAAGAAAACCCTACAAAAACTATCGCCATTACGACGATGACATATGGAGTACAGAGACCGACACTGCTACACTGTCCAAACAGTTCCGGGAATTTCTGCTATCAAGCGGATGGATGGAGTTTCGGCGATGACTCGGATTCATCGCCTAATTCAGAGAAAACAAGACAGAAATATACGGAAAAACCGTTTTGGAAGATACATCGCGACAAGGCAATACAAACGTGCAGTGACTTAATTCGTCCACAATTACGAGTACAACAATTTTATTTTTTGGCCGCAACGTAAGTGCACTTGTCAATACAGACACAGTAAGGCCGGGAGGCGGCGAAAAGACACTTCGGTCATCCCGTCTGCCACCACCCAATCACTTGTGGTCAGGCCCTAAACGAACGCCCCTGCGCTAACCAGCAGAAGTGAAAGCAAAGACAAGAACATTGTTTTAACCTTACTCAATGATACTTGTACAATCCAAATGATGAGCAAGATCAAGAAATAATGGATACGATCCACATGCAAGAAGTTTCAAGCAAACGTTGCTCTGTAACATCACTAAACTATAAATCCATGGATTGCAGGTATCATCTGTTTATATAGTGGCGAATTAAATGATTGACGTATTTTTTTTTAAATAACAGTAAAGGTTTTGATTTGATATCCGGTGGAACGTCTTTCCAGATCTTTGGGTCCCAATAAATTATTGATTTTTTCCCGGTTTCCGTTCTAAATTTCGGTAATACATAGTTGCCTTTATTGGAGTGTCTGGTGTCATAATTGTGTGTCCAATTTACTCATTCAAAGTTTTCTGAAATATAGTCCGGCAAGTGCTCATTGTTTTCTATGTTATGCATGACTTTCGCAATTTCCAATTTGAAAACATCGTTTAGCGTCAACAGGCTTAATTTGTGGAACAACGGCATCGAAGAAGCTTTATTATGACTAAACGTCATAATACGTACCATACGCTTCTGACGTTTGATTAAAGGATCTAAGACAGACTTAGCAACACATCCCCAACTGGTCATACAACGTTGAATATGTGGATAAAGTAATGCAAAATACACTTTTTTACCATTTGTGAGTTGGAATATTTACTGATCTGGGACAACGCCCAACAACCATTCGATAACTTACGGGAAACAATATGTTGCTTCCAAGTAAAGGAATCATCGAACATCACCCCTAAATAGCTGATACACTCTTTTTGAGATATTTCATGTCCTCCGATGTTTATACGAAAGTTGAAATTTTCTTTCTTTATAGTGACAATCATGTATTCAGTTTTGTTGTAGTTTAAAGACAGTTTATTTGACTTCAACCACTTATCAATTTTGTTAATTTCACAATTTACTTTAGTTTGTAGGGACAGATAATTGTCAGAATCCATAGTTAAGCTAGTGTCATCAGCAAACATACGGACGTTGAATTCACTTGCCAAAGCCAAGTCATTAATATAAACTAAAAATAGAAAAGGTCCCAGTGTTGATCCATGTGGTACTCTACAAGTAACAAGTTTCTCATTCGATTCCAAACTATCAACAACTGTTCTCTGATAACGGTTTGTTAAGTAGCTTTTTATGAGCTGCAGAGGCAATCCTCTTACTCCGTATCTCTCCAGTTTGCTCAATAGGATTATGTGATCAGCGGTATCAAATACTTTAGCTAGGTCTAAATAAATTGAGCAAGCTATCTTTCCTTCATCCAAACGTTGCACAAACGCATTAAAAACACTGGAAACAGCGAGGGACATATTATGATTTTGCCGAAATCCGTAGATACGATTGTGCCAACAAACGAGAACTTTAAAGTCCTTGCTGCTTTGACAAATACCCGAGGACTTGGGCGAGGTTTGATTTCTGCGCAAGTTTGGCAATTTCTGCAAACAGATGTCACCTCTTCGATAGTTTAGGGATGATTGCCACCCTTGTTGGCTACATTTTCAGCTCCGGGTTTGTGACAGAAGTCATGATGGTACTTACGTATACGTCATAGTTATAAGAACCATGGTTCTAACCGCCACGAAACTAGTATTTTTAAACTTCATTCTACGTTTCTGAAAAAAATGAATGATGCTGATTTCCGGTCGGTAATTGGAAAGAAGGAGAACCCCTTTGAAACGTGTACCCATTTTTGCAGAACTTCTACAATATCAGTTGCTTCCTTTTCAACGGCAGGGTAGTTTCGTGTGCAGTCGTTCAACGTCCTAGACATGAAGGCGACATGGGCGTCGGAAATATTTTTTTCCAGGGAAGCAGTAGTGGATTTCCAGGTGGTGACTAAATGTATGTTTCCAGGGGAGCCAACAGTGGCGAAATTTCATTTACCCACTCGAAATTGAAAGAAAACATTTTTTTACCAAAAAGTCAATGGGAAAATATCAAATTTCAAAATCCAGGGAGGCATATCCCCCATGTGCAACCTTCCGATGCCCATGTAAGGCGTCGCCTCCTCCGAGATAAAATAGCTTGGGTATAAGTTTCGATTTCAAAGAGTGCCTTGTTGGCGGTTACACCGAGGCCTACATACCTAGTTCAGCTTGCAAGCCCAGAGTTGTTGAAAGACCCCAAATGAGGCACTAAGGGGAAGGTTTTTGTGGTGACCAAATGTCTGACTCTCTGCGAGAAATTCACAATGCAAACAGCGTGTTAGGCAAACATTCCCAGTTCGACTTTTAATTCTTTAGCCGATATTAAGTAAATAAGTGGCTGCAGAGGTGGAGGGTAGGTTTGGCCTCGTTACGTGATTTGCGATAGCCTAAGTCAAGAGTAGTGCACGGGGTTTGCATTTATTCACGCACAGTCAAGTTGTGGCAGCAAGCAGCCTCGTGGAGCTTGTTACGATTCTCTTCATATTGTTCAAGAGTGCAACCTGTCACAGTAACATCGTCCACGTACGCATAAGCTTGTTCGAATAAACTCACGCATAACTCTGAAAAGCAGGAACACGCTTAGTTACACCAAACGTTAAGTATATGTACTGGTGCAATTGACCTCCTGCTTCAAAGCCGTGTAATAGCGTTCACTTTCCAACAAGTACCGTATATACTCGCATTTCAGCCGACTTTAAAACTCAAAAAGAAATTATCAAATTAGGGGGTCGGCTTCTACGCGCATAAATCTGATCTCACACAGACGAATTGACATGACGCCACTTCTCAGATCACGCAATATCACCGATATTACCATTCAGTCATACATACATCCATAAAAATTGAGACTGCACTAAATAAAGTTAATTCCGACAAACTACAACTCAATTTTAATATTTTTTTCATGATTAACTTACCGGTAATATTGTTTCCTATACAAATGCTTTGATAATGAACCTTCATCAGTGCATTGCAAAGTGATACTCTTTTGTTATTAGCCCAAACAACACACCATGGTTTCTGGGGGTCGGCTGATATGCGAGGTTTTGCAAAATTCCTCATTTTGGGGCAGTTTTTCAAGGGTCGGCTTATATGCGAGTATATACGTTATACTCGGTGATACGCTGTCCGTAGATCAAGCAAACTGTAGAACTTTTTTAGTCGATTACATTGACTCCTCTTAATATTTAGTCGATTACATTGACGAAAGCTAGGAACAGATCGGCTTTGACTTTTCTAGTTAACTAAAGCTAAGTGTTTTTGAGCACCATTTTTGTCATAACTTCAAAAACACTAACGCTACATCAACAATATTAGGCACTGTAAGATAGGTAATTTCAAAGCGCATCTTGTGAGGTCTATTTTGCGCGTGTGTGAAATCACTGTGACGCAGTTAAGGGAAATCCAGATTTAGGATATTTCCAATAATTGCAGTGTTTTTTTCACATGGCTTGCAGCGAAAACTTTGCACGTTAGAAAACGTTTTCTATATACAAAATGTCAGTAATATCGTTTGGTTTAAGAATATGAAACGCCAGAAAAATGCAACCTTTTTCGGGCTCCAAGTGCTGCAGACGTCCAAGAAATGGGTGTTTCGTTGTTCTTCGTCTTTAAAGCCTCATTCCCCCGTTCCAGAAATAGGACAAATCTGACAGTCACAGAACAAATTGCCACATACGACTTACAACATCATGCCAGCTTTGAAATAAACAAATTAAGAGGAAAAAAGTTATAAAACTTTTATATCACCTACTCTCAAGCAAGAAAAAATTAGACACAGGCACGAAAATTTGTCACTATGCAGTACTACAGATGACCTTTGACTTTTCTAGCTTCAGTCAGCTAAACTTCAACGAAAAGTAACGAACGACTAATAACACAAGCAGCGCACATGGACTCCCGTTTACAGTCCTTATATAAACGTGCAGTGGTCAAAGAACGCGCGTTATTGAACGTGCGGCACCGAAAACAGAAAGAACGGTGCAAGCTATTTTAGTATGCATGTACAAAAGCATACACAAGGGCAGGCGTCACGTGATGTGTTATGCAAACAAAGCAGCAGACAGTTGCAACACAGCAGGGTACAGTGGCCATGATGCTACTAAGTAATGTATAGTGCAGTGGTTCTTAACCTTTCTACGCACTCGTACCCCCTGAGCTTTCATAAAATTCTCTCGTACCCCTTGTCTGAAGGCAAGTAGTAACTGTTACCAACGTAGTTCACATGGTGTCACAAATTCTTCAGCAGCTGTATAAGGCTCTCTTCTTGCCACACAAGAACGTAACTTTGCAACATGCCAGCAATAATTGTTTTTCCATCGGTACGAATGCCTGCTTTAGTAAAGTTCCACCACTATCAAATCAAGCCCTTTTGATTTTCAAGGTACTGAAATC
>Ga0210059_1004708_pt1 | contig 22051 bp, 15 predicted proteins | sample Ectturendosymbi2_FD_188042 | JGI IMG/M metagenome (GOLD analysis project Ga0210059, IMG submission 188042) | Ecteinascidia turbinata endosymbiont from Florida, USA - Sample 2 (SPAdes) (version 2) | ecosystem: Host-associated > Tunicates > Ascidians > Unclassified | place: Key West, Florida...
GGAGGTTGTATGGGAGGGTGAAGTGTTGTTCAACACCTACAACAGACATCATTCGTTGCCAAGTGGCTGATCTGAAGGCGCTGCCGTTATCAGCATAAAGCGCGGATGGCAGTCCTACACGACTGATCCAGTGGTTCATCAGTGCAAGAAGAGATTGCTGAGCATTCACCGATGTCAAAGGCCCAGCTGCTAGGAGTCCGGTTGCGCGATCGATGATTGTAAGCACCTCGTGTACGTTGGGCAGGACTGAATTCTGGCCAAGGTGTAGTTGATCCACGTGAATGGCCTGGAAGGGTTTCCAATGCATGTCAAATGTTGCTGGTGTGAGTAGCTTACGTCGAAATGGTTTGGCTCGCTGACAAACCGCACATTCTTCGAGAGCAGTCCTAATAAATTTCCTTAGCTTTGGAAAGGAAAAAATTGCACGTAACCTACTGTAGGTTTGCTTCCAGTTGAGATGTGCCCAATTATGATCAAGTGTGCATAGATCCTGGAGAAGTTCACGGGTCGGCAGCCAAATTGTATCTCGCCAACGTGCATTCGGTATGATCCAAAGGTCGCGCGCTTTGTCAAAAACGGCGTTCGCTGGCCTAACGTCTTGGTGCTCCGCTTGGGTGGTTTTCAGGCGTTGTAGCCAGTCCGGACTGGTGAGCGAAGTGACTCGTTCGGCTAATCGCTCGATGTGGTCAAGTGTTAGACATGGTTCGTCTGTTTCTTCCGTAATGTGTATAATGTTGGGATCACCGCGCAAGGTTACACGACTTAGAAAGTCGGCGGTGTCATTGTCAAGTCCAGCAGTGTGTCTTATTTCAAGGTCAAACTCGGACAAAGAGAAAGGGCCTTGCGGTTCAGGACGGGTATGAAGTGACGCAAGCTGTCGGTTGTTCCTATAATGTTATATCGCATGGAGTTGTCTGGCATAACATGAAACTGTAGGTGGCTCGTGCGTTCTTCAAACTCTACTGTTAAGTTCACGAGACCAAGAGACGTTTTATGAGAACCATTGCGGTCATAGGTGGCTAGGGCCCGTTTCTGTGTGCGATCAATCAGCTGGCGTTCGCTTGTCGTCAATACAGATGCGTCAATCAGGTCGCGCCTGTGTCCAATAGAAATGAACGATTGTGGCCATCGTCATGCGCGAAAATGAAACTGCTGTTCTGAGTGCGTTGCTCGATAACCGTTGAGAGGTTGACGTCTCCTGGTCGGAGTGAGTTTAGCCTAAAAAATCCAAAGGACCCATGGTGCTCGGAGTCAGTGCTTGTGCCACGTTCACAACTACTTTGTCATACGGCATGGGGGGTCGTTGTGTTTCCCTTTCCCAACGCTGTCCTGGCTTGAGCCCTGGAGTGAACTGTGCTTCGGCATGAGCGCCTGCCGTGGCGAGGAGGTCGTCTTCAGAGGCTGTTGTTAAGCTTGCCACTTGGGTTGCTGCGTATTTCGTGGTTGTTGCGGTGGGCGTTGGTGTTGTGACTCGTTGGCGGGTGATTGATTTTGCCACCGCGGACTTCGTCCCTGTTGATTATTGCGACTGTTGTTCCAGCGGAAATTGCTCGTGTTATTTCTCCATTGGCCACGGCCTCGTCCATTGTAGCGGCCACTGTACCTGTTGCCCTGCTGGCTATTGTTCTGGAAGCGTAGTCTTCTGGGTTGAGAGCACAATCTAGCAGGGTGCCCCATTTCATTGCACTTGTAACAGATTATGTTTGGATTTGGTGGACGTTGTCGCTTTATTTCCCCTTGTGAGGCGGCTAATTTTTCCTGTTTTTCGTCAATTTCGGTGACTTGTTCTGCCGTAGTTTGCAGCACAGTGGCCACCTTGTCCAATGCTTGTTCTATCGTCTTCATGTTGAAAGATGCAGAGGTGTCAGGTGTTTGAGCCAGGGTCTTGCTGATGGTGGCTGCTGCGTTGTCAAGAGTTTGCAAGGCTTGTATAGTGTTGTTTGCAGTCGGTGCAGGGTCTGCTTCGTGCGGGTACACTTCAATTTTTTGTTTATCTATTGGCTGCGCTTTCAGTTCTTTCCAGAATTCGTCAAGAACTTTTGGCCATGCGGTGACTGCTTTGTCTTTAAGACCCATTATTGTCGCACCACCCAAGTGCTTTCTAGCGAAACTATGTAATTCGTCTTTCCAATTGACGTTCTTTTCGATGTCAGCCCAAGTGAGGTGTCTTTGATCCAGTACGCGTTGTATGACGTTTGTTTTGCTTTCAACCCAGTCGATTTTTGCCGAGTTCGATTGTATCTGCCTCGCGCGACCGTCTGGCCTGTTCGAGTTGTTGTCTCACGCGAGTTCGTTGTTGCTCTAATTGTTGCAGGCGCGCTTGTGCTGTTTCTAATTGAGTAGCAAGTTGCCGACCGTCTTCACGTTCTTCGGTCGTCGCTGAGTCGTTCACTTGCGCGGTTAATTGTGCCTGCACCTGAACTTGCGCGTCATATGGACCGTTTAGTTGTTCGAGAGTGCTCTCGAGTGTATGGATCTCGTCTTCGGTGACTTTAATTTCTCCCCATTCATTACTTGTGTTAGTGTAGGCTGGTGGCGCGGTACTTTAGACTGGCATTGTTTGGGGGGGGCTGTCCCTCAAATTGTCGCGTGGCCTGTCCGAGTTATCGCGTGTTGACAAGGAAAGAAGACAACGTTTGCACGCAAATTTAGGTAAACCACACATCGACCGCCGCTTTGGCAGTGCACATCCTCGGTTTCCCGTAGCATTTCCACTCACGCACGCGCTGCTACTTTTTGTCTTGAGCTCGCAAGCGTCCTTCGCGCTTTGGTCACCGCCAGTTCCGCGAAACCGAGTCCTAGCGCAGTTTCTACGCACTCCCCTTCCATGCATGAGGCAGCGTATAGAGGTACCGTGCCCGTTGCTTCGGTATTCATTGTGGACGATTGAGCCGTAGCTCTCGCGGTTTGTTGGCTGGAGGTTCCCACGCAATTTAGCATCGCTCCGGCTGATACATTCGGTCTAACGCGCACGATGGCGGCTGTACAGTGTCATCGCGGCATCGGCCATTCAACCTTCCTGATGTTCTTACACCTGGCACACTGCGATTCGTAGGCACCTGCGTGTGCATACTTGTTTAGTGTTTTTTTGTGGATTTCTATGAACCGCGAATGATTGGCCTTATTATTATCCTTGCGCCTGTCGTCTCAATTCATTTCCTAACTTCTCCCGCTTATCCCTGCTTCATTTATTCACTGGTCGCTTTCTTTGCTTCGTAGTATCGGGTGAAAATGTTTTACCTTAGTCCTCTACAGGTAGTTAAGACGAGCCTTCTTTGGAGTGCCCGAAATAAGGTTTCTGCTTGGAGCAATGGCCGACCTTTCGGTTTTGGATTTAACCCGCATAGTGTTGCTTTGCCTCTCATTGAAGTTATGGGCGCAGCGGCTACTTACGCCCGAAAAATGGATGAACGGCGGCATATCTGTTTCATCGTTGATAAAGTCGTGTACGTGGTTTTTCGTAACGTAATAGCGGCTTGGTCTGACTTAACTGTTCCGAAAGTTGATGTCTCGACGTGACATGGTGGACGCATGGCAAAACTGTCGGATCATTATGTGGGACAACGTTTCGGGTGTGGATTACGGCGGTCTGACTGAGTTTCAGCGTGGAGAGGCAGCGATGATTAATGATGTCGTGACTGAAGCTCTGTTGGATACCACCAATAAGTTTTGTTCCTTTGGTGTTGTGGGTGACGATGAGCTAACGACTTACCTCTTCGAGAAACAGACCTTACATCGCAGACTAACAGGGCACCTGAAGCCTCACGGTCTTCGCCTGGTTAAAGTACGTATCGAGAGGGCGTTGGAGGTTGGCCTGGCTCCGTAATCCTCTCGTGTAACTGCTTGTTCAACTTTGCGCTGTGCTGGTTTGCTCATCTAAAAAGCTCGCTCATTCCTGTATGTGCTGTCTAGGCATGTCCTGGGGAGTGTAGGTGTGGAGCCTGTGTATCTTTTCGGAACATACCTAAACATCACAGCGCAGACTGTCATCTCTCGAGTTCTAGGAATCTATTCCTGTTGTCTTAGTTGTGTTATCTGGCAATCATCTGTCTCAGTTGGTATGCCTTGTTTGCCATAATCTTAACTGAGGTGTAGGACTTTTCGCTGGCTCTTATTCTGACAATCTGTCTTTCTTTTTACAGCATGTAGCCGCCAAGAATCTACAGCTCCCTCTGACAGTCACTTAGGTGGAGTCACGCATGTCAAAAAGAATATTACTCGCGTCTTCAGGTTCAGGTTTTGTTCCTGCTTCTCTTAATGATCGGTTCGTTTTTCTTTCGCTGAATTTCATTATCCCAATGAACCCGGTCTATCTTTAGAATCGGTAAGGCGACCTCCTTCCTGTTATTGATTCTGTATGTTTTGGCCTGTTCGGGTGGTTCTGAAGAGACGCGTAGGCACAGATTGCTGTTCTTAGTTTCTCGTTCACTTACCGCTAGCCGGCGAATTTGCTCATCTTGCTCTGCTAGATTGCTGTTCTTAGTTTCTCGTGCACTTTACCGCTAACCGGCGAATTTGCTCATCTTGCTCTGTTAGATTGCTGTGCTACCACTCGTGGGCGATCGCGGCCCTTAGCCACTTCCTCGATAGTGCAATTTCCTGCATTGGTTATCAATGTTGCGGCCTAGCGCCGCGGCCGTACTGTCTCACCTATTATCCCTTTCTTGTCCTGCCTTTAGGTGGCTGTAAAAACTCACTCGCGTCTGATGCTAACGGTAAACTCGTTCAATGCTAGTGTTCTGTCTTCCTGCCGTGCTGTTATATCCCTTGTAACCTTCACAGGTGGCAGTGCACAGGGCCTCGAAGTTTCCTTTCGACTGACTATGTTGGGTGAATGCCCCTTTTCGCAAGGACCGGTGCTGTGTTTTTGCAAGAGGAGAGCGAAACCGGTGACAGGTCTCGTTCTGGAGATTCTACCGACACTGCGACCGCCTTCACTAACCCCTTCGTCGTGCGCGCTTTGCCATGCGTCAAAGCAGTGTCTACACGTTCCCCTGCGCTTTTTATTGTCCTGGCTCGTTACTGTAGGTCAGGATCATGGCTCCACGTCGCGGATAACGGGTATCTAAATAGTCACGTAATACTATAGGCGAGATGCCTAAATATCCTGCTAGAGGCATAATTTGGTGATCCGTAGTTAATGGCGAACTCAGGAGCGCTTTATGGACTGTCTGTTGGCTCATTGGTGATTTTACCAACCACGCTTGATGTTGTTTAGCCTCACTTGTCATGTCCGGTATTTTATTACGGCGTTCTTGCCCCACGGCCTGGTTCCATTTCCAAAGAAATTTGTTATTCGCCTGATTCTTGAGCATCACCTTCCTATTCTGTTAAAAGTCCGTTCACCGTTTTGGCCGACTCGGTTATAACAAACGGTCCCTACGTTTTTAAATTTGCCGTAGACGTGTCGCTACTTGGAAAGAATTTGTTCGGTGCTTCCCGACTCGAATCATAATTAGATGCAGACAAAACTATTTTTATTTTAACGCGTCTAAAATATCACGCAGCTATTATCTATAAAATTTGAAAAACAAAAGAACAACATTTGTCACTCACCACTTTGTTTCCTTATCCACCTCGTCGCGACAGCCTGTTGGATCGGAGTTGTATGGGTTTTTAAAGAATACCGAGGACCAAGGCTGATGGCCTCTCCCTCTGAGTGTAATTTAGGCATAATGAGATTCTGTTCTGCTAATCGTAAACGCTCGCGGGAGATTAAGGGCTTCACCGTCTGCCCTTTACAGTATCCACCTTCTATCTCAACCTGCTGTCTCGACAATTTGGTCGTCGTTATTAGAGATTATCGACAGGTGACCATTCCTTGCGGTGTTCTCATTATTTTCTCATGAGTTCTTGGCTGTCCTTTCAAGGATATTATTCGGCTGTTCCGTTCCTTTCATCATCCTTTTGCTTTTTAATTACTGGACGGATTTTGGAATGCATTGTTGATCGATGCTCTCTCCATTATTTAATGATGTAGGAGGTTTCTGACCGCATTTGATTGTTCTTCGATTTGCGCTTTTTAATATTCTTTCTCTGAGTATTTTTGTTTTTAATCATAAGTAGTAGAACGTAGCTATGAATACACTCCCCATGACCTAAGGTTCAAAAAGAACGTTGGGCGCCATTTTCGTGGCCACCTTGCCCGCTAATTACGTGGCGAAAAGTTCTTCATGGGCGAAAAGTTCCGCATTTTACAAGAATCTTAAGCCGGTCAATAATAGACCCGCTGTGATTGAGCATAACTCAGTCATTAGTGTTCGTACTTAATTTGCAACATCTCGACCCTGTGGCCAGATGTTGGAGTCAAGCATTGAATTTTAATTGTTCGAGCGTTGGTTTATTCATCAATATGGAAAGAACATCGATCAATACGTTGCGTCCAAGATAAAGCGAATATACAGCATCCATATATTGTTTCCCATAATCATTTGAGAGATCCGTTCAGTAACAGTGACTCAATTAAGAATGAAAAACAGTCGCAAATGCAGCTCTATTTCTAGGCGAAAGAAAAAGGCGAAAACAGATGCAGGTCGTATGCAACGATAAACGCATATTCATATTGAACTTCCCCGTATCATATTTTCATGTTATGTGGTACCGGTGGTTTTGCCGTTGGTTTTAGTTTGTTTCTATTAACGGTGGTGATACCAATAACGAGAAAAAGGAATGAAGGCGTTCCCTGTAGGTACAACGTCCGAGTTGGCGGAAGTTGACGTAATTTTATGAAATAGTGACGTAATTCTATGAAAAAGTTCGTTGCAGCTGTGTTGCGGCGTTAGGCAATGAATTCTTCGAAATTGAAGAGTGTTTCGTTCTTGTCTGATTCCATCTCCAGCGGTTCTCCATCATGCCCCATGGCGCCTTTTTCTTCTCTCTCATTTTTTCTGTTTGTGCTGCATTCGGCGTTTTCCCTTGGTGCAGGCTCGTTCCGATATCGTTTGCGCGGCGTTGCGGTTTTTCCTGGAGTTCGTCTTTCGTTGTTTTGACGGTTGTTTTCTTGGGAGGCTTCGACCGCATTCGGTGTGCAGCGGCTCAAATCCCATGGCAAATCACTGGCGTCGCTTATCGATGCTTTGTCTTGGTTTCCATCGTCCGCGGCTGTAAGATCTTCGTAGCGCATAGTGATGCGACTTGGTGGGGCTAACATGCGGAGATTTACGTCGTCGGCACGAATCAATGCTTGTCTTATAGTTTCCAGGTTGATTTCCTTTGACCTGGAGCCCTTCGGGCCATATGTAGGCAGCCAACGTTTGAGGCATAGGTGCAACATGAATGCAGGACACACATATATTCTCGTAACTTCGGTTTACGCCCACGTAATGTCTTTTTTCGTTCTCGTAGTCATTTTGTATTATTCAGCGCGTGCCTTTTTCCGATCGTTGCACCATTAGCGCGGCCATTACATCATTGTTTCAGCGAATTCATCGTTCTCTTCCTCGTAATTAGAGAGATTACATGACGACTCGATGTTACATATTTGCAATAAGTTTCTACTTGGCACAGAGCGAGTGAGCCTCGGCGCGTTTGATTTCCATTCAGCGCTTTCTTTTCGGATGTGGCTACTGAGCAGAGCAAAAACATCAAGGTCGTTCGTACGATCGAGTCGACTGGTGGGAAAACGCATAAGACTTGTTTCTGGAGAGATTACTAAAAACGGGCTAAACACACGTTGTGAGCAACTTGGCCTTCCAATTTTGGCCACAACACTCGATGGGACTGATAAATTTTTTTTAATTTGCAGATCAGGACTGTACAGGATGAAATTTTTATCGGATGAGGACTAGACTCGGACTGAAAAATTTCACAGTTCGCTCATTACTCCTGTGCACTTGTGTTTGCACCGTAGCCTACAGCTGTATTAAAAGCGGGGAGAAATCTGTGTGGCAGCCTTGATATGGCGCCACATGTGAATAAAGTGGTCACCGGTAGATGGTGCCCAACAGTAGCAAGTCATTGTGACACCACAAGCGGAAGGTCGAAATTCACTCATTGCTATATAATAATATAGAAAATTTTTATCAGCATAAAGGACCACTCCCTAGCGTATGGCAACTTAGTTGATATTGGTAGAAAGATCTGGATAAAGTGATGTCATTATGTGGCCCTTGATGCTGCTTGTGAACCTGGTGAATAGTTGGGTCTAAATGAGGCCCGTAACCAGCTTGGGACACCAGGAGGGACAAAGAGTTTTCCGATAGGGGCCCAAATTTTTGAACTATGTCCAATATTTTTAAATTATGTCCAACACATTTTTCCAGGGGGAAAATTTTTTCTTGGTCTTCGCCTCCCCTACGCTCCCCTGATTTTAGGCCTGGTCTACACGCTAAAGTCTATTTGCATCTTGTGGTGAAGTGGAGTGATCCAGGTGGTTGATTTCTAGTGTTGCTGGTTGCTTTCGTGTTGGATTAATGCCCCGAATTACCACCTTCCCCCAACGCTCAGTAGTTCATGGCGATGCAGACAACTTCCTCGTCTCTCCACTTCGGGTACTTAAAAATATCCTCATACCGTGTTGGCTCGACGCTGTAGTAGAGTTTCAACTCATTACCCAGCTCCACAGTGTTAAAGCTCCGGCGTCTTTAGTCAAACATTTGCCAGCAACGTGCATATCATTTGAATTCTTCAACCAGTTTCTGCTCTTTCTTTGTGAACGAAGTGGTATTCTCGTTTCTACTCACTAGCTCATAGCAACACTGGTCATGTAGTATGTAGTGAAGTGGCATGATCGTATTGTTGCCCGTGATGCCTCTTACTGTGTACCTTACTATTGCAATATGCATAACTGGCTAGTGCAGGGGATCCCAACCTGGGATACATGTACCCCTAGGGGTGCATTTGCCTATCTGAAGAGGTACATTTATTGTACAGCCGCAACAAATTAAATTTGAGACATATAAACGGAGTCTTCCATTATAGTTACAAAAATCTAAACGTTTTATTAAAAATTCAGTGGATTTCCATTATTTTGTTCAGACTTTTTGTCATGAGAAATTTCAGGGATACAAGGACATCTGTGGGAATGCTGAATGGGTACATGGTCAGAGAAAGGTTGGGAACCCCTGGGCTAGTTGAATGACAACCCCGTCTGAACCTCTTGCAGGAGTTTCACAGAATCAAACGATCAGAAAATGTTAGGACGCACACTCAATGCTTCACTTTGTCAAAAGAGTGCAGTCTTTTGTGAAAAAATTGGAGTGATGATTTTTAAATATGGAAAACATTTCACGTAACGAAACGGGCACCAGACAGGTTTTCTTCAAACGGATGCTTTATAATATCAGCAGTAGGTGAACAGGGTTGCGGCAGAAAAGGGATCAAAAACATCGTCCACCCTGTCCCATAAAGAAAAGTTGTAGTGCAATACATAACCTCTCCTTTACTTGTTTGGATTGCCGCACAACTGCGCTTGCAGTAAACTCAATACAGGACCTCTCCTACACAAATGTTCCCGCAGCAACGCGTTCCGATCGTACGCCGTGATATTGCAAACGCTGCTGGCTATATGCGGCGAGGCACCTACTAACAAGAAGTTCGCACACGTAATCAAATCCATCGCGCATCTGTGGTCGCTCGTGTCACCAAGGACTTCTTTCGGGTTATAGGCAGAGGGGCAAGTTCGAAAAATTTGCGATAGTCTTCCTCTATACCAGGGGTCTCCAAACTACGGCCCGCGGGCCAAATCCGGCCTGTGAAGCCATTCCATCTGGCCCGCGAAGCCATTTTGTCAATGAAAAAATATTATATTTATGAAAAATTTCTTGATTCGGCATTTCGGCAGAATGTAACATATCACAGAACAATTACGTTAAGTAAGATGTCCGGCCCGCGAAATATTGTGTAATAGCTTAAGCGGCCCTCGGACAATAAAGTTTGGTGACCCCTGCTCTATACTATGCCCAAGTGGAGGCCTCCCATTGCCCCCGCTACGCATCTGGGGACACGAATGGTGAAAGCACAGCGTGTGTCTACTCTGGAAGACTCGAAAGCCAGGCGAAAACGGGCAATCTTGCTATAATCTAAGAACAAGAATCTGGAACATCACTTTGCTTACAGTGAAAGAGCAAGAACTGGTCGAGGAATCCAAACGATATTCCCTGGGTGTTGTTGCCATCTCTTCTGAAAAGCGTCGTGGTTCAAACACTGTTGAGCTGGACGATGGGTGGAAATTCTTCTAATCCGATGTTAAGCCAGCAAAGTTTGCCCAGTCTGGTGTGGGCATACCTGTAAGCCAACAGCTGACAAACTGTGCTGAGGAATGGATCCCATCAGGAGGGAGTGCATGTTAAGGTTGAATTTGTTAGACCGCTCCCTGTGTTTGATACAAGTATACGGCCCAAAAGTAAGTACTCTTTGCCTGGAGTTCGCGGAATAAATTAATGATGCCCTGCGAAAGTTGAGACTAACGAATTCACCATACTTCTGGGAGAGTTCGATGCATATGTTTAGAGCGACACCGGGGTGTGGAGAGGTGTGACCGGTCAACATGGTGGATTGAATGGTTGATGCTGACGTGTGTGATACTGGATGACTCCTGCAGCAACTGTGTTATAACAAGGCGCACTGTGCATAATGAAAGCTTTCTTCCAACACATTAATTTGCATAAATTCATCTGGTGCAGATATTCTTTGGGTCAACGGCCAATCATTCATGTCTGCATAGTTTCAGCTGACTTGTTCCGTTCAGTGTTGGACGTTCGTGTTGAAAGTGATGCAGAACTGTTGATGGATCACCATCTGCTGGTTACTTGCATTTTTGAACACTAACATGGTCTTCACAAACGTGCTGCACCAGGAGATCCTACTGAATGAAGTGGGAGACCCTGGCAGAAAAAGATATAAGAATGACGTTTGGAAAGAGCACATTGTCCTTATTCCGAGAACTCCCAGGAAGCATAACGGAGGCCGAGGTGGAGTGATGGTTGTTCAAAGTAGCTGTAGTTTGATCTGCTACTCGGGCATGGGAACAGAAACGACTCGTTTTAGCGAATAATGTCAACAAAGTAATCCGTTGGTGGAACCAGGAGGTAAAAGATGCTATTCAAGCAGAGAAAATGGCCTGTCAGTCATGGCATCAAAACAAGCCGAATCTTGCATGTATTTGTGGTACGTTGAGGAGCGAAAGTTAACAGCCCTCACGGTGAAATGTCCAAAATGTAATCTTTGGAGAATTTTGGACGTAAACTGGATTCCAATTACTGGCAAGTCAACAAAGCGTTCTGGCATAGCCGGAATAAAATCAGCACTACAAAGACTGAGGAATTACCTCTCTCTGGAAGCCCAAAGGCAGTGTATGCTGCACGTGAGCTGCAATACACTGCAGCAGGTGAAGAAGTTCAAGTACCTGGAGTGGCATTCACCAGTAACGGAAGACTGAACGAAGAGATCGATACACGCATTGGTGAAGAAAACGCAGTTATGCGTGAGATTTGTCGTTCTGTGGTGACAAAACTGGAGCTTTCGAACACAGCAAAGCTGTCAGTTTTTAAATCGGTGATTTTTCCCTATTTCACCTATGGACATGAGTCTTGGGTAATGAAGAAACGAATGCTATTTCACCCAAGTGCAAGCGGCAGAGCGGTTTTTGAAAAAGATCACGACGTGAAACTTCACAACAATTTTCGCAGAGGTGCAATTCTAAAATCCTTGAATCTGAAGCCCATCTCTAGAGAGATCCCGGCTTTGATATTTCAGCAACGTGAACAGAATATCCCAAGATAGGTTGGTGAGCAAAGTCTTGTTTGCTACACCCAAGGGAAAGAGGACCACAGGACGTCCAAGGATTACGTGGGTGACTACCATGGGAGTCTGCAGGGGGTTGCAAAACGGGCATTAGCCCCCCCTGGAAATTGGAACCAGGAAGCAAAAATTTCTAGAAAACTCGAGATGAGCAGCTTAATTCTGATTAGTTGGGTTAATTCTTGCAATGACAGTTTGTTTGCCGATGTGACACTCACACTGTTCTTGAGTCAGGTTTACTGTTCTAGTAACATGCAGTGATGAGCTTGCTGTTCACTTAATCCGCTTCTTTGCCTGTAGAGGCAGGTTGTGAAACTCGGGAGAGAATTGTTCTTCTATTAGTCTTTGTTGCATAACTTTAACATGGCAATAAATCTTCGAAGATGCACTTGAAGTTACGGTGGTTGGCGTTTTTCCGCATGTAACTATTGAACGCAGACAAATTGGCAGGTAATGAAGCGAGCGAGATAGTGATCACTGATCATTGTCTGCTGATAATGGTAAACCACGTAGGTTTATAGCAATGGTTGCGATCTGCGGCTCGCCAACATATTTTGTGTTGCTCGCCAAATATACTTTGTGTGGCTCTTCTTGATGAATAATAATATCTCAAATTGCCTCATATGTAACGTTTTTTTATTTATTCATCAATGTGTTTACACAAGTTCGTGAAATTAGTCACCAGGGAATCTGCGCGATTTGATAACAACGACAGTGAATCTAAATCGCAAGTTAGGCTGCTGAAGTTCCCAGAAGAAAACTAAAATTTTTCATAGAGGCATACTGCAAAAAACATTCTGTCATTTTGCCAATGTCAGACTGTTTTTCGTGAAGAGGCATTTGCCGACCAGAAAGTGGACGAACACAAAAATAAATCGGAGCAATACTGGAGGAGTTTCAAGCAAGATTTGACCGTTTCCAAGAGTTTAAACCATGCTTTGCATTCCTTGTAAATCAGGGTGGATCCAGCCAGTACGGTTAGCAGTTGCGTAACTAGAGGTTTGAGCCAGGGGGGGAAAGCTTAGCTGAAGGGGGGTCCACTGGTCACCGTCGGGGGCCCACTAGCCAAAACTCAGAAAAAGGTTAAGAAATGATAGTGAATCTCTGAATGTCGTGGATGTCCACACTAGATGTAAAAAGAAAATATCCTGAAAAACGCAAAAAAATAACAAATTGAAGAATAGTAAATATCAAAATGTTAACTGAAGGAGGCCCATTTTTTACATTTAGCTTGCCAGGGGGGGCCGCTCGCCCCCTTGCCCCCACGTCAGTTACTCCACTGCGTGGGAGCGATTTCAATAATATTTGGTAGGCAAGTCTCATTACGGGTTCACTAGGCTACTGTAAGAGAGATAAAGTATTCTTTACAGCACTGCTCTGACAAAACAGTGGGAGGCCAAACGACCGTACATCGCGAATGGTGTTTTCCGGCTTGTACAAAATCATTGTGAACAAAGGTACTTTCGCAGGTTTTATAGGGGCGGTCGCCCCAATCGTCACCCCCCTGGATCCACCACTGTAAATCCATTCAATGTTAATGTAATCGGGCTGTCCAGATCACTAACCGTGTGACACAATCGTGACTGCTGTAAAAATTAAATTGACCGAAATGTAAGAAAACCGGGCTCTAAAAAATTTTATTCAATGCCACTTTATGCTTAATTTCTGGCAACAGGTAAATACCGAAAATATCAAAGACCAGTGTACAACTCATTTCCGTGTACAGCACAACATATAGCTGTAAATTTTTTTCTCTGCAATGAAATTCGTAAAATCAAACCATCGTGCAACGCGGAAAAAATGAAAACTTGAGAGAGCGTATTGTCCAGATTTTTGCGAATTGTCCAGATTTTTGGGTACCAGAAAATCAAAGAAAAACTTAATATTGAAAATTGCTATACATCATTTAATGCATTGGTTCCAAAATTCTTTGAGCCGTTACCCAAATCATGGTAGCCGATTATGCCTTAGATATTAACCTCAATATTTCGCAGTGATCGCTCATAATACAGAATAACACTGTGGTTTTGGTTCTGCGTTGCCCCCCAAAGAATCGCGTATTACCCCAGTGGGGTAAAACCACTGATTTAATGTAAAACTTGTATTGAAACTACAAAATGGTTTGGCGGCTCGCTGATATTTTTGGTTTTCTGCAAATGACTCTTCCATTGAACACGTTTGACCACCCCTGGTATATACCATGTGTAAATAAACATGAATGAGAAAGAAGCATTGCTGCCAACAAAGTGCATTTTCTGCAACTAATGCTCCCTCTTAAGGTGCACAAATGTGCAGTATCACCAGACCATTTGCGCAAAATCTCATCTCGCGCAATTTTCAACATTCCAAAACATTGGAAAAGCATGAAAACAAGGAGAAGCTATTTGAATTAAATGGTACTTTGTTCGTATTTTCATAAAATTTTGCACTTATTCTAACAATTCACACAGTTTGTAATACATTTGGAATTCCGCTAAGTCTTTAAAATATCCATGCTCACTGAAACAAACGTTTGCTCAGTGTAAAGTGTTCTTTCAGGGAAAACACTGTTTGCAACTGTCGCCGTAACATTGGACATTTTCTTTGTGGGAACGTCCATTTGCGTTGCATCAACAACAATCGGAATAAAATGAGCAAAATGTCGACTGTGCCCCCCCCCTGGAAAAAGTTTTGCGGACGCCCCTGGAGACTACATCTCCGACCGTGCTTGGTCCCGTGTTGGTGTGGAGCCAGCAGAAATATCTGAGATTGCTGTTGAACGTAAAATATTTTGAGTCCTCCTAGGGCTGCTGCCCCCGCGACCCTCCCCAAAGGAAAATCACGAAAATGAATGAATCAACAGATAAAGCAGTGCCGATTACATTTTTGCACTTTGCTTTTCCGTGTTTTTTTCATGCAGCGTTATATACAGCGTAGGATGTTTCCAATTAACGCTATTTACTGTGATTGACTGAAGAAACTCGTAATGAGCACAATAGCAGACCAAGATAAAGCGATGCTGATTATATTTTTGCACGTTGGTTTTCTTTTTTCTTTTTCATACAGCATTATGTGCAGCATAGAATGTTTCCAATTAGACGTTAATTGCTTTGATTGATTTATGAAGCTCAAAATCAGCACAACAGCAGGCCAACTTCAAATAAAAACTTCTTGTCACAAAATGAAGATGGCAAAAATTGCTTGTCAGGTAACATATACCCCAGTGGTTCTTGTACTGCTTTGATAAAGACTGCTGTAGCACAACAGGAACATTCATCTTGGCAGAAGTGGAACATAAACCATGGCTTGTAATTCCAGTCATAGAGTAGTGTATTGGTGTTGCTTGAAAATCACAATTATTTTAGAACACCGAGTTTGTGTAAAGGCGTTTAAATTGTGACCTTTGGGCTCGTTTGATTTTTAATATAAAACGATTAGTCTGTCCCGTGCTTTCTACAAATAGTGACAAACAACGACTGACAGAGCTTTCTATTCAGTGCTGAAGATGAAAGCTAAATATATGCTCTGTTAACATCATAGCGTCTGATGCTTGGCTGCGAACAGATTCCTTTCAATGGATACTGACAAATGGAGCTTTTATGAAAAGTTCAAGAATGTCTGACAGTTGATTCACATTATCGTTTGGCGTCAAAAATTTTCTTGTCAATTTCAAATGTCATATGTCAGATGAAGGTGTTAGTTAGATGTGGAATTCTAATCGTAGTAAGGGGTAAACACCTAGCTTTTCCAAAATATAAGCCAGCAGTGCATTTTCGTCTCGTAATTTTACCGATCGCTTTGCAATACCAGCGAAGCAGGCCGGTGGCCACAAGGGAGTTTGGGAGGTAGTACCTCCCAAATTTTGTTGCGCTCAGAAAAATTTGTTTCTAACATATAATAAAAACAAAAATTTTGCCCCATACAATGTATTTTCCCCCCAAACCTTGAACCTGGCCTCGGGTCTGCAACTAAGTCAGGTGTATTGAACACGCAAACCGTTTCTTAGAGGTTTGGACATGTATAAGCGTACGGAATGTATTAGTCATAAATGTATTAGTTTGCACCTGAATATGCGCATGCAACGAAAACTTGATTTGAAAAAGGTCAAAAACCAGAACGACATTATCCACACCACAAGTGCGCGTTCGACAAAGTAGCGCAGAAGCAAATGCTGCTCTTATAAAAAAGGCGAGGACTAGAGTCACTTTTTCAGCCAAGCTTGCTGCTTTTTTGGCTTCCACTTTTTCTACGCTAAACTTAAAAATCGTGTCTTCTTGCTTTGGGCCAAACTCAATAGACATTCTGAATCTTGGGGAATGATGAATTTTGTTGTAGATATCGACTTAATTCGTTTCCGAACTTAGCAAGATTTAAAGCATTTGCTTTTCTGAAACAAAGCAAGTGATCGATGCGCTCTGGCCCATTGCCGTGAGGTTTTGACACCATTTAATGCATTTATAAACAGTTATTCACTTTACCTCATGTGAGATGACTATTTCATAAAACATAAACGTAGTTTGTTTTATTTTGTGTCATGAGGCTAAGCTAACTTTCACCACTAGCAGCTTCTCTTCCGCTGCAAAAAAAATTAAAATTACGTGATGTCTGATTCGGATCCAGAATGTGGTTATCAGTCCATTGTAAAATAACGTAAACGTGCTCGTGGAGAGTAATTTCAAAATCGATAGATTGTGTTGCAAGATGGTGAACAATTTTCACTCGGTCTTCATGTTTTTTGCGCAAAGTACGAATCGTGATAAATATGTCTGAATAACACGTTTACATTTTCCCCCCAGGCATCAAAAGTATTGAGGTATGTCAGTTCATTTGAGCATAAAATTGAGAGAAACGTACCGAATTGATCAAATGTGAAACTGTACTAAAATACCTGTTCGTGGTTTGTCGTCGTTTTCAGTTTTAATGAAGTACTTCATCCAGGAGGTTCGAGTATGAGCTGATTTGACTTATTTGAGACTTCTACAACGCTACTTTGCGTGGGTAGGTGAACATGTCTCAACAAGACACGGTTACAGCGAGAGTGCAGGACACAAATGCGCAGTGCTTGCCTGAAGACATTTTCAGTTCCTTCTGCCACCGTCCAGCAGGCTGTATAAACAAGCAGTGCAGGAGATGCTGCAAATATTTGCTCAAGGCGCTTTCTTGGAAAAGTTCGGCAGAAAGATTAGATGTAGTCTTATGTAAGTCAGCAACCCACATCAATACTGAACAAAACGTCAGCAAAAAACTGTTCTTCATCATATTCAAGAAATAATTTATGCTCTTTCGCGTAGTTAGGCTTTTTCATTTTCAATGACTTCACCTAAAGCGCAGGCTTTTTCTTCCGTTTTTCACAAGTAATTTCGATTTTGATCCAAAACAAAAACCTTGTCTTGCTAACTTTGACGTGTGGTGACGCAGACACTTTTTGACTTGCAATGCTCACCCACGTTTTGTTCAAACTTCAGCGGGTTTTCGTTTAGTGGATTTTACTTTAAATTTCGCCAATGTCAAAATCAGGTCAATGAGCTAACGTTTACATTTAGCAAAATGTAAAATCATTTCTGTATTGTTTCACTGTTCTTCAATATTTCAATTACGTTTTACCATTTCTTTGATACCTGTGGGTATTATGTGTTGTGAGGTGTTTGCTAACGTACTGGTTCAAACACAAATAGTTCCGCTTCTAGTGGGGTCAAAAATTTGTTGAAATGCAAACTTTTAGGTAACTGCGTAATGTTTGGTCAAGTCGTTTTCAAACCAGATGAAAACTGCATAACAACATTAAAATATTTATTTGATTTTTTTCGTTGCGCGTCGTATTTTTTAAGACGATCAGTCTCACCTCTACTTTGGTAACAAAGTTACCCAGCTGCAAACTCGTAGTAAACTGGTCAGAGATCGGGCAAGACCTGGCAAAGAAAGATGGATCGGCAGTAGCAGAATAATCAACGCAAGCTCACAAGAAGAAAGCAAAATTATCAGGAGGGTGAAACGATTCAGTGACGGAAAAGATCTATTTATGTAAGTTATTCAGTAAACACTTGAGACGCACGACTATCAAGCTCGAAAGAAAATTTCTGCGCACCTTTTCCTGAGAAAAATGTCTTTGTGTGACAAGGTCAGGCACCAAAGCTCAACTTGAAGAAGGCAGCATGTGCGTGCTGGGCTACCCGAAATCGACTTATACACTGAATTTCCCGTTCTTAGTCCTTGCAATTTCCATTTAGCTTTGAACAACGTGTTGTTCACGTTCTCTTGCAGAGTCTCAGAAGCGTGAAAAGTCAACAATATCTGTCGTCTAAGTACAGAGCCGAAGTGAAGTGGTTCAGTCATGCTACGTTAACCTGTTTTTTAGCTCTCACTGACTAATACCTACGATTTGGTGCAATCTTCTGGGGTTGTAGTAGATTCCGAAAGCCACCAACGGAAGTAAGACGATGTTAACGATGTAATCGAGTGGGCATGGTCGATTAATTTCACTTCCTTCTAATTTACATCAGATTTAAGAAAATTGGAGGGCAAAATAATGGGCAGGAAAGTTGATCATTAAACCTGCCTGAAGTAAATCCATTTTATTCATAGAAAGCATGAACAGCACCACTGTTTTTCAACTTGGCAGTTTCTTGAAGGTCTCACCGCGGGAATCGTTTTCTTATGTGACATGTAGAGAGGACAACTACCCACTGTATCCAGCGCTTTTTGATTAGTCTTGCCCAATGGATTCTGTGTAACTAAGCATAATCCTTGGGGACGAATCGTGCCGCACTGAGACTCGATGCTCGGCCAAGGTCACCGGGAGAAACGCGGTGCCCTCGGTTCGGCGTACCCATAATTCAGCAACGCCTACACTGCCTGCACATTGCGAGTATTGTTTGAACGGGCTCTCCTGAATGCTTGTTTCCGGATGTCATATTGCTGGTATTGCTGATCCGCTTTTTCAGCATTTTCACTGTTATTTCCATTGGAGTCTCGTTGCCGATAGCACACTTTTAATTGGAACAGGTGGGCGTAATATACATATGCAGTTGGGTTGTTTTTGGATGTTTCGTAGCTCCAATGTAGAGTTTATTTCTTTCTGGAAGTTTTCCCACCATAGCTGATAGAAAACATGCTGCTGTCGACGGTTCTCAAGGCTTGATCCGTGACTGGCTAGACAATAATGCTTCACGTTTTTGCAGTTTTTCACGGAAGTGACATGCCTGTGTTGAAGACGCTTGCTAGCTATCGTGATGTGAAAGTCGCAAAGTTTATGCTGTGTGTTGCTGTGAAAGTAGATGATACGTGCCATTTCAAAGTTTGAACTGTTCGTTTCTGCAGAATGTATATCGCGAATTTCCTGTTGGCGCGTTTCAAAATAGGACTAGTCGCCACGCAGCTTAATTTTTAACCTGAACATACCAAAAAAGTGAAACCAATAAATAAAATATTAAAACAAACTATTTTTTACATTTTCCCGCGAAAAAGCAACAAGAGTTGGAAATAAACCAAACTACACCGTCGGATTTTAACAATATCTATAATACGCAACCATGAAACAGCGTACACTCTACAGGCTTTAACTTGGAACAGATAAACTTAGAACAGGTTTAAATTAAGTCCAAAAGCGACAAAAAATTAAAGTGTTGCCTGCAAAAAACATGTTCAACAAAGAATTTGGCTATTGTCGAATTTGCTGTAATGCTTGGATTAAAGATTTAAAGACAAACTATAGCTATTTTCACCATTCCCAGCGGTCACTTTGCGTGAAATTGAACGTGAATAAAGGCGCAGGTCTTTGTGGACTTCAAATGCAGGCCTTGGGGAAATTGTTTTGTAAGATGTAGGAATGCCATTTGAAGACAGAATAAAATAATGATTGAGATGCAGCACTGTCGACTGAATATGTGCAAAGGCATCAGGTGCACACAGACGAGAGATTTTATCAAATCATAGCTTGACATCCACGCGCAGTCCACAGCGGTTGAATGAGCGACTTTTGCGAAATCGACCAAAAATATGTCTTTTCTCACAGCAAAGTTTGCACACGAATCTATTGTAAACAGGAATCAAATTGAATGTTTAAGAAGCACAGCAACTGTGAACCTTATTGACATGGCATAACCGATTCTATGGCGCTGCTACACTGTGTGTTTTGCCCGGTCACCGAATATCATGTGCGTCCTTTACGTAGTCAAAAAGTTTTGCTACATCCAGTGCCGTCCTATACCATACACTTACTTCACAACATTTGACGTGTAGACTGGTGCAGTGCCATCTTTCCGGGTTTCCACAATTCGTTATTCCCTTGTGTGCCCATTAGCACGGTTTGCGGCAGCGATGACAGCACAGCTTGTTTCTCTATTTCTTCTCGTGGAAAAAGCGCCATAAGTTTGGTGTCTACTTCCCAGTGGGTGGCGTGTTCGTCTCTTAAAGCGAATAGCCCCAATTGTGCCATTCGAAACAGCGACCTTTCTGATAAAGTAAAGACCGAAAAATCTGAGCTGTGGAATCCACATCATTTGATACGTATTCTTTGTTTGTTGTAGGACAATTAGCGCGCAGTTGCAGTTCATCAATCGGCGTTGTAGCAGTTGCAATTGGATGACAGTCGTGCCTTTAAGCTGCGTATTAACTTTACTGTGAATAACCGCAATTGTGCGCTTCTCTAATTGGTAATTGTTTCGCGCGCGCTCGCCTAACCGACAGGCTGTTCGCTCAGTTTAAGATCTGTTCGCTCAGTTTTAAGTTGCGATGGTAGAATGCCTTGGGTTTTGTTTTTGTTGTGTTTCAGAAAATGTCAATCGCTGTTAAAGTATGCTGCTTAAATTGACAAGTTTTTGCGCTGATCATCTTCAGTTCCGTAAGTACTTTCAGTAAGGAATACGAGGCTGCTATTCTGTTGATGCACGGAATTTGTGGTGGGTCATAATAAGCGAAAGGTTGTCGAAAAGGCATTGAAGAACTCTGTGAGTGCTAGTTTCCACAGCTCGTGAATAAGGCTGGCGCCGCAACATTGAACACAGACGATTTACGTAGTATGAGAACTATAAATTGGAGGGTTCTGAAATTTCCAGATTTGGAAATAAAAACCAAAAGAACTGGCAACACGCTGTAAACAGATTCCGTTTCTGTAATGGACATTTTGAATAGAATCACATGAACCACAGCCTTGTCTACTCTGAATATCTCACCTATGCACAGAGGGGAGGTGGGCTGCTAAATGCTAGGAAGTGAGGTTTCATCATTCTGTTTGAAGCCCTGTTTCTCTAACATGCCGTTCTATGGAGTTTGGACACCTGCTCCACTTAGCGTTCACCTGTCCACCGGCTGCGAATGCACGGCGTCTCAAATCGAGACACCATTTGTGCTCGCCCCACAACAGCTCATAATTTCATCTGACAACAACAACATATGTGCGGCAGACTGGGCGGATCACCAATGGAATGGAAGGCGGGGTGGTTGGACAACCTCATGATACTCCGAACTTTCATCCCCGGCCCGGCACCAACTTTCATGGAATGACACTCCCAAGAACAGCCTGGGTCCGGTTCAACTGCCTCCGTACCGGTATCGGACGCTTCCAGTCCTGCTTGCCCCAATGGGGTATGGTCTCTTCTGCGGCCTGTGAGCATAGCGTAGAAGAACGAATCATCCAACGTCCAATCCATCGACCTCTTGATGGACTGCTGACGGTTCTGGACGATGATACGATTGAATGGCTGCCCAACACCTGACCCGAGGTCTAGTGCGGCCTAGCAGTTGATTGAAAAAAACTGGCTCAAACGACGAAGAAGAAGCTAACGTATGTAATTTGATGGATTTCAAAAGCCCAGTTTTGTCCGCTTGTGCCTGAAACACAAAGCTTTTAATAAAGCTATTTGCATAGCATACGCCAGACTTTCGCAAGCTAGTTTCCCGAATAAAGTTTGCGGAACACGTCAAAACATTTGGCAGTAGCAAAAGGTCTGATCAGAAAGTTTGATTAGACTATAGTGCGGTGATTGGATTTAAAAAAAATGTGTATACCTCCATCACCGTCTTTATATAGCTATGATTGCAACAAGTTGAGAGTTTGTGCAAAACATAGATAGATTTTTGTTTCTGATTTGTTTAGTTATTTGTTTATACCAGAAGTCCGTAGTCTCATGCGCAAGTACAGTAGCAGTTTACAGGAAATGCAAACCGACTCAGAACCAAGCAGCAGAATGTAGGCGTAAGCACATGTGCGCAGATAACACTCTAGCTCAGTGGTTCCCAACCTTTTTTGACACATTCCTCCCTTGGCTCATTTTAGAAATTTTCATTCCTCCCCTATTACACAATTTCAGCAGGGTTTGCTGAAAAGGTTCAAACG
>Ga0210059_1004709_pt1 | contig 22050 bp, 12 predicted proteins | sample Ectturendosymbi2_FD_188042 | JGI IMG/M metagenome (GOLD analysis project Ga0210059, IMG submission 188042) | Ecteinascidia turbinata endosymbiont from Florida, USA - Sample 2 (SPAdes) (version 2) | ecosystem: Host-associated > Tunicates > Ascidians > Unclassified | place: Key West, Florida...
CAACCCCTAACCAAAAATTTTTTTTCGAGTGCAATCTACTAGACTGGCCGATCCGTTTGAGCTCTTGAACAGCTCTCTAGCGCAATCGGCGGAGGAGCTAGGGCGTTGGTAAGGCAACCGAAAACTGCTGTTTTTTTTGCGAAAATCGCCAAAACCACCCAGACGCCAAGGTGAAAAGTAATTAAAGCTTATTTGAGATAATGAATCCAACAAGAGAACCTGAATGTTTTGGCGATTATATCCATTGAAGCCGAAATTAGCAGAGGCATAAAGCTTGGACAAAATTTTGAGGAACTTTGCTAAGGTCAAAGCACAAAAAATAGGTTCATCTCTGCAAACACATTTTGCCTATGGTAGGCTGCAATAGCATAAAGCAGTTTTGCGAAGCCGGAACTCAAATTTCAGGCTCTGGCTTTAGACATCTAAAGTTTTTGGCTACAGATCCGGCTCCAACATCAGAAAACTTTTGGTTCCGGCTCCAAAATGAATTGGTCAGTTGTAAACTGGAAAACATTTTCTTATTTGTACAATTGTATTATTACGCCAGCATAGATGAGGTGTCGCGAAATAATGCGTTTGATGGATAGTGGGACATATGTCCAAAAATTTGAAAAGCCCTGGTCTACACACAAAGGACCATGGGCGTCGGAAATATTTTTTCCAGGGGAGGAAAATAGTGACTTTTTCCAGGTGGTGGCCAAACGCATTTTCTAGGGGTGGGCCAGCAGTGGTGAAATTTCAGTATACCAACTCGAAAGTAAAAGAAAAACATTTTTCTACTAAAAAATTATTAGGAAAATATGAAATTTCAAATCTATGGGGTCTTGCTGTCACGCTTGTTCGTTTGTTGATGTTTTGTAGCTAAGTTGAGATATCATATCTTTGCTGGCGGATCATATCAAGTATGCTGTTAATTTCATTTAAAACATGGCCAATTGACCTGCCATACCCGCAATACCTGGCCATAGAGGAGATATTGACAGTCAGTCCATCGCTACGGGGGGCTTTGGTGGGCTTAGCCTCCCCAAACAAAGCTGCAAGCCCCCCAAATTGAAATATGAAACACTATAAATCAGTGGAGTTTTGTCATTTTGAGAATTTCACGCCCTCCTGCACAAACGTAACCCCCTGTTGAAAACTTTCTAGCGATGGTTCTGGGTATTGAGTGTAGTAACTCATGGATTTATTGGGTGTTGCGGAGATGTCCATGAAACGGACACGGAAAGTCTGTTGGAGAAGTGAAACTGGGGGCATGCTTCTAGACACCCCTAGTTTGGCATTACTCCTTCGGGCCTTGCTCTTTCACATCACTCATTATTTCTACCATTATGATCCCCCTCAAGAATTTATGCACACGCCACTGAACGAGGCCCCGCAAAAGTGCTTCCAATCGGGCCCCGCACTTGCTAAGGCTGGCCCTGTAGCTACCGTATCTTGAAAGTCATAAAACAGAGGCGCCATTTACCCATTTGCCTAAATTTCACATTTCAGACCACGAGGAATTTCTCAAGAGCAATGGCGTGGAAGTGTGATTGGTCATTTCCTTACGTGGTAATTTACCATGAGTGAAGGTGTTGCACTTCACCAAGTCACGTTAACAGATTGTAAGGCGTAAAAGAATAATTGTTTGCGTGTGTTTCTGTGTTTATGTGAGTTCTGTGGTTCATCTGGTCTGAGACTATTAAAAACATAATGTTCGAAATACCCGCCTGCTCCAAAGTACAACACCAATTTTCTTGTAATCTGACAAATCTGACACATATTTGTGATCTAGCGTTTTCTTTTTTTGCGAATCTATTTTTTTTCATCCTTAAATCTAGTGTTGTCCGTAACAACAGAGTGGCAACACTAGTTCAGACGTATTGTGTCATCAAAGTTACCTATTTGGTGTGGTGTTCATTGACCCAGTCCCTTTTCTGGACTCATGATTGCTACAGGTAAAAGAACAGTAATACCTACTGCTTAGTTACATTTAGAACATTTCATCAGAATGAAGTGGAGATACGACCGCACTGGATTATATACAGAAAAGAAGATATCTCATTGGTTAAAGCAGTGGCCAATAAGAAAGGGTTTAGGAGATAAGAAAAAGCGAGTTGTCATTGGTTGAAACTTCGTCGAAATGTTGAAACAGTCAGCCAATGAAAAGTCTCCCTCCCTTCTTAGACGTGTTGGTTGAAAGACGTGACTCGGAATTTTCAACATCAGTCTACAGGAAACCTATCTTCACTTGCCAGTATCTACGCTGGAATTCCTTTAGCCCCCACAAACGGAAAATCAATTTAATCGGTACTTTGGTACACAGAGCTTTTATGATCTGTTCAAAAGACAAACTTGACCCAGAGCTTGACAAAATCCACTCAATTCTATTGGAAAACGGCTATCCGGAAAATTTAATCAACTCCACTATCAAACGAAAACTTTAACAACTTAACTCGAACCCGGTCCACACAGTGAAAAAATGCCCAGTCTGCTCACACGTTCCATGGATCGGAAACGTTTCGATGAAGTTCGAAAAGCAGATCACGTCTGCCGTGAATTGCTGCTTCTTTTCCGTCGAACCACGTGTTGTTTTTAAGACCCAGCAGCTCCTACCAGCAACAAAGAAAGACGTGCTACCTTCCCATCATCAAAATAACGTAATTTACCAATTTCTGTGCCACTGTGACAGTCGGTACGCTGGTCACACGTCTCAGCGCTTAGAAGAGCGAATCAAACAACACATTCCAAAGTTGATTGCCAATCCTCCCACTCCACACATCTGTCAAAGCCTTCCCCGCCCTGGTATGGACACCAGTCCCCGACAATTTCACGAATCCGCCATCGGTCATCATCTTCTTGACAACGCCCAATGTGCCTTACATTACAATAAGGACAAATTCTCTGTCCTCGCTCGAGCTCGCACTCCATTTCATCTCTCTGCCCAGGAAGCGACTTTCATCAAATCTCTGAATCCTCTTCTCTGCAAACAAAAGAATTCGTTTACTCCTTGAACATCTCTCAAACTTTTCATTGGATGACTGTTTCAACGTTTCGACGAAGTTCGAATTATGTTTCGACGAAGTTTCAACCAATGACAACTCGCCTTTGCTTATCTCCTAAACCCTTTCTTGTTGGCCACTGCTTTAACCAATGAGATCTCTTCTTTTCTGAATATAATCCAGTTCGGTTGCATCTCCACTTCATTCTGACGATGTCCTTGAAGAGTTTCAGACGACAAGCTTTGGGATGAATCTCTTACTTCACGCCATCTAAAAGTTCTGTACCACCAAACGTCTTTTCAAGTGTGCTTTTGCCTGTTAAGCTTTTTGAATGAAAACCGGACCCGGAGCTGGAGCAGGAGTAAGAATTTCAGTTTTTACAGGACTTGGATAATTTATTTTTAATAAATTTAAATTTTCTCTGAACGGCTAATTGTTAGTTTAATGAACTCGCTCTATTCTCTTGGATAAATTGGTCAGTCATTAGTTCAAGCTGTTGATGGTGAGGGAGGGTGGCAGACTGGCGGTCTGTGTTCTGATCTGATTGGTGCATAGCTTATGATCAACTGCTGTATCACAGGTATGGGCGCAATTTGGTGGGGGACACGGGGGACGTGTCCCCCCCACTTTTTCAGACGGGGGAGACATAGTATGCCATGTCCCCCCCACTTCTTTTTCTTTGGGTTTTGTATTTGGAGAGGTTTCAAAAATAAAAGTGATGTTTGTCACGTTTTGTGTGAAGAACTTTTCATGTTAGATGGTAGGCAATACATAGCCGAGTTGATGTTGACACAGAGTTTGGTGTGGTATCACTTATTCTGTTAGTTTATGAATTTTAGCTTCGATAAAATCATTTTTAGCATTTTTCAAGTTTCTACAGACCGTGAAAGATGGTTAACTGCTTCTGTCCGACGTTTTTCCCTATGTGGTATGCTGTCAGAAAGGTTATTTTCTTGTAACAGTGAGAGTATTACAGCTGCACGTGTGAGAGACCACAGTACAGCCATGATTTGTTCCATGCAGAAATGTAACTGGCTTTGCTGTAACGTTGGTTGTCACGTATTCAGAAACAGACAGCGTATAATAATTTAATGATGCTAGTGTAGGCTATAGGCCTATAATGTTAGAAAGTTAGATTTTCTGGCAAACCTCTGCGAAGCTTTTGCCGAAGACAAAAAGCAGCACTATTATGGAGACTTAGTTTTGAGATGGGGAGTTTAGCAAAAGAGTGTTTTCAACCATTAGTGGACAGGATTTCAATCAAAACGTTGGGAAAGTAACCTACAGTATTTACCTGGCTGTATATTGACCTATAGCTCAAAACTTAGGGCTTGACTCGGAAATAAGGATAAAATATACATTTATCTTCACTTCTTGTAATGTTGCGACAATGGTGACCAACAAAAGATTTTTTTTCCGTGACTCCTACACTTTGTGCTTGTGCTGAATGCATTGGTTCTTAAAACAAGCCAATAGTCGCATGAGTGATTGATCTTTTCGACACAACGCCATCGCGTGCTAATTTCCTCACCGCTGTCGCCTTCTCAAAAATCGTGTGAGACTTATCCCAGCAGAGAATAAAAGAACACAACTGTGTTTGCAAACAGAATTAGATTAGGAGAAATCACAATCACTCCATTCACAGAAATTGCTGCAGTGAGCACAACAAATCTTTGTCACGAAAGAAAAAAGTCGTTACTCTTAGAAAAAAAAACTTTTTCCGGATGCCTCGGTAAGGGCAGTGGTCACGTAAATCCTGAGGGCGATAGACAAATTATGGAAAGAGGATCAGATCTCTACGAAAGAAAATGAATAATGCTATTAAAAGACCGGCTAAACAACATACATTTTAAATTACGAACTAAGCTCAACCTTCAGAAGACAAGTGGCAGTGACTGTTGAAACAGCAACAACTATCGAACCGTATCTTGCACCAGCTTTTTAAACTTGACCTGCCAAATACGAAACGTTTACAACTGAAACAAAAAACAGTTTCAAAACTCAAACCTTCTCTGCCTTAACCAGCTGCTAAGCTGCTGTCGAAAAGCTAGGCTACACATTATCAAAAAACAATAGCTACTGTTACGATTCCAGAACGAATTCTTATGAAAGAGAGTGTTAAAACCGTGAGTTCACTTTGATTTTCGTTGGCAACATATCCCACGCTTAAAAAATTCAGGGCCCCGCGCTGACACTACATAAGCAGCTTCAATAGAGAGTGCAAGTTTGCCTAGGTCAGTAAGCGTAGCACGGGACCCCCTTTGGTGCAGTCTAATCGGCTAAGGGCCAGCCCTAGGTAGCCACAACCCACAACCTTCAGCAGCAATGCTTGTGTTTGTTTGTAGGCTGTACAGATCACTGAAAGCTTTAACAGATCACCACAGTCACCCCGACTCATAACAGTTTAACTCAAAGCAGATTATATGCTTTTGTGTAATTTAAGATGTATTTGGCAGAGTTTTTATCAAATTACAATTGCACAAAATCAAGGTCTCAATCACACTCACAGTTAGAATTACAGAAAATTTGTACTTTAATTACATTCAGCTCACTCATTAAAAGACACTACACACCTATGAAATAGCACTAGAACACTAAATGAAATGCAAAAACACTAGATCGAGTGGAAAAACACTAGGAGTGGCACCAGTGGCCTGAACATGAGAGCAGACTCTTATCGCTGCCAGTGCTCTTGGTCGTCCTGAAAGCTGAACATTTGAACCAGCACAATGTGTGTTGTGCAATTCCTAATGACGTCATATTTTCACTGAACCTGAACCAAACCTGAACAAATTTGCACAGATCAATGACATTATAACGCATGACGTCACTGCACAGATTAAATACAGTAATCTTGAAACTGAACCAAACGTTATGAAAAAATTTAAACAAAATTATCAAATCCAAATCAAAGTCCAAATCCGGTTAGTCAGAAATTATGAAATTCAAATCCGTCAAAAAACTGCAAATCCGCAGGATTTATATCCAAGTCCATGTTCATCTCTGCCTGTCCTGTCCACGAAAACTGGCATGAGGTTGCCTGTAAAAGGCGGAGCTCCGTAAATAGCGGAGCTTGGTTGCGGAGGTATGATGACGTAACCGGAGTCGTTGAAAGCGATATTTTGCGTTGAGCGATGAAAAGTAAACGGTGGTAAAAATAATTTTAATGTAAAAGGTGATGTTACACTGCGGTGAAAAGAGTCTATTTTGAAGTTTTGTAATTTTTGGTCATCTGAGTTTCACAACTGTTCGGGGACAAGAAAATAGGTTTCAACAGTTGTGAATGTATAAAATTTTTAATCATCGCAAACTTCCATGTATTACATGTTTGGAGGAAACGCATATTAAGTTGCAATGATACAACATTTTTCCTTCACTTTTTTTCTTTTTTTTGATTTTGCAATTCAACTTTTTTCCACTCCGGTTGCGTCATCAAACGTCCGCAAACAAGCTCCGCTATTTACGGAGCTCCGCCTTTTACAGGCAACCCAGTATGATCATGATGACTAAGCTGATTTTATCAATGATTTGCGAAAAACGACAGGATGCCTGTTGGTGCACCACTGCTAACATCTATTGGAACCTGCCGGAAGTAACTCTTCGTTCTTGTTTGTGTGACAGATTTAAGTGAACAAGCTCTTTTTTTGTGGCTGGTAGAATCGCTGGACTTTGGCATGAAGTTCTATTTTGGTTAGCAAGAGCTGCAGTGTCACTTGTTACGTAACACATATGGTTTTTGTTTACTTTGTTTACGTGCGTGCATCCATGATCCATGACCTGTCGGCTGACACCCTCATTTGTTGGATGGTCATGGTCCATTTCTATTTTCTACGTTCGACATTGCCGCATTCTGCAACGTTTTTACTGTTGCAGAATGCAGTTCGCTACAGATCCTTCCTGTCGCTGAACCTTTTAATTAACCCACAGCATGATGGTGTTTCCGTTGGTAGCGATTAGCCCAAATAGCCTACTACTACTAGGCTACAGTATAGCTCATTTGTTTAACAGTAGAATTTGCCTAATTCGTCACCTCAAGGGGATTAGAAAAAAGTGACGAATTAGGCGAAGTTACTAATTATGCAAACGGGTGAAAACTCCATCATAGAAGCTTGTATACTTTATCATAGTTACTCGTATACTTACATAAGTATCATAGTGCTCTTATTTGCAGCAAAATAAAGTTAATGACCTTCATGGTGGAATACATTTACAACACTTAATTCCTCTGCCCTATCAGGACTCGCACCTTTTAAATCTTTAGTAAACTTTTCCGCGTTCTCAATGGGGAGCCGAGTCATGCTTCGAACTTCTATTATATATTCGACAAACAAATTGCGAGGTGCAACAATTCTCAGATAAAGATCCTTAACTTGTTTGAATTCCCATGCGTACTAGCTGCTTAAACATCAAACGCGAAATTGCAAATGACGAATTAGATGAACAAAACGCTTCTCAGGGATAGAAAGAAGTGATGAATTAAACAAACTGACGAATTAGACGATGGCGAATTACACGAACAGAAATGTACACAAAATATAGGAATTCTGCCGGGACCGACGAAAAAGTAACGAATTAAGGGAATTGACGAATTAAACAATGACGAATTATAAAAGTTCTATTGTACTTCTGAATTTACCTGACATGAGTAGGTAAAGTTTAGATCGGACTGCTTGGTAGTCATATATACTCATTGTCAATGCATCATAAGAGTCCGCCGATATGTTCTAGAACAACCACTTCTTCAAAAAAGAAAACTTATTTTCACTATTTTCTGCAGTAGTGATTTTTATTTATTTTTATTTACATGAAAAATAAACAAAATGAGGTTAGTCAGGATGGCTGAAAAGGGGAGCAAAGCAATACTGCACAGGCTTTACAGAAAGCATAAAAAAACATACTGAAGACAATAAAGCTCACAGAAAACACAGACATTTGGAAGGTGATGGCTATTTATTGAAGAGAGGCAAGCGATGGGCAGGAACACTGGTTAATGCACTGAGGGTGACTAAAATCAGATCAAACTTGCACACGGGCCAATATGCTGGTGGTGTTCCCTCTGATCATGGCCAGAGACAGACGCTGGTGGAGCCACTGTCACTCCCTGGGGTCACCCGAAATGTCAATGAGTTTCTAAGGAAGACAGCTCAAGAAGGGGGTAGTGGACTTGCCGTACACACCAGTTGTTTTGATTGCAACTAGTTGAAAGCAATAATTGTCAAGAAGGTCATTGTATTTCCGGCATTTGTCAGTCTCAGCATCAGTTGCTACATTGCCTGGTATAGCGGCACTGACTATGTAGTGACTTTCTGCAAAGGTATCCACAAATGTCACGTCCCATACAAGGCTCCTGCCTCTGTACCACTACCAGGGGTTTAGGGTCAAACCCTCTGGCCTTCTATCTCTCATCAGGCCAACACAACAGGCTCAAGGACAGAGGGGAGACCAATGTCGGTCAATGATCGTTTGAGGATGGAGTTTATGGATGAATGTATGGGGGAAGCGGCTCACATTCTTAATGCAGGAAAGGCCACAAAGCCCTAGCCTGTCAACAAACTTACCACAGCGGCATTTCGTGGTTTTGAAAATATTGGCACCAGTTAGCAGGGCAATTGTGATTCGGAGTTGAGTTGATTTTATTTGGCGATAATTAATATTCAACTAGAAAAAACACAAATCAGTGTAAGGACGCCAGGGCATTGAAGGAACCGGAAGGTTGTCGAGTCGATGTCCCTCAGCAGTTAAATTAGCTTTGTTACTGTCCAGTTTCAACTCGTGGTGGTTCATATATGTGGTAAGGAGCTGTTAGATGATCAACACAGAACACAGTTGCGCAGGGGGTGCTGGGTCGCAACCGGTTTCTCTCGGTGGATGGGTTGCTCAGATCCGCAAGGATCTGGGCGTGGCAGAGAAAGTATAAACCCAGCTAAAATGAAACTCTGCCTAGGTTGTCATAACCCTTTCGCATCTAGCAAGCTCTACAAATTGTTTGCAGTGTTTTTTGCATTTGGATGATGGTTGATTTGGTACTCTTGGGATCCAATCTGTAAAGGTGTTGCCTTCGAATTTCTTTGTTCGCCAGAAGTGATATGTGTGAATACTGGGAAAGACGTGCTGTTCCTGCAAAACAAAAGAAAACCAGCAGCAACGAGAAAACCAAAACACAAAAATACACAAGAAAACCAAATCATAAATCCACAAACAAAACAATCAAAACCTAGGTAAGTAGACACAACCTAGTTGTGTTAATAATGGGAGTATGTACAATAGGGTTAAAAGTATGGAATAAAGATGGCTATGGGAGGAGGGAATATGTTCAAAGGGAAATGTACAATTTGAAATTGAAGTTGGCTGTACGTAACATGAAATGGTATACAGTTGACATAAAGAACTTATGTTTCAGCACCATACTATCTGTCATCATAGGATTCTGACTAGGCAGCGGTGTGGATTTTCTGTGCAGTGAAAAGTGAAAACTGCACAGAAAAGCCACACCACTGCCTGGTCAGAAGCTTTCCCAATTGCTAGCGTCAGAAACCTACTGAGCCCTGATGAGCTTCGAATTGCAATTGCCCTGCAAACTGATGCCAATATTTTCAAAAGCACGGAATGCCGCTCTGGTAAGTTTGTTGACAGGCTGGGACTTCATGGCCTTTCCTGCATTAAGAATGCGGGCCGCTTCCCCAGACATTCAGCCATAAACTCTATCCTCAAACGATCATTGACCCGCATTGGTCTTTCCTCTGTCCTTGAGCCCGTTGGCCTGATGAGAGATAGAAGGCCCGATGGTTTGACCCTTCTTGAAAACTTACCAGCGCTGGTTTCATACATAATGCATATGTTTATTGTCAGTGCATCTGGTTATGGTAACAAGTCTGCTAACATGTTTTTCCACTATTTTCTGATTTGGTGTTCTTTTGAATATCATAACTGACCACTATACCTCATTATTTTCATGAAATTTTACTTCACATATGTAACAATTAGGCCTAGTCACATATTCGTACAACCACTACGAATAGGAGATCATAAATTATTACCTTTACGTTGCGCAATTTGAAATACTCTGTTCTATTTTGGGTTTCAAGACTTATGCACCTTTGTAACCATTACATATATTAGTGAGAAGCAAACTAAAGCGTGTGCTTAAAGTAATAAGTATCTGTATAATTTAGTGTAAAAAGCAGATGTCTGTCTATGGATATCGTTAGCAGATTTGTGATAACGTCACCTGTTTTTGGGTCTAACTGGAGGCTGTTACCAAGAATGGGATAACCATGGTATGAGAGCGATGGTGGCTGAACTTAGCCTAGGCTAGCAAGAAGTATTATTTTTACTATCCTTGTGGTAGGTATCATTGTTCATCGTAAAGTATCATTTTTCATGACTCTAGTTATGTCATTTTACATCCTATATCCACTAATGACAGATATCCATCTTCTACAGGACACCTAATATTTTTGTATGCAGACTGAGCAAACCAAAGAATTAGCATTTCAAGCAATGTGTTTCCAGCTAAGCTTTGTGGGCTAGTGCACTGAAATCCACATGTTGTAAACAAACAGAAGACTGGTCAGTGGTGTTAGTACCACCAGGGTGGGATGTACCACGAGCGTGGAGACGTACCACCAGGTTTTCGCCATATTGGTAGTACAAACCACTATTCAATTCCATCCCCATGCTGGTGGTTTATATAGACTTGTGTACTCAATCCCCACTCCTGTGGTACAAACAAGCGTTTTGTATTCGATCCCTATACTTGTACAAACTTCCGCTATTAAATTCAATTCCCATAGCTGTGGCACTATAATAGTAAAAAAAAGTTTTTTATTCAATCACCATGCTCGTGGCACAAACAGACCCTCATCTACTCAATCCCTACGCTAGTGGTACAAATCGCTGCTATTCAATTAAATCTCCATGTTGGTGGTACTAGTACCACTGACTTCTAATGAACAAACATGGAATGCCAAAGCAGCAGAAAAATGCAGAGGAAAGCTATAAAATGCTTCAAGGTTTTGGACATGTGTAGTGTGATGGCAGTTTTGTTCTTCTTGATTTCTTTCCAGCCATGAGTTAATTTTTAGATTTGTAATATAAAAAATCAGAAACAAAGCTTTGCACTGAGAAATGATTGCTATGTGGGATCAGTTTTTGTTAATGTATAATGTTGTTTGTCTTCAACTGAATGAAAAGAAACACAATGCATTTATCTTAAGTGTAGCAAATACCTTTTTCCGTACAATTTTATGCACATGTTCAAATTGTCATGATGAGGTTTTCCTTTTCTCCCTCAAAATAGTGTGGAATAAAAAATAAGCAATTTTTAGTTGCACACCAAATCAGAAAATAACAATAATAAACATGCTGGTGGACTCATTACAACGCATTGACAACAAACATATACACGAAACCCATCGGAGGTGAGTGTTTACGAAGTTACATGTCAATGAAAATGTTTCCTGATACTTTCACCAACCATGGTGGCAACAACACTTGTGAGAACTGCTGAGTCATTTCATTGCTCAGGATAAATCCCAAGCATAACCTAACAGTAACTGCAAAGCCTAATCCTAAATCTCTAACCCTAAAAACCTAACCATCAAACCCTAAAACCCCAACCTTACAACCATAACCTAAAACCCTAGCCTAAAACCTTGCGTTAGCAGATGCAATAACTCAGTACTTCTCATGCAGTGTTGTTGCTGCTGGCGCCATGGCAGGTGAAGTGGTTAAGGTACCTTACGCAAGGTGAAATTTTCATTGTGCGTAACTTTGTAAATACTTGCCTATGATGACTTTCATACATATCTTCATTGTTGGTACATCGTAATGAGTCAGCCAATATGTTCATTAGCGTTTTTTTCTGATTTTCTATTCAACTAAAAGTTTATCCCATAAAATAATGAAAGATTTTCCATTTTCTCAAACTGGAATAGTGTCAAAAATATTGGTACCTCACCAATTTCTCATATGTTCTCTTCATTAAATCAGTCAAATTTTCATGTTTCATTCTATTGCAATTATTAAATTAAGCACAATGTTAGTATCGTATCTCATTTTATATCTTTGTCCATGTAAAGATCTACCTATCTTGTCTAATATAAATTAGGGTGCTAGTTTATAATGTAGCAGTAATTCCAGCTAAATTTAGTATGCCTCCATGTTTTGGCAAAAAATCTTATTTAGAACTTTATTATGACTGCAGTCTCAATGTGCACTAATTTCAGTTTTTAAAAATCTAGACTAAATATAGAGTATATTTAGCAACATTGCATTATTTTAATGCCATCCAATTACCAGCAACCTAGCTTACCCAGAAGCAAGCACGGCACATGTCTGGTGCGAGCAACTGAATACAGCTGAGCTCCAACAAAAATCTCAAGATCTGAAAGTGGAGAAAGTGGCCACAACATTCCATTCAGTGACCAGATTCCTAAAGCAGTGATGCAAGGAGTACTATAGTTTCACCTTGGGTGCAGACTTAGAAAGGCATGGAATGATATTGATATCTCTTCAAGAGGCCAAGTGTGCGCTGTTCCATTGATTGCTGTGAAGAAGAGCATTTATGTGCATAGACTTGTGTACAAGTAATTACTGTATTACATTGTGCACTGCATTTGCATGTAGAGAATTTGTTGCTTTTTTTCCCTTTTAACCTTTAGCACAAGGCATTGAAAGTGAAACTCCTTTTTCCTTTCAAAATTATGTCCAGAACCCCTGCTTGACATTTTGAGTTGATTTTTTGTATGCAAGTATATGACTTTAGTCAGTGATTCAATGGCATCTCTATGTAAATTGTTTCTTTTGGAAGGATTTTTTATACCAGATGTACTGCAACTTATAAACTTGTACATTTAACGCTAGCTATGCATTTTACACTTCCTGCAAATCTTAAATGTCGGTATGCAAGGTTGCTGAGTAGACTAGGTATTGTTGACGTGTCTCTATTACAAATCACTGGTTCCAGTCCGTACGTACGTGTCCATGTAGCTGGGCCACTGGCCGCAACAGTACGATGGTCTGATTATGTGTTTCATGAGCTTTATTATGGCCAAAAGAAACCTTACCTACCTTATCATCAAAGCTGACCTGATTTGGTAACTTACAAACCAGGGCTATGCACTAAAATATCATTAAGTAGTGTTTAAAAAAATGCAATGTGACAGCTGCAACTATTTAACTTATGTAACTGTGAGAGACATTCAATTTTTATAGAGTGGTTCAATATTGCAAATAAATTTTGCAATGATAAATTTAAAAAATTTGTGAGATATTGAACTTATCATATGATCTGTAAGCTGCTTGTGTAACACTAATGGTATATATACATACTGTATGTTGAGAACCATTCGATATAAGCTTGCTATTGCTAATGGCTAGTGTCTACATTGCATTGCAAGCTGTGATGAGAATTAACTTATGAGTTGGGATGTATAACATGTTGTGCTGTAGATTTTCAGTTTTGTGATTTTTCTTGCTAACTATCAACATATTTGGATATAATCTTGCTATTGCTAATGGCTAATGTCTACATTGCAAACTGTGATTAGAATTAACTTACGAGTTGGGATGTACAACATGTTGTGTTGTAAATTTTCAGTTTTGTGTTTTTTTCTTGCTGGCTATCAACATAGATTTTTGTAATTAGCCATACCCAAGAAGCAGTCAATATGACTACACATGTTGATGTGTCATGGAAGGTGAGATTTCACAGTTTGCATCTTATTTTGTTATTTGTTCATTGGCTGTGCTTCCCATGTTGGCTGTTCTTTTTATTTTAGTAAGCCTTCATTTTCATAATAGCGAGTTATTCTGTTTGACATTTGTCATGTCACCCAATTTTTTTCCATTTTGTTGAATAGTTTGTACCAAATAATAGCTTTTGATATCCCAAAAACGTTGACAAAGAGCCTGTTTGACCTGGTATACATTCCTATTTTGTCATGATGAATTTGAGCTCATTGGCTTCATAACTTGATGTGCAAACAAAATTTTTGTAGGTGTTGGAGGAAAATGTAAAAAGCCTTTAACAGTTCAACAGAAAATGTTGGATAACCAATGAGCTGAAATAAAATGAAAACATTTCTTTTCGAAAAGTGTTAGTTTCCAAAAAATGTAGTATTAATTAAAATGGGTTTTATCTATTTCACCTTTACCCAAATGTTTCATGTTGTTTGAATTAAGACATCGTTAGTTTCTCATGAATTCTTGCTAGAGATCTTGCTAAGAATCTTTACACACCAAGGAATCACTCACTGCTGTCATTATATATATACCCCAAATTCATAGAATATTGTATTTTTTCTACTACAGAGCATCATCAGCTCTTTCATATTCCAAAAGAATATAACTTTACTGAAAATGTTTTTTGTTCACACAAATTGTTTTGTCTTTCTGTTTTATGCATTTTCATCACATATTTTTAGTTCCAAAAGCTACATTTTAAGTTTTACAAACAGAATAGTACATGCTTCAATTTTCTGCTTATTGCAGCTGGGTTAAAATTTCATTTTAGGTTAATTTAGTTCAAGTCAGCTATGTTGGCAACATTAGCTTTGTTGAGTGGTGATAAGCATAGTTAGCAGTTACTTGTTTTGATTTTGTGAAATGCTTTACATGATGAATATAGTTGCTGTAGCATGCACTTGTTGCTGTATTAATGCTATGTGATCCTGAAGGTTGTATTTTATTTTAATAACAAGCTTTTATGAAAAGCCTTAAGCATTTGATTGAAAGAGCTAGGGATGTTTGTCTTCCAAAGAAGTCAATTTATAATGGTTGGGTTAGTGATGTAAAAAAGGATATAAACAATTCACTCAGCAAATAGTCATCATGCTGTTAAGGCCACCTTCACCATTGTTACAGACTTGCAAGATTGTCAAGAGAAATTGTTTTAACCAAGAATAATGGTTTTTGCACAAATCCAATGTAACCGAAACTTAAATTGTAAATGCAGCTTAGATTTTGAGCAATCTACATGCCCATCAGACAATACCATCTTGCTAAGATATTAGAACCTGAAGACATTTGCTTATGAAACCTTAGTTGCTCTCAAAATTTTCTTTTTAGCTGAACCAGATGCATGTAAGGACTTCAATTGGTAAGAGTTGAACACTCCAGCACAATAGCTTAATAACTCCCAACAAGAATCAAGGTGTTATAGTTTTTACACCTACAGTATGTGCTACTATGGTAGTGTTAAATGCATTCACTTTATTGAATGTTGTCACCATTTTGACTACATTTATTTTGCATATAAATTTTATACACTATTGTAATTTTGGTGATATAGGCTACTTTTGAACCACACGAATTATTGCTGTTTGAAAAAGCAGTTGACAAGTGCTTCTTGAATTGTAAAATTTTTCCATCTTTTTTCTGATGTTAGTAGTAGCAGCAGCAGAAACATAATGCACACACCAGCGCAAAATCAAGTAGTTCAGTTGTGCTTTAAGTGGACATTTTTTCCAATATAGCATTTTACCTTAAATGAAATACATCTTCATACATTTTTTATATATTCTTGCAGAGTTTAGAAAGGTTATCAGGAGACCTCATCACTTTCAATGGAAAAAAAACAAAAAACAATGGTGATGATTGCAAGGAGACTGATGCTGTGATGCAAAGCAGAGTTATTGAAGTTGATGCTTCACACAATATGATAAAGTAATTGTTATGTTGTCTTAATTCAGCATGGTCCAACTATTTTTGACCTACGGGCCATTTTATAAAAATGTGTGAGTGTCATTGAAATTATTGCACAATAGCAAATAGCAATTTATTACAAATCTTTATCAGTGGGATGCTTGTGGTCGAGTCTTCTCTGACACTATTGTTCCTTTAGCAATACCAATATGTTAGTAGTAGCAAGTCAGAAACTATCATCCAGTGTTTTTTCTGCCATTCCATTTCTGTTATTACATTTGTCTTGCTTCATTGTAGAAAATGTACTCTCACACTTGCTTGTGTTTCCAAACATCAAGTGCATTTTTAGCACGAAATATTTTATTTGAAAGATCTATCTTTTCTGACTGATTTACAAAAGCTCTTGCAGTCTCTAACACCGTTAGTATTGTACATATTTATTAAAAGATGTTACACTTGTTCTAATTAAAATTACCTATTGTAGGAATGGGCAAATACGTTTGGCTCAGGGCCAGTTTGAGAAAGCCGCGTTTAGCAGATAGATAGACAGATTGATTCAGTGGTACTGTACTGAGTTCATTGTGCCAAATGTACTCTTCAAGTCAACGAACGCCATGGCACCGAAAAAACACAGAGGTTATACAGTCAGGTCCCCCAGCGGAGGTTTAGCTGAGTACCATACCTTCTGATTTGATTCTAAAATAAATGTATAAAACAAAATGGAACGCAGAAAAAGTATTGTTCTTGTACAAATGCAGTTTATCCAGCACAAGCAATTCAGTGAGACAAATGTAACCTCACAGGCTCTTCAACAAACTTCGGATTAAAGATTTTTCCTGAATGCTTCTGTGGTAACTGAAAGCACGGTTGCTGGCCACATGCATCCCATGGGCCTGTAGTTGGACCACACTGTTTTGTGTTATGACTTGACTTGCATCAACATTTGTAGTTTATTTACAGACAAATCTGGTTAATTGCATGCTAAATTTTTTATGGGTTTAACCGAAATATGCGATTATCTGCATCAGACAAATACCTGCAAGTGCGTATGCATGGTGTCTCAAATTGAGACACCCATTTGTAGCCGCTGCACAACAACTGATCAGTTCATCTGACAACAACATATGTGCGGCACTCTGGGAAGATCACCGATGAAAAGCGGAGTGGTTGGACAACACTACAAGACCCTGTACTTTCATACCCGACATTGGCACACACCCTCCGGGAATGACCCTTCTGAGAACAGCGTGGGTTCGGCTTAACCACCTACGCACCGGTGTTGGACGTTTCCGCTCCTGCTTGTACAAATGGGGTATGGCCTCCTCTGCGGCCTGTGAGTGTGGCGCAGAAGAACAAACCGTCGACCATGTTGTCCTCCAATGTCCAATCCATCGACCTCCTTATGGACTGCAAAGCCTGAGAGTTCTGGACAATGAGACAATTGAATGGCTGCTCAACCTGCCCAGAGATTAGTGCGGCCTAGCAGTGGACAGTAACAACTTGCTCAAATGACGAAGAAGCGGTTTGTGAACATGCATGCCTGTTAGCTTTGTGCCATTGGCCATATGGCTACTTCTGTGGTGAATGTCATGTTAATGGCAAGTCATTGGCAGCACTACTCATGCAGCTTTCTCATGCACACATCCATTAATGCTGACTACAAGGTTGAAGAAACTGCAACAAGTTGTTTTTCCAAGTTTTCAGTGTGGGTCAACTGTCAGTTAAACCTACTTTACCATCTTGAGAGGCGTATGCTGAACATGCTGAATAAATCTGCTTACAGGTTAATCAACAAGGTCACTTCAGTCTAACTTTGCCAACAGTGTTATTGCATTAACAGGAGCTCTTTTGGAAGGGGAAGCAGTACACTCCAGCAATGCTGTCATCCTTTGTCAGGGCCATAATTTCTATGTTTAAACAAAATAAGGAATGTAAACACTAAGGTTTATATGAATGTGGTGAGAAAATTTGATCTGCCATATGTTATACGAACAGTACAACCACAACCTGAAGGTTATTTCAAGCTAATTGATCTCTCAAGCACTCAGACCAGTCATTCTCAACTCCAAATCTGTGGACTCATCTGAGTCTGCTAAGTAATTATTTTTGTGAATTTGCCCATTGATCCAAACTTAATAGACTAACTACTTTTTTTCTTTTCAAATCAAAACTGGACTGATAAATTTGTTTCTACGACATGGCATACAAGGCTGGCCTCTTCAAAACTACACCAGTGATCCACACAAATAGAATTCTTGAAAAGTTGGAATAAACCTTTTTACATGAAATTAAGACTTCACTTCTTGTTTACTGTATAGAATATGTTTTTGTTTGGTTGAGTATATTTTTCAAATGCACAACACTGTCAGCATATATTAGTTAATTTCTATGATAAACAGTGCTAGCCAGCATTGACCCATTTGTTCAGTGATGTTTTCGGTTTTTTTCAGATTCAAAGCATCTGATGGAAAAAATATTTTTGTTGTTACAGGTTTATCGCACATGACTTCATCTTGGCATATGGAAACCTGCAGCGATTAAACCTGTGCAATAATTGTTTAAGTGAACTGCCACCTCAGCTTTGCCATCTGAAGGACCTAACTGAGCTGCGTGTAACAAACAACAGATTGTCTTACCTTCCCAAAACATTTGAAAAGTACGTACATTGTGGTACCTTTGTCGTTTTCTAATACTGACAAGAATGGCATAGGTGCCCTTGCCACTATTGTTTTGGGAATGCATCATCCATGCTTCTTACCACTCGGTGCTCAATGACTTTATCAAAGTCTTTCCAATTAGTAATTGTGTGTGATACCATCTTTGCTCCAAACTGCAGCAAGTTTTATGTACCAGTTGTCACGTGCAACAGTCATACATTCGTGGTTTGTTTCATACCTCCTTTATGTCAACTCTGGTACGCTGTATCTCTACGAATTCTGCGATACCACTCGGAACGTTGGGCATGACTCTAAACTGCAACCGGTGAAGAGGTTGAACTTGGGAATTCTCCTGGAGTTTTGGAAAACTGGAATGCCCATTATCTATCATTATGTCCAGGTCCAATTTGTCTCACAGTAGTGATGCCTGGCAGAGCTCCAGCTACGGATCAAACAGTCTGATTTAAAGGACAGACTGAACTATTCAGCTATGCAAGACAATCAGTCTGGGTATAGGGCTTAACCGATAAGGAAGTGGGACATATTTCTAACCTCATAGCCTGACCTCAACATGTTGGGTCAACCCCTTCCCTTGGGACTGTCGAGAATGCAAAGTGCGGTCTACTGATGACTGGTCAACTCACCGACTGTAAATCTTTGCCCGGGTTCGCTTCGGAATATTATCAAGTGATCATCCTATCTCGTAGAGGTTCTGCCACGCAAATAAACTTAGGAGGCTTCACTCGGTTCATACTTCGAATCAATGTGTTCAAAAAATCCCACTCAAGTCCTATTTTATCGACGTTTGATACGTATAAGTTGGTAGTTATTGTGCGACTGCCAAGTTGAGCGCAAGTTTAAATTTGTATTTCAGACTGAAGTTGAATGTGCTGAACTTGAGCGGGAACAAGTTCCAAGACTTTCCGGCAGAAATATGCCACATGAAGTCTTTAATTGCGCTTCACCTTGGAGGGAACCAATTGAAAGACCTGCCTTGTCAAATCGTTGCTCTTCATCGGTGAATATATTATGCCATGGGTGTGTCGCGTTCAACGATAACCACCTGAACGTTTTTTACATTTTCGTTTGTTGTTCACCAGGCTCGAGGTTCTCTATCTTGGCGGGAATTCGATCCGCCAGATCCCGGATGAGATCGGCCAAATGCTCAGCTTGGCTTCTCTGTCGTTGTGCGACAATCAGCTCATTGCAATTCCTTCAACTTTTGCAAAGTAAGTCATTTACATTTAATTCATTCAAAAAGTGAAATGTCAGATCGGTGATTGACCTGGAGTCCTTGTTTGCGATACACAACGTTTTTAATCCTTTTCTTTCAAAATTGGAAATGCTTTGAATGGTGTTGTTGCTTGTTCAGACCTCTAGACCTATGCTATGCGAATTCCGCACAACAATATTGTTTAAGTTTTTTGCTTATCTTGGCTGATTTTGGGTATCAATTTGTTGCTCGTTTATAGCTCCCGGTTCACATATGTTCTGATAAACTGTTTTTACAGAGAAAACTGGAATTAGTTTTGTCAAAAATATGAGAAAAGTCATTTCGGTGTCTTTTTGGGTGGAATGTATTGATGAAAACGTTGAAGGCGTGCTGATGAATTTGTTGTGCATCTTTGTTCCAGTTGTGTTCGTCCTGACGCATAGGTTGCTGATATAATTGCTCAGGTTGACAAATCTTCGTTCGTTGAGCTTGCACAACAACTACCTGCGATACTTGCCCAAGGAGGTCCTCTCGCTTGTCTCTCTCACTGAGCTCAGTTTACGAGGCAACCCTTTGGTGGCGCGATTCGTCCGCGACTTCACCTACGATCCTCCCACGTTGTTCGAGCTCGCCAGTCGACAAGTCGCTTCAAGGTAGCCTTGAGCTGTGGATGCTGTGTTGATCATGCCACGAAGCCGTTGTTCTTTAACCGCTTACCTTCGCAGCGGAGTGTCCTGTCCCGAAGAGCAGCTTCCACCGTTCCTGCTGAGGCATCTGCAGTCTGCCAGCAAATGTCCCAACCCCAGTTGCTCCGGTAATTTTTTGAACTGAAAACGTATTTCACGCAACCTCGTTTTGTTGTTACTGATCCACGTGTCGGCAACTGGCTGTTAAACTTATTAAAGTTGTTGTCGTTATTGGGCATTCGTGAAGATCGCCGTAAGCCACAATCAGCGATAATGCGGCTGGTTGTGCGATTGCGCGCTGTATATGATGTTGTCATTACTTTAAAACAGGGGTTCCAACCTTTTTTCGAAGCAACACTTGTTTTTGAAAAATAAGTTTCCGCGAACTGTCGTGAGCCCAGCATTTGCGAGTAGAGAGTTATCATTGAAAGGTAATAGCTTTCTGTTACCCGTTAAGGACCGCAAAACTTGCTGATCGATAGAACTAAGCTGTTCAAACCCTGTAAAGAAGCAGAAAGTCTCCTTAGGTTCGATTTATAAAAAATCCGGGCACTTCTGGGTTCCAACTTTTTTGGTGTGACGTCACGACTGGAGGTTAGGAGATTTTTAGATGACGTAATCAGGGCCTGAGAGAAAAATTCAAGTGGCAATTTACCCGTTTGTTCTTGTAAAAAAATTAGGCGAAAATCCGCATCTTCAGAGCCGTTGATTGTTTAACTAGCGTTAGTGGTTGGCAAGCTATGGCCAAAAACTCGATAATTAATCAGTCAGTCCCGCAGGGGATTAATTACTTGTTCGTTGTTTTATGTTGTGTGAAAGCGTACCCCGCCTGTAAATTCACTAATCGAAGGATTGCAGCCGTCTCCATAAGACCTTAATTATAAAATAAAATTAATAGGTTCCGCTGAAGCTTGTCTGTGAACGAAGGCAACTCGCGTTAACACGCTCTTGACAAGCAGTGTGGCAATCGGTGCACACGGCTGATGAGTTTGCTTACGCAGGTGTTTACTTTGAGCATCAGTACGAACAAATAAAATTCGTCGACTTCTGTGGAAAGTACCGATTGCCACTGATGCAGTATCTTTGCTCTCCTGAATGTATATCATCGGCCTCGTCATCAGGTATGACGCTTTTGACGTAATAATGAATGTCTGTCGTCTGCCTCGTCATCAGGTATGACGCTTTTCACGCAATAGTCTTTCGTAGATGTCTTGAATATTTTGTCGAAAGGTTTAACTTGTCGCTGGTACCATCCTCGAAAAGTTTTGATCTAAGTTCATGTCATGAATGTTTCATGAAAACGCGGCAGCCTCTTGTCAAACATGGCGGTTGCTCCCTGTACTTGGTGGATCAGTTTTGACTTTCTTAACTTCTGTTTTCAGTAGAACCACTTACCGCTCGATTTTACACTCGCAACCTTGTTTCTCCAGCAACAAACTCAGAAACTGAAACCGAAGACGAGGAAGAAGTATCGCCAGTGATCATGAGGAGAGTTTTGCTCGGCTGAAGGACATCCAGGGTACTGTTGTCACGTGACTGTCGGCTGTGGCAGCTTGTCCGACACTGAGGGACAAGTCGATCGCTAACGGCCGGGCCGGGCCGGGCCAGGCCAGGCCGAAACCCTGCACTTCTTCACCAGGCGCCTCTCACAGTGTTGGATCTCCTCGTGTGCTCAAACCAGCTCGTTTTTGTCTTATTTCTTTTGTGCTGCACTGTATGAGAAAGTCGCATGGATGGGTGGAAATATCAGTCGCATGGATGGGTGGAAATATCAGTCGCATGGATGGGTGGAAATACCAGGTGTACGCCGTTGCTAAGCATGACTTTTCAACTCTGAGCAGACTGTTGCGCATATCTTTCTTAAGCCG
>Ga0210059_1004710_pt1 | contig 22043 bp, 12 predicted proteins | sample Ectturendosymbi2_FD_188042 | JGI IMG/M metagenome (GOLD analysis project Ga0210059, IMG submission 188042) | Ecteinascidia turbinata endosymbiont from Florida, USA - Sample 2 (SPAdes) (version 2) | ecosystem: Host-associated > Tunicates > Ascidians > Unclassified | place: Key West, Florida...
TGCGTACTTTGTGCGCATTCTCAATTCTTGTGTAGTTTAGCAAGATTCGATTTTTCAAACCGGGGTGTGCGCCAGCCAGTCCACCCGCATTTACTCGATGCTCGACTGCTCATAATCGATAAGACATCAGCGCAGCCTCATTTTTCCGCTGTAAATTGCTCTGACGAATTGATGAGAGTGTTGTACTCTCTTGTTTTAACGCACCGCCTGATATTTTTGCAGTTACGAACTGTGTATCGTAGCGTTGGGTGTATTTTCCTCCGATAGCATAACTTGGAGCGCTAATAGGTTATATTCAGTGCAATGACACATAAAATAAGGAGAGTGGATGTTTACAAAAATGTGCATGTTATGTCAACGAACTTCGCTAAAACGTTGGTTTGGAAACAGGACAATGACGTCAAATTGTGACGTCACAAATAGCGCACACCAAATACAATGACTACCCTATGCCACTGAATGAACCCCCCCCCATTAAAATTTTCTGCGTACGCCACTGGTTTGTTGCAATGGTATTGTTACGCAATAAAGACCAACAGTAGAACAATCCGCTCACGACTTTTGCAAACCACCTCTGCAGGCAAAGGAAGAGACATGAGTGAATTGCAAGCTCATCACTGCATAACACTATAACTGTGAACCTGACTCTTGTGCAGTGTGAGTTTCATACCGGCAAAAAAACTGTCATTGCAAGAATCAAATCAGTTAATCGGATTTTAAGATGCCGACGTCAGGTTTTTTGAGAAATAGTTGGTTCTTAATCCCAATTTCCAGGGGGAAACGGGCATTTGACCACCCTGCGAACTCCCCTGCGCTCACTGACCATTTTATATCAGGTTCCACAAACAAGGCCAGCTCATCTAATGAACAGAAGAAACATTTTTAAGTAATTGTTAGCACAAGTTAATTTGTAGTATCTTTAGCGATTAAGTAATGTGCAGTACAAAAATATTTTTGGCGATGATTTTTAATGAAATCAAGTGTCATGTTAACACCTCTTTAGGTCTGATGGGGGGATGCATCCCCTGCATCCCCCCCTGTGTCCGCGCCTGAATACAGGCAGGTATAGGGAGTCAGACCCTTCGATCCGGAACCGTCGCTTTTAAAACATTGAGTTGCGTCATCGAAGTCGCCTACATATTTGCATCACTAAAAGCAATTTCCGTAAAATTTCTTGTCGGGGAGAACACAATACGCAAGGAACTTCAACCTCTTGAGTTAACAAGCAAGGTAACTACAGAATTTGCCTATAACGGCACCTCTAGGGGATTGCATAAATAACGTTATTGCCGAATTTACATTATAAGCGAATTGAAATGCATATAAAAGATGCCATCGCGACCAAACAAAATGTAACGTTATGGGCGAAGTGACGTTACAGAGGAAGCCGTTATGAACGAGTTCGACTGTATAGAACAGATTTACATAAGGTTTCAGGTTCCATTCGGATTAAACTAAAAAGTTAGTTTCAGGGCAAATTGTTTACTTTTAGGGCAAATTGTTATTTCCAGGGCAAATTCCCTCCCACCCACTAAAATGCCATCCCGTACGCCTATGCTCGTCTATACAATTAGTCCAATATTGCACGCAGTTGCGGCCGTTATGATAATTCTGTACACTCGTTGGTGATCGTGAGCACGTTTGTGCTGCGTCTGAAAGCTGCCGAATTTTTCCTAGAGACAAATATCCGAATTACGAGATGTGAAAAGAGCAGATTTTATCCGGTTTTGGCGAAGATCTAGATTAACCGAATTCGGATTAACCGAGGTTTACTGTATTTCCTATCCAGGAATTTCCTTTTAGTTAATTTGTGATCAAACGTTACATAACTTACAGAAAGATAATTGTTTTTTTTGTTCAAGTGCTCCTGGACGGTCTACCTAAAAATTGAAACCCAAGATTATTTACTTTGCTCTTGACTTTGCTGATAGCTTAGAATTTTGAGTTGCATTTAGATGCTTCTACAGAATTTAAAGCGATCGTTTAAACCAGTGGTTCCCAAACCATGCGACGCGGCACACTGCTGCGCCGCCAGATGTCATTAGGTGTGCCACAAAAAATATTGAAATTAAAATCAATCAAGTAGAGTTTCTAAAACCCCACCCTGTCGCCTTCTGTCAGTACAGCACACTATCGATATTGGGGGTAGTAATTCGATACGCGGCACTGTGCTACGACAATCAGGCTATAGCTATTTTTGTGCTGCAAGGAAATCGGGCTATTTTTGTGCTGCTGCAAGGAAATGTCACTCACTACTACAAGAGGCCAAGATGTCTTTGACATAGTATCTGCTTACCTTGAAAAATGGAATTTATCATGGAACTCGTGCGTTGGAATATGTACTAATGGGGCACCATGTATGATCGGCAGTATTAAAGGTTTTGTATCACTCGTACAAAGAGAAAATCCTAGTGTTGTACAAACTCACCGCTTCCTCCATAGGGAAGTACTTGTTTCAAAAACAATACCAGATGAATTAAACCAAAGTTTTAACGCAAGTTGTTGAAATAGTTCATTTCATCAAAACAAGACCATTGAAGTCTCGTTTTCTTGAGAAAGTTTGTGTTGATATGGACTCTCAGCACAAACGTTTGATTCTGCACACTGAAGCGAGGTGGCTCTCAAGAGGAAAGGTGCTGTGTCGTGTGCATGAACTACACAAGGAACTACGTGCATTTTTCAAAACGGAAAAACAAGAACGCTTCTGCGAATATCTTGAATGTGAATTTTGGCTTTCAAGACTGGAATATTTGGCAGAGATATTTGCACATCTTAATAGCCTCAACACAAGCTTGCAAGGTAGAGAAAAAACATCCTTACTTCATCAGATAAGCTGGTTGCATTTAAAAAGAAAGTTGCAATTTGGAAAAACAGAGCTAAAGATGGCAACTTTGAAATGTTCCCTTTGGTACGAGAATCTGCATAATGAAAATGAGTCCCATTGTATTTCAACACTTAACAACTCTGGAAGAAAAATTCAACTTTTATTTCCCATCACCGAAGACTGATGAGTACGACTGGGTTCGAAATCCTTTCATAGAGAGTTCATCTAACACTAGTCTTCTATTATGTGAAGAAGAGTTGACATGTATTTCTAGTGACCATGGACTTTAAAATCAAACATGTTGAGGTACCCATGTAAGCGCCCTTACATTGAGAGCGCAAGGAGAAGCGCATACCCGGCTAAAGCATAACATCCTCGATAGTGAAATCACTATCGGAAGCTTCCTTTGGCTTAATGGGTTGAGCCGAAGTAAAATAAAACCCATAGATACATTTTGGATTGCTGACAAAGAGGAATACCCTTCATTAGCTAAGAAGCTTTGACCATTTTGATGCAGTTTGCAACATCATATCTATTTGAACTTGGGTTTTCAATACTCCACAATATAAAGTCCAAAAAACGAGAGCGGTTATGTTGTCGTGAAGAAGAAATGAGGGTTTGTCTCTCTGAAATACGTCCTAACATTGAAACCGTTGCCAAAAAACATCAAGCACATGTATGTCATTGACAGATTTGTTGCACTCTTGTCATAAAGATGCAAGTACACTAAATTGCCTAGGAACTTGAGCAAAATTGTCTTGATTTTACCTTGGGATATGAAAAAATTACAAATTCAAATAAAATTTTTATCCAAATGTTTGAAGTGCGCAAAATAATTTCTGTTTTTTCTAAAATGCGCCTTGAAAGAAAACAGTTTGGGAACCACTGGTTTAAACACTCCTCTCACAGTGCACAGCGATTTCCTGTTGCAGTTCAGGGCAATTCTGGTACATGTTTACAATAAATAATGAAACGTAATGCGCACACCAATTTCCTGATACAACTGCGACCGAACTTTCAAAACAAGAATGAAAGCTCGCGTGCATATCGGTTTCCTGTCGAAACACACGACTTGCTTATATCATGAATGCATGTTGTTCATGTTTTCTTTCGACTGACATTTTTCCCTGGCGTAATGGACGAATGCAGCCTACTGTTCATTGTTTGGCTTTTGAAGTTTAAAACTTCAAATTGCCACATTGACTTCAACTACTTCGGTCAGAAGCAGTGCTTCTTTTAATTTCACAGTCCCAGACACAAACACTGTTTCCTTGTTTTTTCTCATTGCTGCTAGATTCACCTTGTTCCACGATTTGTTTCATCAAGTAAAGCTTATTATGTGTTAGATGACATTAAGGATCACAAGCGTACGGAATGGGGATGCGGTCGCAACCCCAACGCTGAAAAATTGGCCATTATTCGGGTAAAAATGTTCAACATTTGGGCAAAGTATATAGCTACATTCACATGTAAGTGAGGTAGTGTCTATTTTACCAACTAAGGCAAAATAATGACCAAAGCAACGGCAAAATAACCTGAGACTATTTTGCAATTCTTTTTGCCCCTGATAGTAAAATAGAAACTACCCTTGAGTGAATTGGAAGCATGTGGTAATTGCAACAGCTTTTACCAAATTTGGGCCAACCAAAAGCCTTCATTCAAGTTTTGGTTATTTTGGAAACATTTGAGTGAATTAGTAGCTATTGGGTATGGTCCAACAACTTCAATTAAATCTGGGCAAATGAGAAAAGCTTCATTCAAATTTAGGTGAAAATAAAAACATTTAGATATATTGGAAACATTTGGTTGCAGTCCATCAGTAAAATCAAATTTTGCCAATTTGCAACAGCTTCATTCAGTTGTGAGTAACTTCAAACAGTCTTGTTTAAAGCTTGTCTATATAGAATAGCTCAATTGAAATTTTAGTACATTTAGAAATGTCTGCGTGAACTCTAAGTGCTTTATTCTTATTTGAATAAAATCAGAATGATTTGAGTGAATTTTAACACACTCAATGAAATTTGAGCAACATGGGACAACTTCATTCAAATTTGGTTAAAGTTAGAAATGTTTCCATGAATTGGAAAAGTTTGGGTAAATTCCAACAGACTAAATTAACTCTGGCCATACGGCAATAGCTCCACTCAAAATTGGGCAAAGTGGAACATTTCATTCAATTTAGGGTAACTTCAAACAGCTTTATGCATTTTTGGGAAACTTCAAACAGCTTTGTTCCCATTTGGGTAATATAGAACTGCTTCATTTAACTTTGCATAGGATTAGAAACATTTGGGCTAATGTCAACACTCCCAATCAAATTTGGGTAATTGAACAACTTCATTCAAACTTGGGTGCAATTGGAACCATCTGGGCAAATTGGAATAGTTTCATTCAGATTTGCATATATTATAAATATTTGACAAATTGCAACAGCCAAAATATATTTGGGCCAATTGAGGCAACCTAATTCAAATTTGAGTAGAGTTAGAAACATTTCACAATTAGGAGATATAGTTGTAACCCACCATTCCAACTAAATCTAATTTTTGTAAACCTGAAATTGTTGATGCTGTAAAGCGTACAATCAAAATGTAGCTGTAGTTGCAAAATGTTTTGTGTTAGTAATGTGGTGTAGCTGTGATATGATACTGTGAAGTTTTCTTGTTTCAAACGTGCTGGACTCTGTGAGATTTGCAAGTGTGAATCTGTTTCCACTAAATATTCATGAACAAAATCAACCACGTAATTGCAGCGATAATATGTTGCCTGGTAGTAATGTAGCTGTGATTTTATACTATTTAGGTTTTGATATTTTCCTATTGCTTCATGCAATGAATTTCATTATGTTGCATCCTGCCAAAGTTCAATGTTTCAATTTAATGCTGCAAAGTGAGGTTTTCATGAACAGTAGCAACTGCACTATCTATTGCACTGCATAATTTATTAATGCATTACAGTGAAGCACTGCTATATTTATAAAATATTCTTGTTGAGATCATTTGTCATTGGAAATGTTCCGTTTTACGCACCCCTTGGTAATTAATCATACGCATAGGCTCGTATAGGTTGCAGTATTTGCGTGTATCAGTCCCATATTGCTATATTTTCTTAGTATGCTGTGTTCAGTACACATTTAACCGCCTAAACTGGCGTGGATTTTTGGTTTTCATAATGTGACTTTTGAAGCTGTAAACGTGTAAGTACAGTAAGTTGTAGTGTTTTAAGTACACCACATTGCAGTTGATATTGCGTTATGTGGAAGGCTAAGCTCTATGCTATGTAGTAAATTGCCTCCTTTCCCTCTCCTTACTTGAGACTTGACCTATTTGCAGCAATGTAATACTTTAAATCGTAACCTGATATTTTACTCCTTTTCCAGATTGATTGCGATTGTGGCAACACAATTGCACACATCTATGCTGGAGAAGAACAGATCTTAGCTATTAGGATGATCGTGCTGGAAAAATAAATTTAGAACGTATATAAAAACTTGAAAATTAAGATGCTGAAAATCACCTTCCACAGGTGGTGACATGAACAGCAATTTTTTGGGTTATTTTATTGCAATTAGCTACGTTTTTCAACACAATAAATATACCAATTGTTCACATGTAGTTGAGCAGAATATTGACTGCTAGTTGAGAGCATACGGCTTTGAACTCGATAATCGGTAATTAGGCATGCAGACACCTTGATTTGTTTACAATGGTACGTTTTGGTCTTAACATTAAAGACTTGTTGTTTACATGGTATTTGGGAAAAACAACATTAAATTTTGGCAAACATTTTTTGCATCCCCAAATATATGCACTCCCGTACACTTATGGTAAGGATATAGATGAACCGCCTCTCTCTGATCCGAGTGATGTTTTTGTACAAAGAGACTCAAGCAGAAGTTCGTGGTTGCTTAAAGTTCAAGGCCAAAGAACAAAACGGGGTGTCATTCAAAGGGCTTAATAGAAACCTTCTTTATTGCTTGCGAAATTGCGAACCACAGGCGAATGAGGCGGGGTACTATAGCTCATCAACTATTTTACCCTTCAGGCAAAACAGTCTGACACTTGAAATAAACTTTTTGGAATCAAAATCGTATTAGAAAAGATGGTCCTTGCTTTTGCATTGCCCTTGCACTTGATAATGTTGTAGGAACTATCCTCCAACAAAACAGTTTCATTGAAGAAACACATGAAGACAGGATGAACAAAATAGTAGACCATACATATGAGAACTTAACAATTGAAAATGGGTAAAGCTAAGACTCTGCGAACAGACAAGAACGACCTTTGGACACGGATGATATGAAGCTGCTCAAAGCAAGCGATTCACAATGACGCAAGTTGTTAAGGCTTGCAGTCCACAAATACGTAATGTAGCAAACTGGACTTCGCAAATACGCAAAGGAGCTACAAACCAGCATGTAAAGCAGGTAAAAACCGTACCAGATAAAAGAAAGAGTGTTTGCAACTGCAGACAGCAGGTAGAACGCTGCAGCAAGGTTGGTAGCCTACAAAAACCCCGCGACAACCTGTGATAACTTATGACAACCTGCATTTGCATAGTGCATTAAAATAAATAAACTAAAACATGACCTTCCAGATCAGGCACTCTACAGGAAAACAACTTTCCGGACGTAGTGCCCTGGAAAAAAAACCCTCAATAAACAAACCAAGAATATAGTCATTTCCCGGCGCAGAGCCAAAGAAGATACAGACACGCCCCTATAAAAGCAGAGGAAAAACCAGAAATGGCCTCGAAGAAGAAGACATTTCAAGAAGAAGGAATCAAGAAGAAATGAACGCTTGGTCTACTGTACGCTTACGTTCACTGATTGTTCATTTGTACGATTGTCTACGATGAAGTACGTTCGCTGTATACTGGTCTTCAAGTACGATTGATCTTCAACGGCTGCAACTCTGTCCGTTACTTTCAACGTTTGTCAAAGAGTACGCTACGTTGATCTCAGTTCTGGAGAAGGAAACAAACACCATAATAACAACTGCAAGTTAGACCATTTATTATTGATTACGACAGTTTATTTTTTTAAGGAAAATGTTAGGTACCCGATATGGATCTGTAGGGACCCAATTTCTCTGATTCTAGGGATCCTATGATAATTTTCTGTGATTCTAAGGACCCGATTTGAAATTCTAGGGAACCGAACCGGGTCCCTAAAACGCCTTAAAAAAACCCTGGATTACGATATGATATAATTTATTACTGCACTTGAGGTAAATATTGTTAATTGCTAAAGATATTTTAATGTAACTCAAGATACCAACTGATGTGCTTGACGTTTCACAATAAAAATATTTACTACTAAATTATTGATGTATTCGGCTCCGGGTAAATATAGGTATGTCAAGCAAACTCTAAACCTTTGTGAGAACGTGCCTTGATGCTCGTATCGAACTCACTCGATTAAAATACAGCATCTAAAATGTTCAGTGTTTTAGTCGTGCACAGTCAAGACCCAATAGTGTATGGCGAAACATGAGATATAATAATAATAAGCGCATCGACCCACAATCTTAACTGTCGGAGTGTCGGGGCATGCAAGACGCAACCGTTACAAAATTATCTTTGAAGCAATTTTTCTTTATTTTGAAGAAAATTTTGTAAATTCTGTATTCCACCGATCGCCACGGGAGTCCATACGTGCTGATGTTTCGCTATGGCGATCGTTTACGGTCTGTATTGTTTCGACGCTTTGTAAAGCGGTTCAAACCTTCGATATGACACGATTGATCGTTTTTTCGTGCCAGTCATGTTAAGGAAGCGAGTCCCTGTTTGCTGTTTTCAATAATGTGACAGCTGTGTGTAGCGCAATCAATGAGACAAATTTGGGTTTGGTTGTTCTGCTGCAGCGGCCACCAAATTGGAATATACGTTTCACAAACATGAATTTTGTTGTTATTTACCACTCATTACACCACATAATACAGCAAGGACCTGCCGGACCAGAATGTTTCTGATAAAAATAGCTGAAAGCACGCGAAGTGATTTCTTTTGATAAATTACAAAAATGATAAGATACCAATCCAGGAGCGTAGCGAGAGGGGGGAAACGCTAGCAATCCCACTCCAATTCCAAAAAGCTGCGCCGTAATTTTTCAGGGTAATCAAGCCTGTGATGTACAAGACAAAGGAATAATTCAGTGCAAGTCAACAAAACTACTTGAGGAACCTATCCTATACTTGCACTTTTGGTCTAACACAGTGTTTCCCAACCTTTTCAAGCCACGGACTCTTTTCGGACCAATATAAATCTTTGCAGTCCCAAGATAGACTGCAAGAATAATGGAAACACTATCTTTAGCAAACTTGGTTTCTTTATCGCCCATATTAACAAATTTCAGTGAGAAACTTGTCCCTGAGTTGTTTCACAAGTTTGTCGAGATTAGAGTATATGGTCGTCAGTGCACATCTGAATGTCGTCTTCTGGTTAAAGTTGGTTTCGGTACGTGGCCTTAACCATACTTAGTGTTGGTGACAAGCCAGCTTCACAAAGGCATGCAGTTAGGAAAGTAACTTTCTTCACCTTACGACAAAGATCAGAGAGAATTGGTTCCACTGACTAAACATTCAGCAGAAATTGAGTAAGAGAAGCATTTTCATTTTGTATTATCCACAGCTGTCGACTTTGCAATTCGATCAGCTATTCCGCGATGCAGTCAGGGCCGTCGCCAGCGGGGGCCAGTGGTGCCCGGCCCCCCATTTGAAATCGGTGCCCCGCCATTTCACGTTTGGCCCACCGGTTGCTGCATATATCCTATACTGTATTTTAAAAATGTGGCCCCTCCTTCTGGTTTTTGGACCCCCTGCTGCTAAATTCTGGCGACGGGCCTTGATACAGTCCAATCCACAATGAACATATAGCGCTGGCACCTCAAGAGCACTTCGCACCCAGTGAAATATGTTGGCTTATGTATATCCAACTTGGATAAAAATATAGCAGGATGTTCAGGAAAGATTGGACGAATGCAACGCAAATCAGTTTCTGCCTCTTCATCAATTTTTACCACACTACGTTACGACAGGAATAAGCTACTCTCCTCCCCAAGTAACTGGACGATTACAACGTCTTTTCCTTACCTGATGCTTTCGTCAATGCATTTTACATGTTTTGATACCAGACGCCGATTTACAGTAACTTAGCTTCTTGAGGAAGCTGTGAGCTAAGGCTTGCACACTGTGACCGGACTTCACCGTTTACCTCGATTAAAGTAAATCGAAATTTCAAGTAGTTGTATGCAAACTTCAGCTTTCGTTTAGCCATGATAAACGAGTGTTTGAGGGTATTATCGACAACAGGATCCACGTCTTATACGCGCGAAATTTTTGTAGGTTTGCTTCGGAAATTGGTGTCTTAGAGCAGTCTGCATCGATCGAACGTGTGTTGGTGTACATCAGAAGTAACAGTAGCGTAGCCAGGCCAACATTTTGGGGGTGCAAACTGTTTGATTTTAGGCTAACAACAGTATTTTGTTTGGGATACTGCCTCTCAAGATAACAAAATGGCTAGATATTCTAAAAATTTGGGGAGCATTGCCCCCTATGGCTGCGCCTATGGTGTGTAAACATACAAAGTGCCCACGATCACTCCTTACTCAACTGCAGTATAGGCTGCAAAAAGCATACTGCATATCGTGCTACGTATTATCGAGATTTTCACAACCACTTGTTTGGGAAAGTTTCACGAGCATATAGTGGAATTTGTCCAAAGTAGAAGCTTGGAACTTCACTATCAACACTTCTGAATTTTGTCAATTCAGTGAAAGCAGTCTTTGCAAAAAATTGGCGGTTTAAATCTGAACACAACTGTTAAGTAAAAAACGACGGACAAATGCACAATTTATGGATGATGCTTTAAAAACAAGGAGCATAAAATATTTAAATGTTGAGACTTGGTGGGTCTTTGCCCCCTCAATTAAAATGTCAGGCTACGCGCCTGTCAGGGCCGTCGCCAGCGGGGGGAGCAGTGGTGCCCGGCCCCCACCCCCCCTTTGAAATCTGTGCCTCCCATTTCACGTTTGGCCCCCTGGTTGCTGCAAACATCCAATACTGTATTTTAAAAATGCGGCCCCTCCTTCTGGTTTTTGGCCCCCCTGCTGATAAACCCTGGCGCCTGTAATCCTTTGGAATGAAACTCAGTCAACTCTCACCAAACAGCAGAGAACTGCAAACTTAAAACAATAAGTAACTTACCACGGTTTATGTTAAAAATCCCTAGGTCTGCCGTAAGCTTAGGACAAATCAGCTGATTGGGCTCTGCTTTCTTCATTTTGCGACGATTCAAACTTGCAAATACCTGTATTTAAATAAATTCTCTACAAAGGCGACACAATTGATTCTGTCTGCATTTTTTTTTGGACATGACGTCATCGAAACGCGCAAACAATAAAATGCATGTCACACAAAGTTTGTGCCTCCAAAATCTTCTAGCAAACTCGGTCTCTGACTGGCACTTAGCACAATTATCAAATGCACTGCTAACAACTGTGGCTAAGAACGAAGTAATTACACGATAAATGCGAAATGCTACAAGATCTTTTACACGGTTTCCTGGTTATAATGTGATATATGACAGGGGCAAATCCAGCCAGTAAGGTTAGGGAGGCGATTTCAGTGATATCTGGCAATCAAGTCTCATAATGGCTTCACTACTGTAAGAGAGATGAAGTATAATTGACAACACTGCTGTGACAAAACAGTGGACGGCAAAATGGCCTTTAACCTCGAAAGCTGTTTTCCGGATTGTGAAAAAATCATGGTGAAAAGTTACTTTCGTAGGATTTAGGGGAGGCGATCGCCCCCCACCGGATCCACCCCTGACACCGGATCCACCCCTGACACCGGATCCGCCCCTGACACATGAAGAGATGAAGTAACACTCCCAGCAAAACATAAATGTTTCGCAAAAATTCCGTTTTGTTTGCAGCGAAAAAAACAATACGTCGATATTCTGCAAATGTCACTGAACACTAAACAGCTATCGAAAGAAACCGACAACAGTTAATAATCAGCATTACTTGACGTGACAATGGGACATATTCAGTAAAGAAACACAAAAACTTAGTACTTGGAACTCCGCGATATGCCAACAAAACAACGAAAACAAGCCCACAGCAAAAGATTCCACACTAGGTCTCTGGCAAAGGAGAAAAACACACGCAAGTGGTAAAAATGTCATAGTTAGTACCGCAGGAAAGTGAATGTGTAGCACTTGATCACTTCTGTCCATCAACATTTTCACACCGTTTTAGCAACGATGACAGAAGCCTGTGAAGTAGCGCAGCTGTAGTGCGTTCAGCAGAGCGTGGTTCGCTTGTTCGTTTCTTTTTCTGCCGGAACCTCGCGGTTTTCCTTTCAGATAATTTTGCATTGGTGCCGCGCGTGTCTGGCAGATTCAGTTGCACGTGACAGGAAACAGACCACGCCCAGGCAAAACTGCTTTGTTCCCTAACGCGGCCGGAGCCATGACGCGGGCTGAACCAACTGACTGCACCGAAAGAGAAACGAACAAAGGCCGGAAACGCGTATTCGCGTTCGTAGAACTCCGCATGTTTTTCAATTCTGCTGGGTGAAGCGACACGCTGCCCTATGATACTCTTTTCAGCACCGAACGCTGGAAGCTACCGTTAACTCTCGACGTCCAGCAATGATAAAAATCAGCATGAACATCAACAAGGAGATGGAAAGTACGGCGCATTTTTGAATACAAACTTAGTACGTGGAGTGCAAGCATCTCGCTGCCGCAATTTGTACAAATGAATATTGCAAAACTTAATTTTCACCGTAAATTGTAACAGTCCGGTTTTTGAGAAAGACTGCGCACTGGTATTGATGCCAACACAAAAAAGTGCCAACGAAACATATATTGCACAATCAGTGAATCACACTGGCATGACTGCAACGAGATTTGTAGGCCTTGAACAAATTAACTTAATTTGCCATTATCGACAGGCCAACACTCCAAGTAGATTAAAGACATTGGAGGAAACGATTGTCATGTGACTCATGTGGAAGCTGAACAAGTGGACATGCATAGGTTCCACGAAGATATTAAACAAGATATCGATCCTGTCGCCGTACGCCAAACAGAAGCGACTACAGCAGCTGCAGCTTGTCGGCGACGCAACGGTGGAGCTACGAAAAACACGTATTACCGCTTAACATGTATTTTGCAGCTGTGACGTTCTACTTGCTTTTCGTTTTGTTTTTTATTTACTTTCTTGAATTGCGCAATGACCTGAAAACAATGATTGCGCGTTTAACTTGAATCTCACATCGAAACGAAACCCCAACGAACCCAACACGTTAGCACTGTGCGGATGTTTCATGAGCAGTGAGCACTGTATATCGCTTTTAGTATCACTTCGTGAGCTATTGGCTGATATGATCCACGTCGTTTCGCCATGATGAGCAAAGGAGCTGGACAAACAGCACATTGAATGTAAAATGCACAAGATGTTCGAAAAACCACACCAAACATTTCAACTTAATGGTCTTTTTTTTGTCCAATCAAATGTCACGATTAAAGATTGGTAAACACCGGAAACGCGGGTTGTGACCTGGCATCCAGTGGCGTAGCCAGCCCAAAATTTTGGGGGAGGGGAAATGTTTGATTTTAGGCAAATAACACCATTTTGTTTGGAAAAACGCCAATTAAAGGGCAAAATGACTAAATTTTCTAAAAATTTGGGGGCGGCAATGGTCCCTTTGCCCCCCCCCGGCTACGCCTATGCTGGCATCCACCAGTACCAGAACAAACCGCAAATTTAAGTCTCTAATCACTTTTCACCCAGAAAATATGGTCTAAAACCTGGGAAAATCAGCTCAAATTTCTCAATTGTGCAAATTTCAGTTATTGAGCAATTGGTCAATTTGGTTTCAAAGCCATCGACCAGGGTATAGCCTTGCGCAAACTATTTCGGCGGCGACACGCTTCGAACAAGTGACAGGGGCCTTTTGGTGATTGCAGCTTCAAATGAAGCTGCAAGCCCTTCATTATCCACTGGGAACACTTTTGCAAGTACACAACTTCAGTTCCGCCAATGTGGAAAAAAATGCAGTTGGCTTTCTTCAGTACGATGTTAAGATGGGAGAGTGAGCATATTAGTACTTACTCACTGCTTCGACAGATGTGATATAATACCAAACTGTAAAAATACAAGTTTTTCAAGTGTTGCACCAGTGACGTCAGGGTCCGTGATTAAGCAAAAGCCCAAGATTTTGTAACTTGATTTTTCTGCAAACCTGCAGCACCACAGTTACTCAGATGACCAGTCAACTACGCAGAAACAGGAAACAAGCATTGCACTAAACAACACCAATATGTTGACGTAATTCAAAATGCTTCCACATCTCTACACAATGGCGATAACAACGGTAAAACTGAATGCATCTGATCCATACATAATCTCTCCGCACTGCAAATCCTGATCTATGACACGGGAAGCAAAAAGAACAATACGACGCGATCGAGTTACTCGTCGGGATCATGGGTTGCGACTTTGCGGAAACTGACTACTAAAGGCACTTCTTCTTCATCAGATGGCGGCCTCTTCCAATCGCCGTAGTGCACCACGAAGAGCACGCAGAAGATGAAGGCCACGATCATGAGACCCAAAACGTTGCCGAAAACTGCGGTTGGGAGCAATTTGACATACGAACCGAGGCTGAAAATGAGAGCAAAGAACTTTCAGACGTCGAACACAAAACGTGGAAGACTAGACTGTGCACAAGGAGCAGTCGAAGTATGAGTAGATACAGTCGCGAAAGCCATTGCTGAGCGACTACATCGCCCATGATGCTTTTTTACAGAACGGTGCCTAAGGCTGTCGATTTACAGATTAGCCACAACCCGCAAAATAACCGAGAAGGTTGGACAGTGGGCACACAGCAGTAAATAATATTCATGCTAAGTAAAAAAACTGTTGACGATTAACCTCGTGAGTAAAGACACATCACAAAATCCAAAATCCGCGCTGATAGTTCGAAACGCCATGTACATGGGGAAGACCTTGGACTTAATTATTTGGAGCTCGACCTTCGTAAAACGAACCTTCTGTACGATCAACACGAGAGCGTATTGCAATCCCGCTAAGAACTTCACAGGGTTATTGAGAAAGAAGTGGGAGTCGGAAACCCGGTGTGTTCACGCATAAAAAACATTGCGTAGGTGCCAAGTTTTGGTTCAGGAACATAACTTTATAGGTTTTTTGTACTTGACTGACTTTTTTGAGCACGTATACCAGTGATATGCGCACCCAGTTCCGTCGCCACGGGGGGCTTTGGTGGGCATAGCCACCCCCCCAAACAAAGCTCCAAGACCCCAAATTGAAATATGAAACACTATAAATAGTGGAGTTTTCGTCAAACTTTAGAATGTCAAGCCCACCTGTACAAACGTAAAGCCCCCCACTGAAGATTTTCTGGCAACGGTTCTACGCTCAACACTAGTGGCAGGCGAAGGCCTTCCATTAGTGGCACGCGAATTGACTTACTGTCTATTCTTCTTCACAAAACTACATTCACAGCTATAGTTTTTACTTATACGATTCATCCTGAATTTTTGTGTTCCTTTCTAGTGGGTTTTAAAAATGGCCATTATAATTTTTCACAGCCATTTTATTCAAGTCGCATTTGTGTCAGTTCTAGTTTTCCAAAGTTTTGGTCAAATGATATTTGGCAGATTGAGTTTTCCTGGACCAAGTTGGTGCGTGGTAACAGTACGACATCCACGAACGGTACGCGGCCAGAAAGAGTTTGCGAACCACTGACATACAGTATACGGATAATGTGATTGTTGTCGAGTCTGCGTTTCACCCACAGCTTGTTTCGAAAATTCAGCTAAAATGTGATCCAGTACGGTAGCGCAAACGAAAAAAATCACAAGGTTTTTGATATTACCGCATTTCAACTACATCAAACATTTCCCCTAACAAAAAGAGAAATCAAGCTCAAACTAATGAATTCTAAATAGTGCATTCGAATTGAAATGAAGCCAAACGGGAAATGGCAAGGCACTCATGAAATGACAACGCAGGAATTCCTGCAATCGTTCATTTCGCCGGATAACTCAATGACTTTCTAATATGCTTAGCGATCTATGCATAACAGACCAATCAGGAAATGCCGGTTCCTCTGTTTGAGTTAACTATTCAAAAATTCTTCAAACGGTTCAGAAAACTGCACAGCTGCAAAGTTCGGTCTAAAAGCTGCTAAGTGCGGAATCAGCAGACGTTGACAGGGAAACCTACTGGTGAAATTCAAACGTGTTTGTTTCGTACCAAGACGAACGAGAAATGCCAATACACTGCAGGGTCGGAACCAATACAATAATATCATTAAGTTTCATCTACAGCTTCAGTGTGTTTTTTTATATTTGCCATAAAATGTATAATGCAAGAGTTGAGAAACTACGCTAGGCCAAAGTTCTGCGGGACCAAAATTCACAGTCAATTTTTATTTCATTAAAACAATTACTGCTGAAAATGTTCAACGGTTGAGCAGTTTGGTCTCTAGGACTATAGCATTTAACTTGTTACGAACTCATCTCTTAACAATTGATTAATCGTAACTGGCATTGACATGCTTGTTGATCAAGCTTAAAATAAAAAAAATCCACAAACAGTTGGTTAGATTACAAGTAGCAAAGCGTAACGATTTTGATCGTGTTGGTAATAAGAAAGTGTTTCAAATATTTGAAAATCCTGTTAGGTTACTCTCAAAGTAAAAACTCACTCAAGAACAAACTTCATATTGCGTGATTAAAAACTTAGCTTTGAAACAAGGACTGACAAAAATCCACCAGCACGAGCGTATTTGATTGATTGTTCTGGTACTTTTGTTACATGTTCGATTTGTATCTTAAAATTCAGAACTTTATCTTTATTTGTTCTGAAGGCATTTTTCTCAGCTACGTTTAGATAATAATTTGTTATGTTCATGCCGTAGCTACAACAGTTTGCGATGTTCACAATGGCATTACAAAATACGATTTGCAAAATGCTGAGCTACCATAATTAGCAGTAACCCAGAGATCTCTGACATATTCTAACAATTGTAAAAACTTAGAAAAAGCTGACAATTGAAACTATAGCATGCACTTCCACAGAAAGCTCTTTGCCTTTTATCGACATGATTGTTCTTGCAAATGTCAACCAACTCTGCCACCAAACTGTCTAACGCAATGACTTGCTACATCAAAATAAAAACAAAACTTACAAGAACAGCTTCTCATTAATTCCAGAAATGCATGCAAAGCCAGCAAAAGTGAATATGGCACTTCCCCAATATTGGTGAAAAGGGAGATAGAAGGCTTTCAAATTATCTTGAGCTCCGGGGATGAGGAAAGTAAGAAAACCAAGCACCAACTGCATTAAAAAAAAAGTTTATGATAAAAAACTGAGCAAAAAGCTAGTGGACACAAATTACAAGTGCTTTATGAAAGTTTTCCTTATTCTAACATGACAAGAGAAATAATTGAATATCAAAAACTTTATTGAGTATGAAATACCCAAAATATTCACCTAAGAAACATTGCTTTGGGAATTACATAATTAAAAATACAAAACTATTTGTATCCTGTTAAAAACATTACCAAAAATGGGTTTTTATTATAGGGTTTGTGTAAGGTAATAAATTTCTGTAATAACAAAATTTAAGGCAATAAATCTGTGCAAGCTGTTGAACAACACAATAAAACATCTCTATTATCAAGATTCAATACCAAAACATTGTTGGTGAAACTTTTTTATCATTTATGCAGTTTTTTTTAAGGAAAATGTTTGTTATCCAGTATGGTACTATAGGGACCTGAAAAATTGTAGGGAACCCCCCAAAAAACGAAAAACTTGATGATTGCAGTATCCATTCAGATGTTTCCCTTGAGAATTTTCTGCAATTCTAGGGACCCGAATCGGGTCCCTAAAACACCTTAAAAAACTGATTTATGTAATACAACACCTGGAGGATGAAAGTTGCAATGAGAACAAAAGTGCTGGTTGTGCATAAAAGTGGGGAGAATGTGTGACATATCTAGCATATAAAACAACTAGAAGCATATAAAACAACTAGAACATGTTTTATATGGGTACGTTACTTGACACGCAAAATTCACATTGCACACACCTATTATTCTGATCAAGATCATTTGCGTGATAAGATTTTAAAGTCGAAACCTGTTCTGTTTAATAGGAAAGAAATAAAAAAGGTGCAACAAACCTAAGTCTTCCAATGCCATCTCATATCACATATCAACTTTTTTCTAATAGGTAGCAAAGCATTGAGAAAATGATTTAATTTTATTAAAAGCATTAGAAGAGAAAGCTTTGCACTGTTTATGACAAATTATCAATAATAACAGTGAAGTAATTTTATTGTACTGACTTGACTTCTTTGGCTAACAAGACAAGTAACACAAAAGAGAAATTAAAAACATCTGTTTACATGAATAAAAGCTCATGAAAATAATTTCTTTTTGATTCAGTTATCATCACCACACTAAGCTCTGCAACAGTTTACTGACATAAATGTGTATATAAAATGTGTCAATTAATTCAGTACTTGCTATAGATTGTTTTTACTCTTAAGCCAACACATATTACCAACAAATTAATTGATACACTATGGTGTCAAAGTATCATCGAGCAATAAGTATTCAGACTAATAATGAAGCTATTGGCTACCCACTTGAAGTCCAAACATAAGTATTGTTGTCATTCCACACCAACTATGCAAACTGTACATGTTGGGGATACCCTTGTGGTTATGGAACTGAAATACTGCTACAAGACCTGAACAATAATAAAAAGATCATAGGGGTTTTGCAAAACATACGTATTGAAAATAAGTCAACCATAAACTTGCTTGATACCTACCAACCACAGAAGCAACAAAAGCTAAAATCATTAAGTTTGTGTGAATCAGCTTCGCAGTCAACTTGGATGTATTTCGGAATATTCTGTACACCATCATACCTGCATGGAATATGTAGTTAGCAACTGCAAAGAACTGAGGAAAAATTTGGAAAACGCTAAATTTAAAAACTACTGCATAAACTGCAATCTTGGAATTTGATCATCAAAGACAAAAAGCAAATATTGGCAAACCACACTATAGCATGAAACCAACCAATGTAGTTTTCAAAGTAACACAACCTTGAAATTCTTGCTTTTTGCTTATAAAGAAGCAGACATATTGTTGCGGAGTAGAAAAATGGTGAAGACTTTGCAAAGAACACTTGACATATTGCAGCACTTAACACCTTCAGCTCCAGGTTGTTTTTACCTTTGCTACCAGTGTGAGCCATACATTGAAGCATGAAGCCATCAATGTAGTGTTCAAAGTAACACAACCTTAAAAGTTGTCTATTGAAAGAAATCCTTTCCCAGAAAAGAATCAGACACTGGAGATCTTACAGAGTATGTATTTCACCTATGAAGTAGGCATAATCAGCTCTTATTCAAATAGAATCAAAAAATGCTTGTTTTTTCTTGTCAGGGATAATGCTGTGGAGTAGAAAAATGGTGAAAACTTTGCAGAGAGCATTTACTTAAGCAGCACTTAACACATTTGAGTCTGGGTTGTTTTTACCTTTAAGATCAGCATGGGATACTTTTTACCACCACTTTGCAATACCATTCACAACTCCCTGTTTTTAGGTGCTAGAGAGCTGTCCAAACCTTGAAAAGACACAAGTCTTCTAGTTTGCAATGAAAAAATTTTTTAAGTTTTGGGTTTTTTTGGGTGACATCATAAGTAGGGTAGGTTTAGGCCTTTTTGACCAAGCTTATCAGACCCTGGGCCCCAACTGTAAGAGGAAAGTGCTTTGCTCCAGTGTTTGTTAGAAACTAGACGAAAATCTAAGTCTTTTCAGCCTTTGATTGCCTTTCTAGCATTTCTGGTTTAAGCTACAAACAAGTCAAAAAGGTTAGGCTAATCCATTGTATTACCTTACCATTATATGATAAAACCATTACCAAAAGCCTAATAAGTGTCAACACTGGATATCTACACACACACACCAATTATAATCTAGGTACTTACAAAAATTTTTATGTACTTCACCTTTTTAAATAAATTTGGTTTATACCCATTGCAAACCACAATAGAAGCAGTTAGGGTTCGGAGTATATTGCTGGGTTTCAGCTCAGTGCTTTAAGCTTGTTGTTTCCACTGGTTTGGTCATTCATTTTTATGAATAACTTACTGTGATACTAGTCAACAAGTTCTTTGCAATTCAGCCATGTGCACAATTAAGTGAGGCACTACAGACTGAAAGATGAATTCGATGCGTGAAGGATCTGAAGTGTAAAATTTTATCTTAAGGAGTCACCTTGTAAGTAGACAAAAAGATATATGGCTTCCTCTTTTTCACAACTCAATATGTTCACAAATGTTTGCAAGAAAATTGCTGAGACACAACACTGCAACTAAGTTACATTACTATTACTAGTCTAGACAATTTACACTAATATTTAACTAACCTTCTCCAAACAAGAAAACCATTCCAACAACCATACAAAGAGGATGAACATTAAACTCTGTTACTTCACCACTCCAACCAAACCCACCAAGACAGTTGTTCAACCAAATGCAAATTAGTACAATAACCACCACACCAAATGCCTGCAAACCAGCAAAACCTATTTGAGGAAATTCTCATAAACAACAAAAACTATCTTAAAGCAATTTTTTTGTGTGTAACTGACTAAGATCAGTAAGTAGTAGGGATGCTATATGAAAATTGGACCTAAATTTAATAAATTTAAACACTTTGCAAATTACATCAAAAGAATGCAACATATATAATCTCCATATAAAGCACCTACTAAATAGCGCCAATGAGGAAATTGCTGCTGTTGAAGGTTTTAGCGCAACACAACTAAATTTCATTAAGCAGTTATGGTTCAGAGGGCATTATAATTTGTTAGACTTTAGTTCAGTGCTTTTAAAATTAAGTTTACACTTATCGTTTCCACAAGACTGTTTTGCTATGTACACAATAGCTTCTACCATTACGGATAAAAATGACTTAAGATTCAATATTTTTACAATTTCATTAATTGAATGAATGTGATTCGCTGCTACACATGATCATGATGATAGGGCTTATCATACCCTAATATACCAATTGAATTAGACATGATGATGCAGGTTACTACATAGCATAGCAAACCTGTAGCGTACTTACTTGAGATAAGGCAACCACCCAGGGAAGACCTGCCAAATTCTTTTCATCAGATACCATTGCTCAAAACCAAGTTTCTTCTTTTGAACTGATGCTCAAATGTGAATTGAAGGTAAAATAAATGCTAGTCCGACTAGTACGACTACGAGTAGTCCAGAACTGGCGATCCAATATCTGTTACACTGTAATACCAAGTTGGAAGTTCACCTGAAAATCACAGTACTGATCAATCAGCAATGTGAGTTCAGGCCTTTTTCGCGGTAGAGCAGGCTGTCAGTGAGCGGTAAATATTAGATCAAGTACGCTCCGTGCCAGAGCCAAGCTGTGTGGCCCAAGACAACTGCGCAATCTACACTCGTCCAACAAAAGTGCGCAACTGTGATTCGAACTCGAAGTCGCCATCGTCAAGTCGTGAACTCGGATTAAAGTGCGCTATCTAATGTTGGCGATCAGAGGGGTACCAGACAGATGTGGCCGGAGTCACTTTTTCAGACTCCGATTCCGATCCTATTTCAAAATTTTTGAATCCGGGTACTGATCTGGGTCCAGCAATTTTTCAAATTTGAGAATCTGACTCCTGTTCAGACGCCGGCTACAATCATCATTCCAACTTAATTTCCCCATGTTTTTGCTTAAGAAATGTCCACACAGACTCCTGCTACTGCCGAAATTGAAAAGTGACTCCGGATCCGGGATCGGTTTTTCCCAAATTTTTTATTCCGGGTCCGGATCCGAAGCCTAAAGAAAAACGCAGAATCCTGCCGGAGTCGACTCCGTCGAGAATAAAAAAAATTGGGTAAAAACGGACCGGGATCGGGATTCACTTTTCAATTTCGGCAGTAGCAGGAGTCTGTGAGGTAATTTCTTAAGTAAAAACATGGGTAAATTAAGGTTGGATTGATGATTTTAGTCGGAGTCTGAACAGTAGTCGGATTCTCAAATTTCAAAAATTGCCGTACCGGATCCGGTCACAGATTCCAAAATTTTTGGAACAAGATCAGAGTCTGAAAAGGTGACTCTGGCC
>Ga0210059_1004711_pt1 | contig 22040 bp, 15 predicted proteins | sample Ectturendosymbi2_FD_188042 | JGI IMG/M metagenome (GOLD analysis project Ga0210059, IMG submission 188042) | Ecteinascidia turbinata endosymbiont from Florida, USA - Sample 2 (SPAdes) (version 2) | ecosystem: Host-associated > Tunicates > Ascidians > Unclassified | place: Key West, Florida...
ATGCGGCCCGCGGACAGTTTTTGTGTGGCCCGCGAACGTTTTCTGTATGCCTGATATTACACAAAGTCTCACTTCGTAAATACATTGTATTAGCCACACAGCCCTTGCAAATCACACATCATTGAAGTTCAGGTCAATATGTAACTATCAGGGGGTAACAAAGTCGTTTTGAAATTTATGACGTTACAATAGCTAACCATTAGGCTAGGCTAACGCTGCGGTACTCTATGACCACAAAGCATGCGTTTATCTTTTTGTCTTTGTTGGAAACAGAGAGTCTGCAATTAATTTGAGTTGGATGAGAAGATGTGCATGGTGAAAGCAATAAAGCAATATTAGTCAAGCAGAGCAATTTAACAAAAAATGAGTGTCAAACGAGAAGTGTCAGAGGAAAACAGCATGTTCAATTCTAACTGGGAGAAAAGGTATTCCTTTGTGAATAACAACAATGGCAAATCACAGTGTCTTGTGAGGTTGCAAGTAATATCCGTTACGAATTTTTTATTTATTTATTTAAAGCGGCATTACAGCACCAAACACGAAAAAATATACGAGAAATACCACGGAACTTCTAGGGAAGCAATTTTGAAAAAATTGAAGGGTAACCAGACCCGCAACCAGCGTGGGGCAACCGGGCAAGTGCCCCCGCTTAAGAGATTTGCATTGAAGATGTTCTCCCCATGTTCGTATTTTGCGAAAGGGCTTTCTCAATTATAAAGCAATTGAAAACCGACACGAAACACAATGGCTGATGAAACCTGCATGCCTGCTTGCGTCTGCCGACTGCGGAAATTAAAGCGAACATTGACTTTATAAACAAAAGCAAGAATAAATTGTTTTGTTATTTTGTTGGCGTGTTGTGTATCTTTCTTCTAGCAGAAAATATCAATTTTGAGTCGCAAACAAACAAACAGAAAACTTAAAAATTGCCCTATAATCAAAAATTGCGTTGGGCCTGCAGCAAAAATTAGGTCCATTGGAACAGCAAACGAGTCTTTTAACTACAATTGAGTTCCTCTCTTTGTGGCCAGCAAATTTTTCCTCAGACCGTAATGCAGCCCTTCATGCTTGCAGTCTTGGACCCCCCTGTTCTATACATTTAAGTCAATCCTCTCAAATACTAATTAGTTATCAACAGAATACTGCTGTTAACATTTTCCACCAGAGCATCTTCTGAATCGTTGTTTTTTGCTTTCATGAATTTTGTTTCTTTGCTTTCTTTGTTTGTTTTCGTTTACTAGCTATTCTTGCCTGCTCATTTTAAGAAGTATGAATGCGGCTTTCATCAAGGAAACATTGCTTGTCTTTTTGCCTACCTTTCGTCTCTACAATGCAACATGTTTTTCAGATTTGATGTACATGGGTATCGTATATTAAACATACTTGAAACATAATCTGTTTAAAAATACGTTGCTAAACACCAAATAATTTTGCTAAGTGGCATTTAATTACACTCCTATGCTCTTGTCCAAACCTTCCAAATGAGAGTATTCGCTGGATAACTTAGGGTTTAAGTAGTCTTTTAGCTGCAAGCCTGGGAAATACTTTCAGCTGGGCCTGTTTCCCTTGCAACGATCATCTCCAAGTTGTTTGAACATTATATTTTGTCATGCATCTTATCACTTTTGGCCACAACAGCAGGAATGTAGTGCTAATAAAAAAGGTATGGGAACGCATCCAAAAAATAGACATTTTAAAACAGCTTCAAACTCATTTTAATGCACAACGTGAAAAAGGTGTGGGAACGCCGTTCCCACGCCTTCCCGCCCCACTACACCTCTGCGCAACAGACAACCAGTTTGGGTTCAAGCCAAAACATGGCACTGACATGTGTGTTTCTTTACGGAAACAGACTGTGTCTTATTATGTAAGCAAAGATAACCCAGTGTTTTCAGCTTTCGTAGATGCATCTAAAGTATTTGACAAAACCAACCACAACCTGCTGTTTGCTAAACTAATTAAGTACCTATGTGCGCAGTAAGACTATATGCGCATAGTAAGACTGTTGTTGATTCGGTACAGGCAACAGACCATTCGAGTAAAATGGGGTACCAACTACACATCCCCCTTTACTGTAACCAATTGGGTAAGGCAAGGGGAGTTTTGAGCCCATATTTATTTCAAGTTTACCTGGATGATAAGACTAAAAAGCTGGGCTCAGCCAGGGTGGGATGCACTGTGGGAAATATGTTTGTGAATCATCTGATGTTTGCTGATGATATATGTGTGTTCAGCCCCAGTATTCGTGGGCTGCAATGTCTTCTGAATATATGTGGTGACTATGCTGCTGAACACGAAATCACTTTTGATAGCAACAAAACAAATGGTGTTCTTTTTTCCCAAAAAAGTATAAACAACCTGCTCCATCAAACGTTTTTATAAACGGTGTGTGTGTGTGTGTGTGCAATTTCTTGACCAAGTGAAATACCTTGGTGTGTGAATAAATGCATCACTGAAGGATGATAATGATATCCAGAGATAAGTGAAATCACTGTACTGTGCAGCAAACAAATTAGAGGCACTTTTGATCAGCGCTCTCCTGCATTAAAAAACACTCTATTTCGTGCCTATTGCATGCCAATGTGTATGCTTGCCAATTGTGGAGCAAATACACACAGACTTGTATGAAGCGCTTGCGTGCTGCGTAAAACAATGCCTACCGAATTATGCATTACATACCCAGAAATATGTGTCCGCCCACACCAGGTTAGACATTGTGTCAGGACTTTCAATGCCTTGCTGAGAAACAATTTTTATCGATTGTGCTTCTTCATATAATTTTTTTATTCGATCGCTTCAAATGTCTGATGCTTTCTACAAATCTTCATTTTTCCTCAGTTATTCAACGCTTCTGTATGATGGAGACCAACTGCAGTAGTTGTTGGTTCATTGTTTCGGTGTTCACGTCTCCTCAGTTTTGCTTTTGTGTGGTAAAAAAGTGTGTGCATTGTGTACAAATCAAGCACACAAAAAGTGAGAAGTGTTGTTAAAGTGTTTTGCTCCTTTCAGTGTTGGTCATGTGCAAACATCGATTCTGTAATGCTACTGTATGGCTAACCATTTTTTGTGCTCTTGTGAATGACGATAGAGTTGTGGTGATGATAAAGTGCTTTGCTCCTCTCAATCAAGGTTGCGGAGTCGGAGGTAAAATATCCGACCTTTCCAAAATTTCCGACTCCCGACTCCTTAAGAGAATGAAATTTGGCTGTTAAAATCAATGGAAATCGTGGTGCACAGCAAGAAATATCTGTTTCAACAAAAGTTTCAAAACAAATTATACCATTTCAACAGGAATTCCCAATTTATGTATTTGATGTAAAAAATGATCCAATTGGAGTTCCGGAGTCGGAGTCGGACAAAAAGCCGACTCCGGCTCCACCCAATAACCTTCGACTTCTTACGACTCCGACTCCGCAACCCTGCTGTCAATGTTGGTCATGTGCAAACACCGATTCTGTAATGTGCTGCTTTATGGTTAACCATTTTTTGTGGTCTTGTGTCTATGATTGCGTCTGTGATACGGACCATGAATCTGCAATAAACATAGCTATTATTATTATTATTATGCTGAGAGCATTTGTTTTTATTGTTTCAAACAGGGCTGTGGCACAGTAAGCAATACAACGCTAAAAAAACAACAGTTGTTGTGGATGGGAATACAGCACTTTCGTGAATGGAAATTAAGCTTATGTGCAACTTTTTTTGAAGTTACCAAGCTTTTTCTAAAAAGCGTTGCACATAATCGAACTTTTATATTTTGTGTAAAAAATCCTAGTCATATGCTCTGCTCCGTACTTCATATAGTGGTGTACCGCATAGTCGAGCGCCAAATTGCTAAGTGAGATGCAAAAGAGTTTCACAAATGGTCGTGCATTGTCTGCGAAGCATCGCAGTTAAGCCATATTCTGTCGTAGCAACGCAGTATAGGGCTGTTATCAGGGATGTAGTGCTAACAAAAATGGTGTGGGAGTGCACACTCAAAAATAGCCATTTTGAAACAGCTTTAAACTCAATTTAAAGCAAAACGTGAAAAAGTTGTGGGAGCGCCGTTCCCACGCGTTCCGGCCCCACTACGCCCCTGGCTGTTATAAAATTGACACAAATGTTTGGCGAAATGCACCTACCTGCAGCTTTGCTAACTCACGAAAGGCTCCAACATCCACAGAAGGAATTTCGCTCATACCAAGGTCGATCGTCTCCACTAGTTTTAATCCACTGAATGTGAAGTTTGTAACCTTACTGGTGACATGACAATCCATCATGTCGAGAGATTTGAGATTTGTCATACCAGAAAATGCTCCGTCTTCAATTATCGCCACACCGCTTTCCCACATCTCAAGGTCAATCAGCTTAACAATAAAAACAACAGTTTGCTTGCTTAGCGGATTTTTTCAATGGCAAGAGCCAGGAAGCTCGACGCGGCAAATACGGTGCTTGGCTTCTCATTTAAAATGAAATAAAAAATTAAGCATAGGCTTTGCACTGAAACTTAACAGCTTTTGTACTTCTTCCAAAATGAAATAATCCTGCTATATAGTGCCATGTGTCGCCTTCGACAGACTATATGCACTACACAAGTACAACTCAGAAATGAGGCAATCGTTGTGGTAAGACAGTTGCAATGGCAATAGTATCAACCGCAAAAATCACGAAAACACGAAAAGAAGATGAAATATGACAAACTTCATGAAAATGTAGAAAAATAAGGTTTCAATTTGAAATTATTTTTTTACTGCTTTTCCCAAAGTGTATGGATGGAGGTCATATTGCTATTTCAGTTAAGTGTTTCTATGTCACTCATTGATTTCATTCTCCCAAACAGGAATTTTGTTCTTACCACTCAGATTACAAAAGTGCTTCACATACTAAACCCTTCAGCCTCAACTTTATTTTAACGTGAAACATAGAAACAGTGTTGAGAATTAATATCTTTCATCCGGTTCAGCTGCTCATGTTACGCACATAGGCTGAATTATCTTTCAGAACTTCCAGCAAGCTCCCTTCTGCCTCATGCAGCGCAGGTATTGTTTTTTGACAAAGCTTTTTTAAAACACCCTCCTCGGCAGCATTGCACACTGGCGTTGAAGCTTATAACTACTCTTAAATTTTTATTATTTTCAGTATAGTTTCACTTTTAAGGCGAGGTTATGCTGTTTAAGCTAAACTTTCGTGTTCTCTTTCACATTCTAGCGGTAGCTTCAGAATTCGGAGATGTTCCATTCAAAACAATTTTTCTGATAGACTAAAAGCTCAGGAACACCTGGACAAATTTGAAAGGTATTTTTAAAGATAATCATTCAAAAATTTACTCCAAAAGGCATGTTACTGTTGTATATATAAAGATAAATCTGCTTAGAGCTGAACATAATTTCAGGAAAAAAGTTCCAGGCGAGAATTGAAGACTCACAAGTAGCAAAAAATTCAGAAACTGTAAAAGAATTAGGGATTCTGCTTTAACCTTAGCGTAGCAGTCAAACAGATTTCTTTTTGTGAAAACGTTGGCAGCATAATGACCTACGCTTAGCATATAAGCTTAAGGCAATTTCGCGGGGTTTATGTGTCAGGGCGTATAAAATAAACACACGTTTTTACGAGAATCAAGGGATCCAATGTGTTCCAAGCTGAGCATGCCCACTAATGGCATACGAACGAATTAACTGAACAATTGTGTACTTTAATCTAAAGGCATGTTTGTGATACTGCTTGAAGACGTATGAGAACTTTTTAAAACGTTAGGATATAAAGCGGTCACCTGTGTCAAATTTGAAAATATCGATTTTGGCAGTGCAGTAATTGGGTTGCCAACGAGATCTAGATACCGTAAACCGAACGGAAGGTTTGTTGGCGTTTTTGTCAGTGAATTGAATCGAAAGCTGAGCGTCTGAAGATTTTTCATACCTGTAAATAAACAATGCAAATATTTTTGTAAACTTGCCCTGTCAATAATAGTTGTTAGATGAAAAAAGAAACAGTTTTCAAGTCAGGGAAGAATCGCTTCCGATAAAGAATGTAACGTGCTACTGTAGACAATTTAACATTGTTTACAATTTAAGCTCACATTTCTTCACTTAAGACACAATGACATTTTCAATACACTCAATTTACAGAGAAAAACAGTCAACGCAGTATTGTGATAACCAGGAATCGCCGCCGGACATCCGTCTTCCTGTGATGGGTTTGAATGTTGCGAGCTCCTACCATGACTCGCGTACTTGTTACAAAGAGAACAAAATGCGTGTAAGAAAACTATGAACAATCGCTATTTGAGCAAAAGGGAATTCAAAAGTGAAGGATTCGAAATTGGAACTTTGTGAAATCAAGCTATTAACCTCACAGCGACGGACATTTGGTGGGAACGAGGTCGTGCTGGAGAGTCCAACGAATGGCGATACCGCCGTCGAAAAAAGTAACCTGTGGGACAACAAAGCCACCTCCTTCAAAATTACCCCGGCTACACACGGTCAAAAAAAAGATCCTTGCTGCAGTCAAGTTAGCAGCTTTGATATTTTCCATGAATGTGCAGCAAATTGCGACACGCAGTTAGTGGCCTACCTAGGGTTACCGCGCGCGAGAGCAAAGACAGTTTTGGTGCCCTACACACAGTGGTGATTCTAAGGGAGGGCCTGGGTGGGCCACGCGGCACCAGATTTTTGGATGGCCCCTCATTTCGCCTCCCCAGTTGTTTTTAGTTTCCCGTTTAAGTTCGTTTGGTTTACGTATGTAATAGATAACTTTCGGCCAGCAATAATTTAAACAATAATTTAGAAACCCTCCAGCCTGCATTCAATATTTACAAAATGCATAAGCTGTGTTGTTGTTTTTGGCGGTCGGGTAACTACAGTTGTTTATGAAGATACACACCAGTGGTTGCTCGGATCCTGCGTGAAATTTAGTCAGACCGCGGTTTTGGTGTTAATAAATTGATTTCGAAACTAAGCAACAGTTGCAGAAGTGGTAAAATTGAGCTTTCGTGCATTTCAGTGTGAGATGGAACTGAATTGTATTACTGTCAGCAGATTATTGCTTGTCCCAGTAGCAAAGGTTTTGTGAAACCGTTAAGAAATGGTTTCAGTTACTTCATCCGAATTTAACCTGGCTGCAGTATTGCGTTCTGCTGCCCATAGGCGTAGGCAGGGGGCCAAAGGGGCCATGCCCCCCCCAATTTTTTAAAAAATAGTCATTTTGTGCTTTGAGAGGCGGTTTTACAAACAAAATAGTGTTATTCGCCTAAAATCAAACATTTTGGCCCCACCCAAATTTTTTGCCCCTCCCCAAATTTCTGGGCTGGCGTAGGCCCCCAAAATTTTCGGAACATATAGTCATTTTGTGAATTAAGAGGCGGTATCCGAAGCCAAACAGTTTTATTTGCCTAAAATCAAACATTTTGGCTCCCCCAAAATTTTTTGGCCCCTCCCAAATTTTTGTGCTGGCTACGCTACTGCTGCTGCCTTGCGTATACGACTTCGAAACATCTTACATGATTGGTTTGTGACTACAGTTTTAACTCTACCCATATGTCCTGCAACCTCATAGAATTTTGTACGGATTTTCTGTAATGATCCAGAAGCAGTTCATTCGCGTATTTCAGCTCTTTGCCCCGGAAGTCAAACACTTCTATCAGAAACGCATTTGAAAGAATTCCCAAATCATATTTATTTAGTGAAAATGATGTAAAATATGAAATAACTTTGGCAAAGAATTTACTTCGGATCGAAGGAGTCGAAGCTGCCTATATCGTTCGAACAATTTTTTCATTTATAGTTACCTAAAAAGCTGTGTTTGATTGTTACTGGTAGCTATAACAGCATAACTCTTCCCGTCACCAGCGCTTCATGCAAGAGAAGTTTTTCAAAAATGAAATTAGTGAAAACATTGCCCAGAAATTTCATGACCAATGAAAGATTGGGTAACACTGATCTACTTTCAGCTGAAAGGTACTAGCTCAGTGGTTCTCAAAGTTTTTTTCACATTCCTCCTTTACAAACCCAAACTCTGGCAGTAACTCCCCACCAAAGATCACAGATGATCATTGCAAAAATTTCGCACTACCTACTGTGAAGAAACAATAGACGATTGTGAACCAGACAGACTCTTATAATATCAGCCATTGCAGTTAAGGTAGCTTGTACCTGCAAGTTACTGTGATTGTTACCTGACAGGTGCATGGTCAGCTCGAACATGGAACTGGTTGGTAATCGCAGCTTCACCCTTACCACCAGCAATGGCAAACGGTTTCCAAAAACTCGTAACCAGAGCCGTATCAGGCGCACTCCATACCCCCCAATTGGGGGGGCCACGCTGTCACAGGGGGCCCAAAATTCAGTCCCGTCACCACTTAGCCGCCCAAAGAAAGCTTCGATCCCCAAATTGAAATATGAAGCACAATAAATAAATGAAGTTAGGGGGCCCTTTGAAAGAAAGTGCTTATGCATTACAGTTACTTTGGGCCGCTTTGAAAGCCAGGTACTTTACACATTACGGTTGCAAAGGGGGCCTGAGCAGTGGCGTAGCTAGACGTTTGAGCCAGGGGGGTAAAATTTAGTTGAAGGGGGCCCAAGCAACACTCAGAAAAAAAGTTTGAAATGATACTGAACCCGGACGTCGTGGATGTCTAAACTGGCTAAAAATAACAAAAACACCCCGAAAAACGCAAGAAAAAATCAATCAACTGAATGCCAATAAAAGCAATCAACTGAATGCCAAAAGAATAAGAAATATCAAAATTTCAGCCAAAGGGGGCCCAGTTTTTACATTTAGCTTGCCAGGAGGGGCGACTCGCCCCCTTGCCAGTTACGCCACTGGGCCTGAGGCAAGTGCCTCGCTTGCCTTCCCTTAAACACACCACTGTATATAACCCTGACAATGATCTTATATGAGAATATGAAACGGATTGAACACCTTCTGCTTCATCCGATACTTTCTCACATGATGTGCGCATGGAAACACTGCAACGTAAAGTTATATTTATATTATTGAACACATTGAAGTTACTGATGAATTTATCACTTCAAAAAACACCGATTTCACCCGATTTTTCATCAGTAAACCTAGACCCCCAGGTCGACTTAAAAACCAGGTCTGAGAGGAAAAAACCCTCAGTGGGAGCCCTGGTCACATGCGGAAAAACGCCTGCTACCGTAACTTGAAGTGAACATTTGAAGATTTATTGCCGTGGTATTGTTACGCAATAAAGACCAGGAGTACAACAATCCGCCAGCAAGTTTCCCAACCTGCATCTGCAGGCAGAGGAACGAACTGCGCACTTGCGCTAAGCGTGTCGAGGGCATCGCGGTCACGGCTTTGCCCCAGGCCCGTAACCAAGAGGGGCGAATCCCCCCCTAAAATATTTTTCGCCCCTCTGGAAAATGTGTTGGACATATTTTAAAAAATTTGGCCCCCTTTCAGAAAACTCTTCGCCCCACCTGGAGTCCCAAACTGGTTACGGGCCTGCTCTGCCCTGATGGGCCTCGCGTTCATTTGTCCGGCCCTGCTTACATGCCTAGTTGTATACATCCAGAAGTCAGACTTCAACTTGATCAACAAAATTTGTGTGGTGATTGTTGTAAAAAAATTTAGGCTAGTATATGTCTAGCCCAGGTAGTCTTCTCATATTTTGGGATTTTTCCAGGGGGGAAAAAGTGGTGAAATTTGATTTTTCCTTCTCAAAACTAAGAAAACAACCTTTTTTTGTTGAAAATTTCAAAATCCAAGGGAGCAACGCCCCCCTTCCCCCCCTTCCGACGCCCATGTGTATGGTTTGAAGAGTCTATTGTGGAGGTTGTCCCAAAACAGAGTATTGCAGTTAGTGGATTATGGATGTTGTTAACCGTTGCGTCCACGTAGGCCTTAGTTTATAGTTGTTAACATTTGCAGGCGATTTGAGATACAAAGTCTTCTTTATCTAAACATGTGCCATGCACCAGGAGATTAACAGTCAAGACATCAGCAAGGTTTATGCAAGCGTATTTCGGCCAGTAAAACGGCCAATGCGCACGCTTTTCAATTTTCATCGCGGCGCACATGCTTTGACCGGCCTCATGTTTGCTCCTTCGGTAATAATGTTTTCATAACTGAACGATAGGATTGATTCTGCTTTCCTGCAATTTTTTTTACATTTGCATTTCATTACGACATTTCCAAATATTCGCCGTCAATTAGATGACAATGATTTACGACCCAATTCCTTCTGATAAACTCGTTCAAAAAATTTTAGTTGGAAACTACGATCTGTAACATGGGTATTTGCGGGAAAAAATTTATACTGTAATGCAATTTGCACAACCTGCAAATACTGTTCACGTTAGTGAATTAAAAACAAGTTTTCAGAACCTCTATCCCCCTGCACAAACACGAAGGCTCCCAATGGAAGACTTTCTGGCGACGGTTCTGCCCAGGTCCGCAGACACGTAATTAAATTAAAGTTATAAATCACCATTAGGGGGCCCCTGTGAACACTTTGGAGGGGGGCAAAGTTGGGCTGATGCGGCACTGCTCGTAACGCGCTGCGCCTTAAATTTTGCAATATTTAAAATCTTTTTCAGTTCCCGGACCAGAGAAGTTTGCAATCCTTGCCATTGTTTTGATGATTTTTAACTGGTTTGTTACGACTTTTGCACAGTCATGATTTTGTAGTTGTGCGAGGGATGATAAAATGCAAGCAAATAGTATGGTCGATGAACTACTTGCAGTTTTCTCGAGCGAAGCACAGAAGACTTATTAGTTCCGCTTTTTTTCCTCCAAACCCTAACCAAGGCATATCCTGATACCCTTCTAGGAGATCCGACAGTTTTTGGAAACTTCCGGCCTCCTGAGCAAGCAATTCAAGCTGTGATTGCATAGGCGGATCCAGGGGGGGATAAGGGGGCTGAAGCCCCCCCTAATTTTTTTCAAATACGTTTTATGATCGATGGTTCCCGACAAAGAAACGTCAATTGGGGTGATTGTTTTGTATAGCCTTTAAATAAAACCATTTCTTGCACAGGGATAGGGTCGAAAATATTACATACAAAGCTTATTTTGCTGAATTTGGGCAGTCTGAATGTGTTTATTTCACTACAAATAAAATTTCTAATAAACAAGTTGTTATGTAAAAATATGGTCCCAATGTTATATAAATACGTAAGCGTTTGCATAAAGTATTTACATAACATATACGTTATAGAAACCCCACGTGCATAGGCGTAGCCAGGGAGGTCAGGGGGCTATAGACCCTCCAAATTTTTAGAATATCTAGTGTTATGGTATTTTTGAACCATAACATGAATGTTATTTAATGTGCCAGTAATTGGAAATTGTAAACTGAATCTAAAATTGAATGTATTGAAATTGTGTGTGTAAATTATAATTAAACGTGATGAAGTGTATGCACTAATTACATGATGAATTACAGAAGGACTTAAAGAAACAAGCCATGGTGATCAGTAATGTGCTAAGTTTAAAGGTATTTCCAGGATGAAAAGCACCCTGCGACAACAGGAAACGAGGCAACACAGCGGCAATGCGAAGCGAAATGCTCAAGGTCGAAAGTTGAAACACGCAACGCCTCGATCAGAAATGAGAAACTTTCTGCAGAAGAAATGGTCGATAAACAGTCTGAAGTAACGTCCTGAAGGATGAGCATGCAATGACAGAACTGTCCATGACAACGACCAACCAAGGAGATCATTAAAATGAAGGTTCGATTACGTCGACAAAACGTCAACAGCAGCGAAATGCTCCAGTTGCGAAGTCGTACGATGGGAGGTTAAGAAGATGGTACCACGGTGGTGAACAACTTCACTACTGAACAAAACTGTTGTTATTCTGTGTGACACACGTCAATAACGGTGCCTACGCACAGCGTTAAAGCTAAACGATGGCAAAAGCCATGTTGAACTGTATCTAATTGTGTATGTGTATATTGTATCGTATATGTATATCGCAGTATTTGTGTGTGTATTATATCGCTTTTTGCTTGTGTGTATGTGAAAGTCAAACATTCAAAACCATGCTAACAATTAACTAGTTAGTTAAGAAAGTAGATTTATTCACGCAAGGGGCATGACACCAAGTTGATGCATTATTAAGAAATAGCATCAACGACGAACGCGACGAAACTAATGGAATGTACTAGGGGAAGTACCGGCAGTCAATTACTGAGACGCAAAGAATCTTGCGGTAGTGAAAATGTTTACGCCACTGATTCTTTTTAAGAAAAACAACATGTTTCGCGATAAATGCAGAAATGTGGTCATAATTCCCAGAAAGCCTCTGAGGTATTATACAGAGGAAAATTGTACGCCATTGAAAAACAAACAGATGAATAACATTACGTAATGTTGAATTCGATTGACAACCAAAATGGGTCAAACAACAACTGTATTACAAAAATATAAAGTTGCGCAACAGTGAGAAATCAAATCTTACGTCAAAACTGACCTGATAATGCTGAGAAACAACATGTTATGTCAAAGGTGACTTGACAAATAGGAGCCATTGGGAAGTAATTACATAAAAATGGTAGAATAAATAAAGTCAGAAATGATGATAGCAGCTGGTTGTTGTTGCCAAAGAAATTACGAAATTATCTGGGAAAACAAATCCAGTAAAAAAGAACAAACATGAATTACAAGGCACCAGGATCCCAGGACATTGACGCAAACGGAAGTACCCCGGGAGCAAGAATCCAGGTGGTCAAGGTTATAAAATGAGCAGGCGGGAGCCCAGTAAGCAGCAGAAATCCCTGGGCACTCCCAGGAGGTCTCTTAGAGAGCTCGATATTACAGCCCAATGCTAATGCATAGGAACAGCCCAATGCTAATGCATAGGAGCCCAAAGGATAGGGATTAGGGACGTAAGGCTAGGGTCTAGAGTGGGTTACCCATGCTTGACTTTCTGGCGTATTGTAATCATACTGCCTTGATGTGAGTTGCACAAATTGTGAATAAACCGTTGGTTAATGAGAGTACAATGCTTTGCGTTTACAAACCACCACACGACTCCAGAGGTTGCGTTAAAGTAATCTCTGTAAGTTACTGTGCTAGTGTTTCATGAAGGCGTAGAGGGGATCAGAATATTATGGCAACTTAGTTGAGGGGTGGTCTCAGCTAGGTCCAAAAGAACTCACTCCTTGCAGGTTAGTAGAAACGGAGTAATTAAATAAATTACATCAAAACTAATCTAATGATAAAAGCCATTCTAACTCGGGCATAGAAAAGGCTTTTACACTAGTCATTTTGTGCTTAAGAGGCAGTATCTCAAACAAAATACTCTTGCTCGCCTAAAATCAAATATTGTGACCCATCCACAATTTTGGTCTGGTCATGTCACTGCGCACGTAAGTATTTAAACTCTTGTTTCACTTGGGTAAGATTTGACTTCTTGTGGACAAAAGATGAATACGCAGCAAACTCAGAACCGTCGCTAGAAAATTTAGATAGGGGGGGTTTGCGTTTGTGTGGGGGGGCTTGATTCTGAAAATTGACATTCTAAAAATTGACAAATCTCCACTGATTTATGGTGTTTCATGTTTCAATTTGGGGGGCTAAGCCCACCAAAGCCCCTTCGTGGCGACGGGACTGAGCAGAGTGTGGACAAAAGTTGAACAAGCTGCAGATCATATTTTTTCCCTACAAGCTTTTATGAATGAGCGCAGCTCATGTTATTACTGTAGTAAGCGAAGGTATTAAAATTACGCTACAACGAACTTACAATGCAGTTAACTACAGGCTAGGTTAGAGTGTTCAATGACAGCGTAAATTCCAAAACAGCAAACCTAACCGTAAAACGTAGCCCACGTCAGGTAGGCTTAAGATGAAGCGCGCTAGATCAGCTGTAGGCTATACTAAAGATGACTATTGATCAGCAACAGTCCTGCCAGCAGGGATGTAGTGGGTTGGGAACGGGTAGAAACGGCGTTCCCACATCTTTTTGCACTATAGTAACGTTACTTGAAGATTTAGATTTTTCATTTCAATTTCTACGTGTAGCGCCTGAAGCAGCATATATGAATAAATGACAAGTTATCTCGTGTATAGCACCGCAGCACTAAAGTGACACAGGAAGATCCAGTGTGGAAATTCTTGTAGACGAATCAGTCCTCCTTTATGTTTGGTGTGGGAACGGCGTTCCCACCAGGTCCGTAACTAGGGGAGGCGCAGGGGGGCGAAGCCCTCCCTACAAAAATCTACGGGCCCCTTGGAGAAGTACATTGGACATAGTTTAAAATTATTGGGCATCGTTTAAAAACTACGGTCCCATATCAGAAAACTCTTCTCTACCCCTGGTGTCCCAAAGCTAGTTACGGGCCTGGTTCCCACACCTCTATTTTTAGCAATACACACCTACCTGCCCGTAAGAATTTTTGGACAAAAGTTCAACTCAGCACGAAATCAGATGCTCTTTCATCGACCAATATTCTGCTGTCTCTAATAATTGTTTTTCAACCTACTGTACAGCATTTCTAAAATTTCGTTACCGCGATATAGTCGCGTTTCGCACAAAAAATTCAATGGGTGGGAATTTGGTCGTTGACTCACTGCAAACTTCACGTTTCCCGCTGGGACGTGAAAAAATATTGTCTGATCATTTTCAATGCCCTTGTGATGCAATAAACACCTTCCAGGGCAAAGTGCCAGCATAATTATTGCTTTCGAGTTCTTTGGTATGTTTGTCTCTGCACGTACCCCAAGTGTTTTTTTGGGCGGAGGGAAAGTTGTGCTTGTTTTCGAAACAACATACCTTTATCTCGACCTTCAAGTTATTTTCTATGGTCAAACTATTTCGATAATCAACAGCATTTTGTTTCAAATTGTTTGTGATTGATAGTTTGGCACTGATGGGCAGGTATTTTTGTCAACAAATTTCGCCATTTTGGCTAGACAATCGCGATGTGCAGGGGCGCAACGAGGTTAGACGGTGCCTGGGGCAAGAAACAAATTTGGCGTACCCATGTTCGAACCAGAGGTCTTTCGAAAGCAAATGTACTGTTTTGAAAAATTGCATATGACATTACTGTGAATTTTGGCCCTCCGCAGTGATTCGGCGCGCGGGGAATTGTGCCCCCTTGCCCCCCTCGTTACGTCTCTGGTGGTATCCAATAAAAATCGGAAAAATTTCCGAAAATAAACAAATTGTCATGTCCGAACGTCATGAACTTCTTTTCCATGAACATCTGCATTTGTCGAACACAATACGGCATGGTTCTTGTACAGACTGCCAACAAACGTTACTGGCGGCATTTCAGGTTTCTTCGTGTAGTTTTCGTGTCACTTCTATGCTTGCCCCACGCGCTTTTTCGGCGTGGACCTGTGCTTGTTTTGCTAATAATAAAACTTTTCCGACATTCAGCAAGTTACTTTTTTAAGGTTAGAGAAGTTTGAGAATAATTTTTGAATTCTTTGAAGGCCGCCTCTGCTCCGGAAACGTCCCAGTAAGCGTGGGTAATGGTGGCAATGCAGTTTATCCAAAAAGTGTATACTGTACTTATTAACCGTGTTTGTTAAAAAAGAGTTACCAAAGCAGTTGGGTCTCCACTTATATGCAGTCAGTACACATCTGGATAAATTCGTCCTTGAGCCCCCCCCCTAAAAAATCCTGGATCCGTCTATGGATTGGGAATGTGAGTGAAAGAATACACAACGGATATGCGCCATCGTTTGGCCTCGAAGCCGCCAGAACCACAATGGCACAATGGCTAAGTTTGTTTGTAACGGAAACGACGAAACGCTGGGGTAATTTTCGCTTAAAAACGTACTTGAATGTCCTGATGAAAGGAAAGTGAATTGTCTTAGGAGGGCATCATTTCCGAGCAGAAATGTTACTTACAAGTTACACTTGGCACTTACATGTGACAATGATAAAAGCATTATGCAGCAATCCAAATTTATTTAGCAGTCCTGTTGATCACCGTCCTCATGATCACCCTCACAACTTCTCGTCATGAACGGGTTTGAAAAATTTTCAATCGGAATGAATTGAAAAGTACACAAAAAAACCTTGTGCCACAAAATTAGCTGTGTGGTTTAAGGCTTTCAAGGAAGTATTCTTTGTATTCTTTGTTATCTTTACTGCATCAAGTTCCATCCAACAGCGGCCACAAAAAGTTATCAATCTTCCTCAGCAAAAAACTTGTTGCAGATGTTTGTGACAATTGAGATTCGAAGTTCGAACACTCAGCAATAACACTTTTGTGAGGCTGTAGATTGCAAATGAGATGATATGTAACTAATGTTTATATATTTATCATTTGTTGGTCATGCAGACAGGACAAACCTACTTTTAAATAAAATCGTTGTGTCAAACCATAACGTTTCTTTAGGTAGATAGTTCCAATGCTGTGCTCCACGAATCAAAACTAGAGGACAAACTCCCCTATGCCAAGTTTAAAAATTGATTCTTGAAGTGAGAATGCAATGCATGAGAGAGTGTGCAAAACATTATAATGAGCTGGACGGAAGAGAGCATTGGGTTTAGGTTTCGGAAATCATACCCATCCAGGCAAAGGTGTAAAAACAACTACAAACATATATGCTTCATCTTTTGAAAGAAAGAGCAAAAGCTGTGCGCACGATGAGTGATGTGGTTTAGAACAAAACTTACGTTATTTGAGGTGGAGCTGCTTGGCCTTTTCATATATTGACTTTATTTCTGTGTTACAAGCGTAGGTCAAACATCTGCGTACCCGACACACAAGTAAACATAGTTACGAGGAAATTTCGGTGCCGTCATCTTTCGTTCTTGAATGACAATAGGCCGTGGTGATTTTTTTATTACTTCAGTTAGAAACGACGCACCTTGTGTCTGTCCAGTAACTGAATCATAAGCGCAATCATATTTGTTGTAAAATGTGAGGGGGACCGCTTGGTGTGAAACCAATATATTACGAAACCTAAAGAGAAAAATGTGGGGGACATGGTATATTATATCCCCACAGTCTGAAAAAGTGGGAGGACGCGTCCCCCGTGTCTCCCACCTAATTGCGCCCATGAACTGAACGCCTGGCTGAACGCATAATGCAACTGTGGGTCATTGACATGACAATCATCCTGCGTCTTGAGGTCAAGTTTCCCGGATGAAGAGTTGGTTTAACGTCACCTATTGTTTAGGCAACCCTTTGCACTGATTGTGTCATTTTGTATCAGGGTATGTCCTCCACAGATTCGCGCATAATTAAAAAATATCGTTTATCAAATATTTTGAGTGTAAATGATTGTTACTTGTAAAATTGTGTTGTTTTATGAACGGATAGAGTTTTTTCTAGTTAGCTCAGTGGTTCTTAACGTTTTTTCGTACCCCTCCCTTGCATATGAGAGACACGGTATCAGGACAACAGCCACCTGGACAACTGCCGTCTGGACAATTGCCACCCAGGACAACTGTAAGTTTGTTCTTATTAAAAACATAAACTATTGAACGTGCTGCTTTCATGTCAAACATTTTGAAACGCTTTGAAAAAGTTTCACTTCAACTTAAATACTTTTGGATGGAAAATGTGATGTAGAAGTTGTTGCGTTTGAATTTTTAAAGCACAATTCTCATGCACATTATTGCATCATATTTGATCCAGGATTTATCTACTCCAAGCTGAGTGCTTGGAGTGAATATGATGCAATAATGTGCAGCAAGCGAGAATTGTGCTGTAAAAAGTAAGAAGACTCATAAAAGCGTTAAGGTTTGCACTGATATAAGAATTTTATGAAGATGTTATGACATTGATATGACATTCTCCAACCAAAAGTATTAAAGTTGAAGCCAAGGTTCGTTGAAGTGTTCAGAGGACGAAGAAACATTTGTGATTTCAAAATTTTTGACAAAAAAACAGCACCTTGTGAAGTTGAAATTGCTTTAATGGCAATACACGTAGAGAATTCAATATGGTCTGGGTGGTGGTTGTCCAAGATGGCAGTTGTCCTTCGTGGCAGTTGTCGTAGAATCGCCAGACACTTCCATTTCCTTCACACCATAAACCACAAAATAAAGTGCTGCCAACCGGAAAACAGCTTCTGTGAAGCGAATTTGTAAGAGAAACCATTTATAACTTTTGTTGTCCTAGACGTTAGTTGCATTGTAGGCAATTGACAGTTGTCCTAGTTGGCAGTTGTCCTTTTGGCAATTTCCGTTCCGTTGTGATACTGTAACTTGAAAGCGTTGGTAGAAGAATGCTTTTCCGATAAAGTGGTTCTTGTGTGCAGAGCTCGAGTGAGAACGGCCCATGCAGCAGTCCTGTAATTAGCCCGAGAAATCAGTGCGAGTAACAGACTTTCTAAAACTGAACTGCCAACTTGTGGAAGCAATTAAGTTTCGTAGGGGCTCTATGCTTCAAGTAACTACTCTCCACATGAAACTTGGGCAAGGAATCTACCGGTGAATTTTTAATAGAAAATGTTGATAGCATTGCCAGCACGCTGGTGGTGAGAAGGGTCGTAACACACCAACGAACAGCGCAAAAGATAGCAAAAATTTCACACGGGGAAGGATCATATTTTGAATGTTAATTTGGGCGTCAAGTTAATAATACCATTTATCTACACACTTACCCACAGAGCGAAAACTGGGTTGTTAGGCAAAAGTAATAGTGTAAGCTCCATGTATAGGTGATTTGTTTACGATGCCATGGAACACTGGATAGTGCCGCGACAAGACCATTCGATTCGAGTTCCATGCTTGTCAAAAATGCTATTTGCAAAGATTTAAAATGAACATGTTTCAAGTTAAGCCACGAGCGAGAGGCATCCGCATATTACTGCAGTAAATGTACAGGGTTCAGGTAGTATTTATGAAGGTACGATAAACCTCGCCTTGACGAGGTAAAAAAATTCAATGAGACTCATTGAATGCTCCTCTCCACGGAAATCTTTAGTAAAAGGCGAAAGATTTATGCGTGTGAAGAGAAACCAGAGCTTATCTCAAAATGCCAACCGTCTGGGTATATTATTTTCCATAAGTTATCTTCTATTTGTGGTAACAGCTTCGCGACCCATAGACGTTACGCTGCGGAGTGTTCACGTCGCGTCTTTCATTTCGATGCGTGTGTGCGACGGTGCGCCATCGGTGAAATTATGTGTTGTGTTGAAAATAGTGCTATAACACACTCGTTTTTCTCATATGTTTTTTTCATGAACTTTGCGACATCTGTCATTATATTTTCACATCAATCGAGGGAAGGGTTTGCTTCATGCGAAAAAATGCTGAGTACCATCACTACTACTTTCTTCGCAATCTTTTATAAAATTGACCCTTGCCAGTTTATGCAATGAAAACTGTTCGGGCACTGGCTAAGTGATGCAGTTGGTTGCGCACGCACGACTAAAACTGGTAGGATAGGTTATTACCGAGTGGGCCATACCGAAGACTTGAAAAATAGTAGCCTGCTTGCAGCTGTCCAGCCTCGTGCTCGGCGTTGATGGGTAGGTGCAAAGATCTATGCAGAATTCACTACAAAAACAGCCGCGTGGCACACGGCACAAGTAAACCGAGATGGGCGTCGCAGACCACTAGTGACACTCCGAAAGGAGTGTAGAAAGCAAATACAACGAAACTTAACTGAACTGAAGCAGGCGCGTAGCCAGAAATCTTGATAGGAGGGGCAAATAACAACCAAGTCTCAACATTAAAGTATTTAGTGCCCGTTGTTTTTAAAGCATCATCCATAAAAAGTGTCCTCACCACTTACAAAATATAAAGCATCTTCCTACTTACGTTAAATTTTGCTGCTAACTCTTCCTCTTGCAGCTGAATGATTTCAAATTTACTGTATGATGGGCGTCAAGACACCACAAGGGTGACGCAGCCGGATCTGATCGCAATTTGCTTTGCTAGGAAATCGATTTCGCGTCATCGACGCATCTTCATTCCAGCAAATTTGTAAGCAAAAGCTTACAAATGAAATGACGAAAAAGACTAAAGCAAAATCAGAGAAAGTGCGCAGACTACAGTAACAAATCACAAAGCTATTAACAAGATAAAAGTTGAAAAACTTATAGACTATGTGCAGGTCGGTTAGACGTACTTGAAAAACTGTTTTTTACTCTCCGGAAAATTATGTGAAATCATTGATGAAAATAAAAGTCTTTGCTCAATTGTTGCAAAACTTTGAAAACGACACCGACGTTTCAGCCAACTAACAGTAAGCTTTCATCAGAGCGAATGGCGACTCGAACAGGAAAGGAGTAAAATTCAGTGAACGCGCATGATTGGATGACGTAGTGCTAACACTGATAACTCCGTTAAAAAGGCACAGTAGATAACGGAGTACAGATAAAGGCTGGAATAAAATAACAGCAATAAAAAACAAACTGTACGTCGAGTCAAAACGAATCAAAAATATGCAATCTCGTATTAAGTCAATTATAGCCAAATGTCACTTTACAGATTTTTGGAAAAAGATATGAACTCTTTTCGTTAATGGCGTTGGGTGTAGAATTAATAAAGAATTATTCAATGAAACGTCTTTTCTAAAATCATTCTCAAAAGCAGCGATCTGAGTTTTCGACCAGTTCATTCGATGTTCCAATTCTAATACATGTTTAGCAAGCGCACTTTTGTCAAGATGAAAATGTTTTATGTAGTTAATATGTTCTTTCTTGCGTGCGTTGAATGACCTTTTTGTTTCATCAAAGTACATTTGGTCGCAGGCACCACACGGTACGAAATATACCGCGCCTTGACGATCATAAGGGTGGACAGGACCTTTCCCATTTCGTAACTTGTCGCCAATTGTTCGCATCGGTTTAAAAAACAATTTGATTTTGTGATCCCTTGGACATCTTTGCAGCTTTTCCGATAACCCACAATAATATGGTAGCATCACTGAAGATCGGTTTCTACCATTTTCTTGGTGTTGGTCGAAATTTGTGATCGAGCCGTCAAGGCGGGCGGATAACCATTGTTCTAATTGAATGCCATCAACCTCTTCTTGGTAAGTGGTTTCACTTGAAGTCAAGTTTTGCTCTGGATAGCAATGTTTTAATACCGCTTTTATGTGTTGTAGAGGATGGTGTAATAGAAAGTTCGGGTATCGTTCTGTGTGTGTTGGTTTTCTGTAAGCATTATAGTCCTAACAACCGGTACTTTCATGGGTTAGTTACACATCCAAGAAAGCCAGAACTCCATCTTTTTCTATTTCTTGTGTAAATTGAACAGAAGGTTCAATGCTATTTATAAAATTGAAAAATTGCTGCAAATACTCTCGTTTTATAACAACAAACGTATCGTCTACATAACGTTTCCAGACTTCAGGTGGGTAGTGGAACTCCGTCATTGCTTTGTTTTCAATGTCTTCCATGACTAAATTCGCCAAAATGGGTGAAACCGGTGAGCTCATAGGTGTTCCGAATATTTGTTTGAAGTGCTTCCCCCGGAATGTAAAATATGATGACTGCATGCAAAGATCCAAACGTCTTGTATAGACCAATTTGTACGTTCTTGAAAGTCATCACATTCTGTTAATCTTTTCTTGGCTATTTCTACTGCTAGAGTTGTTGGGACGTTTGTAAAAAATTATACGATGTCAAAATACGCCAAAATTTCATCGTCTTACAATCGTCGGTCGTTGATGGATTCAACGAAATCACTTGAACTACGCACACGAAATTCCGTGTTGCCAACCAGTGGTGCTAAAATATTGACAATCTTTTCAGAGAGGGCATAGGTTGGGGAACCGATAAAAGAAACAATAGGGCATAGTGGAATATCAGGTTTGTGAACTTTAAGTTGGCCGCATAACGTTGGTGCAAGGGCGTCCGAGCACTTTAAGGTGAAGCATTAACCTTGTTTAATTTTTTTGTTAATCCAAAAGCCTTGAGATGAACTTGTTTAACAATTTTTCAGTTTTTGGAGTCGGATCCCTTGGGTTTGCTGAAATAGAGTTGGAGACGGCAATATTATCTATTGCATGGGATACGGGTTTGTGAATATTTGGTTGGACGAGTAAGAAGTTGCAGAGCCCAACATTCGGTATTAACAATGAATGTTTGCTCATGAAGTGTTCGAAAGAGTGGGTCGCCCCAACGCGTTAGCGATTTGGCGAGTTTGAAGTCGAGTAAGTCAGTGTTATTGATTAT
>Ga0210059_1004712_pt1 | contig 22033 bp, 12 predicted proteins | sample Ectturendosymbi2_FD_188042 | JGI IMG/M metagenome (GOLD analysis project Ga0210059, IMG submission 188042) | Ecteinascidia turbinata endosymbiont from Florida, USA - Sample 2 (SPAdes) (version 2) | ecosystem: Host-associated > Tunicates > Ascidians > Unclassified | place: Key West, Florida...
CCAGCCTAGGGCCCAACCGCTAGGCCAAAGTGTTTTGCTGAAGTTTTCATTGGAAACTAGGCTCGAGTCCGAGTCTTTTGAGCCTTTGATCGACTTTCTAGTGTTTCTGGTTCAAAAGTCATTATCTAAAATAAACAAATTAATTAATTAGCTGATTAGTCACATATTTTTACCAACTTGCATCACAACTTTTGAACCCGAAACCCCAGCAGGTCATCCAAAGTATCAAAAGACTCGGACTGTAGCCTAATTGCCAGTAAAAACTTCACCAAAATACTACCACCCAACGGTTGGCGCCCAGGGCCAGGCAAAGTGGGCCAAGGTGGCCTAAAAGTCCTCCACTTATTACGTCACTCGCGAAAAACCCGCACCCCCAAGCAAAAAAATTTTTTTAGAGTGCAGACTAGAAGACTTGCCGTGTCTTTTGAGACTTTTACTGGGTCTGTAGAGCATACCAGACCAGAGAAATTCCCACGCAAAGCCACGTGCGTTTAGGCGCTTTTTTTCGAAAATCCCCGAATCGTAACGGATGCCAAAGAGTTAATTTGCAATTTTTAAGATTTTTTGTAACCATATGCCATGAAACCTTTTTATTTGTACATTTTCTTAAAGAGTATACAAAATGATGAAGATTTAAAAAAGATTTTGATATTGCTTTAATGCTTCTCGAGTTATTGCAATGTAAAATTTTGGTCACTAGAGGGAGATTTTCCCCCTGCTTTTTAGAAAATTGGTTGCCACATGAATACTAGGGCAGCTGAATGCATGAAAATTGGTACCAGTTTTTTTTAGGTCTGGGAATGCATTTTTAAAGTGAAAAATACCCCAAAATAAGTCCTTCAGGGTGTAATTTCATCTTGAAAAAATTTCATGCACACACTTTGGCCACAAATATGGGGATGTTGGCGAACGGATGCAAAACCACTGGTCCTGGATCTACTAAATTTCTTTCATCCATCGGTTGAAGAGCCAACTTCAGGGAAAAAGTATTTTTTGCATAGCAATGAATTTAAACTCTTCTGTTGTGAAAGTGATTAATTTGTTTGTAACTGTTAGTGCCTAATGAACATTGTATAATCACATTACACAAAAAACTTTTGTATAAATCACAACTGCTATAAATCACAACTGCTAGTGCCTAATGAGCATTGTATAATGTTTGATTGGTTCAACTTTGAATTTGAATCATGGTTGTTAACTCTTATTGATACCAATGCTTATTTTGGAATCAGTCAGCACAGGAGTTTGAATGTCATAATTTATAGACTATGCGTGAATTGATTCAAAGTTTTCACCTTGAATTTATCAAAAAAACAGCAGTTTAATAAGATAAAATACTTTTTAACACCTTGGCGTCTGGGTGGTTTTGGCGATTTTCGCAAAAAAAACAGCAGTTTTCGGTTGCCTTACCAACGCCCTAGCTCCTCCGCTGATTGCGCTAGCGAGCTGTTAAATGGCTCAAACGGATCGGCCAGTCTAGTAGATTGCACTCGAAATAAAATTTTTGCCTGGGGGTTGCGGGTTTTTTTGTGAGTGACGTCATAAGTGAAGTGGTTTTAGGGTCATTTTGGCTCATGTTGCCTGGCCTAGGGCCCAACCACTAGGCCAAAGTGTTGCGCTGAAGTTTTCATTGGAAACTATACTCGAGTCCGAGTCTTTTGAGCCTTTGATCGACTTTCTAGTGTTTCTGGTTCAAAAGTTACGATCTAAAATAAACACATTAATTAATTAACTAATTAGCTAATTAGTCAAATATTTTTACTAACTTACATCACAACTTTTGAACCCAAAACCCCAGCAGGTCATCCAAAGTATCAAAAGACTCGGATTGTAGCATAGTTTCCAGTAAAAACTTCAGCGAAATACTACCACCTAACGGTTGGTGCCCAGGGCCAGGCAAAGTGTGCCAAGGTGGCCTAAAAGTCCTCCAGTTATGACGTCACTCACAGAAAACCCGCACCCCCCAGGCAAAAATATTTTTTTTGAGTGCAATCTACTAGACTGGCCGATCCGTTTGAGCTGTTGAATATCTCTCTAGCGCAATGGGCGGAGGAGCTAGGGCGTTGGTAAAGCAACTGAAAATTGCTGTTTTTTAGGCCGAAATCAAAGTACGAATATCACGTAGGCTGGCTCTCAACGTGTTAAAAGTTTCAGTGATGTCAGAATATTAAATAACTGATAAGATGTGCTTAGTAACATAGTTCTTGTATATGTAATCATTTTGTAGGCCTGGGTAAAAATACATGTGACATCCTGTAATATATGTTAATGTCAATCTAAGATAGAATGTAAGGCTTGATAATGAATGGCGTACATGAAATGTACTGCCTTCTACTGCTTCATCAATACCAACCTTATTATAGCCTACAAACGTTTGACACTTTTTAGCCTAGGCAAAGAAAGATACAGTAATGTATAGGTGTGTTTGTATGATAATTTCGTTTAAAAATTTACCCATGTTTTTCCTATGTTCATATATATACCAAGAGTACTGTTGTTCATAAATGAGTCTCTTATTCAAGTTGTATGTTTGCACATGCAGGTTGTGCAATGCTTCTTTAGTCACCTATGGTTAATAAGTGTCACCTATAGAGTATTTCGAGGAATGTCATCAGATTTTGATGCACGTTTTCTTGAGGACAACTTCTTGTCTGAAGATGATTGGGGTAAAATGTGTTGTAATATTTTGGCACAAAATGGAGTTTCTAAAGGCATTACTTTTGTCAAATGAAATAGAGAGTATGTTGCCAGCACTTAGTTAAATATTGCTAATTAGAAAAGTAGTTGTGTAGTAACTAAATCTGTGACAAATGTTCAGTTGTGTATTTTGTTCAGAATTGTATTTAATTATTTGTAGGTTAAGCAAGTTGTTTTTGTATTGCAGCATGCTATCAACGAACAGACTTTTCTTCATTCAACATCGAAAGTGGTTTTGAACCAGGTTGTAATTTTTGGGTGTAAGAGCTCTTTTCTTCTGTGTCTGTTGTTTTTGGTTATTGACTGAATATTTTTGAATGAAAAAATTAAGTCAACTCGGTGATATTGCTTTTTTCATAATGCTTTTCAGTTTTTACGCTGTTTCATACAGATGATTGAAATGTCTCAGGAAAAGAAAAGCCTGTGTTAATGTATGACAAATTAAATGTAGCTTTCAACTTGTATACAGTTGTGTCATATGTGTCATTTTCATATTGTGGTGATTCTGTATGTCACATCAGCAGAATTTCATTGATCTACACAACAGCAAGGTTGCATAACTATCAACTAAGATTTGGCTTGCAATAGTATTTTGAAATGAACTCCTAACTTCTCAGCACTATGCTTGTGTCTGTGTTACTTCGGTACTGCTCAGTGAGAGGCATGCTAAAAGCGTAAACAGCTATGAAAGTAGAAAGTGGTTTCTTTGTCCTGATGTATTGTATGTACACCTCAACCACGCTTTTACTGAAGGAAATGTCGTGGAAAATGTATATACATAATATGATGTGGTGCCAAATTATTTGAATTAAGTATTGCATGATTGATGAAATGATATTGCTGCAGCACAAACATGATGAACTATAGCACAACAGCATGCTATTTGTTGGCACACTCAGAATATCCATAAAGTGACACAATATTTCCTCAACTGTCACTAAGCCAGTCCAGTGAACAATTGCTGCCCAGGGTCACCATACCATTGTCACTTAACTCTTTGGCGTCTGGCTGGTTTCGAGGATTTTTGGAACAAAATGCCTAAACGCACGTGGTTTTGCGCGGGAGTTTCTCCGGTCTGGTATGCTCTACAGACCCGGTAAAAGTCTCAAAAGATGCGGCAAGTCTTCTAGTCTGCACTCTAAACAAATTTTTTTGCTTGGGGGTGCGGTTTTTTTTGTGAGTGACGTAATAAGTGGAGGACTTTTAGGCCACCGTGGCCCACTTTGCCTGGCCCTGGGCGCCAACCGTTAGGTGGTAGTATTTCGCTGAAGTTTTTACTGGAAACTAGGCTACAGTCCGAGTCTTTTGATACTTTGGATGACCTGCTGGGGTTTCGGGTTCAAAAGTTGTGATGTAAGTTAGTAAAAATATTTGACTAATTAGATAATTAATTAATTGTTTATTTTAGATAATAACTTTTGAACCATAAACGCTAGAAAGTCGATCAAAGGCTCAAAAGACTCGGACTCGAGCCTAGTTTCCAATGAAAACTTAAGCGAAACACTTTGGCCTAGCGGTTGGGCCCTAGGCCAGGCAACATGAGCCAAAATGACCCTAAAACTACTTCACTTATGACGTCAGTCAGTAGAAATCCGCACCCCCAACCAAAAAATTTTATTTCGAGTGCAATCTACTAAACAGGCTGATCCGTTAGAGTCCTTGAACAGCTCTCTGGCATAATCGACGGAGGAGCTAGGGCGTTGGTAAGGCAACCAAAAACTGCTGTTTTTTAGGCCGAAATCGAAGTACGAATATATCGTATGGCGGTTCTCGAAGTGTTAAAGGCGTGCAATTTTTGATGAGTTTCCATTTCATAATGTTTATCTACATGTCTGCAGATATTTTACGAACATGTTCATTTGTTATTTTTTTAGGTATACAATACAACAGCCTCAATTTCTTAGCTACCTGTTTTTTCTTTCCTTTGTTGAAAGACAGAAACACTCACTTTATTTTTGATGTTATTACACCTACATTGGTTGGTGCCTAAAATTTTGTTTTCTGCAAAATGACTTTTTGGTGATTAAGATTAAAATTCTCCTTTATCAAGGTCACAACATGAATTAAGAATGGCTATCTAACCTTGTGTCATGCACAGAATTGTCACTAGTGCGATAACAAAGTTTTGTAAATACATATCTTCTTCAGATGATACAAAATAGTTGTCATGAAATGACTAAGGGTGTGAGGCAAAACAGAGTATTAGCCATCAAACACAGGTGTTCTGTTTTTTTTATTCATTGTTTCATTCAAGCAAACAGTTTCCCAATGTATGGATTGTTTTATTCAAGCAAAGCAAATAGTTTTCCCAATGTATTCATTGTTTTATTCAAGCAAACAGTTTCCCAAGTTAGGAGTTTCCAGGTGCAATCCTTTGTTTTACTGCGTCCAGGAGTTGCCCTGCATGGTGCAAATTACACGACGCGATAAAACAAATAATTATGCCTTGCAACTCCTGGTTTGTCCTCAGTGTACACAGGCTTTAAATGTGTGACATTTTGCAAACCGTGGTAGGTAAAATGGTCAGGTCGTGGGCAAAGTTTCAAGTGAGAGGCTTGTATCAATGGGCTGTAAAAAGTCAAAGAGCTGCACCTTAGACATTGGGTGGTGTGCTACATATCAACATGATGGTTAGTGAAGGAATCATTTATTTTTGCTGATTTGCTGTAGATTTTCACAGGCTGCACAGAACCCTGTTGAGGGCCATGTGTTGACCATGGGCCACAGGTCGCCCAGTCCTACCCAATATATAAAACTAAAAGTTTACAGAGGCTTAAAATGGGGGAGCTACTCCAGATTTGCTTTGCTAATATTTACAACTGTCAAAAAGCCTGACTGTTGGTGTGTTTTTACATTGCAATCCTGAAAGTGCAAATTTTAATTCAGTCTAAAAATCGTTGTTATTCCTGTTGACAAATGACAATGTAGTTTTTGTCATGGTTTTGAACTAAAACAAACCCAGAAATATTTTCATGTTATTTCAGCTTTGAGCAAAACTGCAGAGGGAGAATTGACTAAAAAGTTGCGAAGAGTTTCTCATTGTGAGTCATCCGACCTTCTCGCTGGTGGTGAACATGGTGGTCTACTTACTGGTTTGGAGTCACCTCCACTAACACCTCCAGATGATCAACTTTCTCCATATTCTTCCACCTCCAATGACCTGCATTCCTCTGATGATATCCTTGCACTTTTTGATACTGAAAATATCAGTACAAAAAGTTTCAGTTGCGAGGAATCTAAAAGCATTGGTAATGCTTCTGCTAGTATGCATAATGGAGTTTTGTGTTGATTGCTTGGAGTTTGTTTGGAATTATCTGTATTTTTTCAATTTTCTAAGCTGGCGTGAAATGGTCCAGATATTTTGATTCAGTCAGTGGCGAATCCAAGGGGTTTGCTTCGGTGTTATTTCAAGCCCCCTTGTGCCGAAGGTACTCAGTATTAATGCTGATCAAATATCGAACGCTGTCACTGCAGGTCTCTAGTTGCGGGTGGTTTGGAACAGGCAACAGCAGCATTTCCCTTCTAGTGTTACATTGGTTAATTACGAAACAACCACATCGCTGCCTTGTCGAAACAGCGCCTACGCGATGACCTGAAGCAATCTCTGTTCATGAACAATGTTCACTGATGTGTGCGTCGAACGCGCACGTTTTCGGAGTCTGTTGCTATGCCGCTCTAGACGCAAGCAAAGCTGTCACAAGCTGATGCACTGTCAGACACGCAGAGTATTTTGTAATAACGTATTTCACTTCATGGCGTGGGGACGCGTCAACCTCAATTTCGATAGAGAGTGCTTGCTCCACAGACGCAGTCGTGCAGGTGATTGTCATCATAAATTTTATGTGTATGTACGTGTGGATAAACAAAAGTTCTTGTTGCTGTACGGTTGACCTTTGCTGGTTGTTCGACAACCTACATGTTTTCATCACCACGTTCGCAGGAACAAACAGCGCTTGTGATGTAAGCCATGCGCTGTGACCAAAAACAAGTGATATCCCGGAAATCTGGTTTGTGTGTGTCGACGATACGACCGGCACCACTATCTAGATGGCTAGTTACGCTATAGGCTACTAGCCAAGTTTGATTGGGTCTTAGGTCATAGAAAATTTGGTTTTATTCTGAAAAGTATGATCAAAAGCCGCCCTCACACGAAAGACCCCTTTTGCCAGGCTAGATGCTCCGCTGGATTCGGTCAAGTAATTGTATAAATGGTGGTTCCTCTGAAGTAATTAAACTACTTGCAATCACGAAGTATGAAATTAATTTATCACTGATCGTTGTTTCATCCTAAGGGAAATGTGCCACCAACAAATTCGGAAAAATTTCACCGACATATATCGGCAATATTTGCGCATGAAAGCCGCTACCCTACGCTACCTTATTGTTCTGCATGGAATGTTTGTAAACCCATCTTGCCACTTCGCCTCTGACTGATTAATGCAAACTATCTGTCCTGTTCCACAAATTTTCTGTTAACGGCGCGAAGGCCTCCGACTACATCAAGTAGTATGTAATAGTCCAAAGTAATCGGATCGCTGCGCAATCGCCCCGATAAACCGCTCTATGACATAACATTCGCTCGTAGCTTTTTGAGCGGTAGACAAGATGACCACTTGCGAACGAATCAGGTTATGTGCTGTGCAGGGATGATATAAAAAAAAACGACCCAAAAAAACACCCATGTTTTTTAAAAAAGTCCACTTAAAAAAAACAATAAAACCCACCAAAAACTCACTCTTTACTTTCCTTTGAAAAATATGCTGTGAAGTAAAAAGTAAAATAAGCAGCACACTTGTACAGTTAACTGTAATTTTTTTGTCAAACAAAACGAACAGCAACGAAATTAAAAAATTTGAAAAAATAATAATTCAAACAGTTTGAGTAAATTCTAATGGTTATCTTCTTCAGTTCTGATAAATCAGTATATTTTAACCAATTTGTCTGCCTTTTCTGCACCTAAAATTTTTCTGATGGTGGGCCATACCGAATCATATGTTGAAAAAATACACTCTGCAGATGCTGAACTAGCAGGACATGCACATTTACTTGACGTGAAACTGCAAAGGTTGTGTGCGAGTGTTTTTTTTCTCTGTTTGCTGCGTGCATGCTTACCAAGGCTTACCACTTAGGACTGAACTGACCAATAACACCTTGCGAAAGCAAAGCTGGGGTACATTTCTTTACCTTCAATTTTGAATGCCATATATAGGTATAACAAGTTACTAAGGTGTAATTCTGAAAAAATGATATTGCATGGTGAGACAAAAACAATTTAGAATGGGGTTTTTCCGTTTTTCTTAAAAAAGGACAAAAACCTGTTTGTTTTTGAAAAACCCAAAAAAACAGGTGGATTGTTTTTTTGAAAAAAAACGGGTTTTTCTCAACCCAGGTGCTGTGGTGGTTGACTGTTTTACTTGACGTTAGCAAGGGCGCCTAGTGAGACAAAGCCTTAAGCGTGCGTCAAAAAACGTGCCACTTCACAGCGAGCAGTGACCCAGATTTGCGCAGAATTCGATGATGTACAGTTTTCATCGTAATGACGTTATGTTTTCTGTTAGTAATGCGTCGCGCATTGTTATTTATCTACTCGTGAGATGTGCATCTGAGCATAGGCACATAGGCCTACACGAAGGAATTTTGTAGGCAACACATGTTTGCCTGTTTGTGGATTCGCTTGCATTCTTGATTTAGAGTAAGATTATTGAATGCAGTAGCTGGGACGATGAAAACATGCGGTAACAGTACATGAAAACATTTCCTGCTTCGAGTACCCATGGTAATTTGTTGCTTAAATATTGTTAACTTACATGCTGCAACTCTGTTTCATGTTCAACCCGCTGGACTACATTTTCCTTTAGTTGAACCCGATTGGTTGAATTGATCACGTGACATGTACAATACACAAAGAGATTAAGGATTTAGGTTTAAGGTTTGCCGTTAGGGTTTAGTCTGCAGTTCACACAACGCAAACAAAAAGCTGCTAACGGTTGGCTAGCACTGAAACTATAGCAATACTTGTCCACCAGACCGAACTGTTACAGACATCACAGTCAACTGAACAAGTCATGCATTCCAAACTTGTCATGTGATCAGTTCAATTATGTTTGGCTGAAGGCAAAATAGCTCCAGGAATGTTTATTTTGATAGATACCGGTTGCGACCCAGCACTTCCGCGCAACTGTGTTGATCATCCAGCAGACTGCAACCTCTTCGAAAATATGAAATTATTAAATTCGCAATAATTCGGCCATCAACTTCAAACCACGATAGAAATTTTGAAACTGTCGAGGGGCGCCCGACGAGACAACCTTCCTGTTTCACAGTTTTTTTCGGTGTCCCAGCGCCTTAACGTTATTTTTGCATGGAATTGTTTAATGTTTGTGCCAATAAACTCTCTCTATTTTGCCTCATGAGGCAAAATAGACACCGCTTGAATAATGCAAAAATATCAGCATCGGTTATCGGCAATGAAAAATTAAAATCATCGGTATCGACCAAAAAAAAAACTTATCGGTCGAGCTCTACGTACAATAAATGTACGTTTTGATATGTTGAGCATCAATAATATGAAATAATTTTTTCAGAAAAGTGAACTAGATACTTTACCCAGAAGAAATGTGTTGTTTGCGTATTTTAAAACAAAAGTGATTAAGACGCTCTACAACAAAGTAGCAAAAAAATTTTGAAAGCCTGCAGCAAGTATTTGTTTTCCTATTATGGGCTTTAAACCTTCTTCATTTAATTTTACCTGCTTGAAAATGTTATACCTGAAAAGAATGGGAAATACTGTAACCTGGTGAAATTCTCATATAAAATCAACATGAAATAATGGAATTGCCATATGCGTGTACCATTAACTTGCAAATTTGTATTGTGGGATGGTGTTTCACCTTGTCTGTGCCTGTTGAATCTTGTAAAAAGGAGCTTATGTTTTACCAATATTAACTTTTTGTCTTTCGTCGTCCCTCTCCGATTTAAATCTTTTGCGTAGGAAATGAGATGCAATTGCAGTTTCAAGCAAACTGGTCTATCACCTTGTCAAAACCGCCGGAAATGAAATGGTCTTTTATGGGTTCAATCGGCACTGCGACAGTGGATTTTAAATAGAGCCTGGCAGTTGCTATGCTGATGCTACTAAACGAGCTCTCAGTCCACCAGCTGAGAGCTAGCGCCGGCTTATCACAAAAGTCACTGGAAGCGTCAGCTGTAACTCATCCTGCAGTACCTGGATATGCTCAGTGCGGTTTTATATCCCAAACGCAACAAGCCATTTGTGATTGCAGATGGAATGTTAGATTTCATTGAAAACGGATTGGACGATCCATCGTCTTCAAGTAGAGCCCGCAGCCAGTCAAGCGAATCATCTTCATCAACCTCTGCCTATTCCTCCCAGTCATCCACCCCGCCTCCAGGCGCCATCATCGAGACAGATGTCTTTGATCAAGCATTTGCTTCTGCCCATTTTTCTGAAGGACTGAACATGGTATGGGGGAAAAGTCAATGAAATTGTTTTTTTTAAAGAATTTAATTTATTTATGCGTCTGGTGATTTGATTACAGCTGCATGTGAGTAAACGACGAAAACACTTCTCTTGACTTTTTTGCTTGTAAGCTCAGCAGCGATTTTTCCTGATGACGACATTTGCTTGACTAAGCCGCGTTTTAGGCATTCCGTTTCTGTTGCTGTTTTTTACCATTAATATTTATGTCATTAGCAGGGCCGTTTTTGACCTAAAAAAGTTGATAATATGATTTTTTTTTCAGAAAATATGACTTCATATGACCAAACAAAAATATGACTGAGCTAGAACATGCAACTACTGTACAAAAAAGCATTACCAGTGAAAATAGTCATAAGAGATAGCCCCATGGTTTGTTAAAGCCCCACTAAAATAAACGGCTCAAAAGATGTGCAAAACAGATAGTTCGGTTTGAAGCAAATTGAAAACATACATGGACATTGGTTTATTTTTGGGGGGCACCAGGAACATGCATTTTTAGGCAGTGCATTACATTTCATCCAAATAACTTGGTTCAACTACGTCTTTGCCTACATTCACAGCGTGCACAAGTGGGTTCAGTTTGCAGGATGCAGCTTGGACCTAGTGATATAGTGGTTTCACCTGATATTTTGAGATTGTTTTAATGATTTCCTTGTTGCATTAGGTTGATAATATGCAAAATATGACTTCATGACCTTACATGGAAAATATGACTTTATAACTTTTGTTACGGACTTCGTAGGGTTGCGGTTTTTGTTTTAAAATTCGTTTCACAGCTTCCTGAAACACAGAAAAAATATAACTTTTATGATTTTAAATGGCCCTAGTCATCAATGCTGCTGCTAGAAAGAGATCATTTGTGTTTCACATGTACAAATAGGCTAAATCAACAGTCCAACAACCTTGGAACAGAATGAACTAACTGCCTCGTGTTCTCAGTTCAAGGAGTGTTGTTTTGCAATAGAGAAACCAAACTATTAAACAATAGCAAGTATTCGTACAAGGAAATTCTTTACTCTGTTTGTATCACTTATGTTTGACGTTGCCCCGGAGATCAACTTATAACATCCAAAACAAAATGATTCAGCTTGTATATTTTTTGCGGAGCTGCACTTGCAAGCTTGCGCACTCGGAGCTGAAATGCTAACTGTAGTTCAGCAAATTTCCACAAAAGATTGTGCTTGAACTATTTTTTTTCAAAGTTTTTCTCGTGCAATCCACATTGGCGAAAAGTTTGGAGTTCGATAGAAACTTGGAAAACCTTAATGTGCTGGTCATGAAATGAAAAATGCTTAAAATTCAGTTAAAAATGTATTTGTTCTATTGAGCTGGGTGCTTTGCTTGAAGCTCAAAGTCGAACTTGACATACGCTATCTTGAAAAACTTTCGAAGTTCTTAGTGCCAAAAATTTTTATTTACGTCACAAAAATGTTTTTATTGTAGTTTGTAATATTCGAAAAAAATGTTTTGATAAAAAAGATACGGTTTAGATTAAAACTGAATGAAATGCAGTATTGCCAACATATAAGTTTGTTCAACCTTATTTTTTACGAGAGTCGTGCATGTTTTTCCTGTTCGCTCTAAATCATGCGCAAGGTTGCAACTAATGTTGAAATCTGTGCTTTTTGCAATACTGCGTATCGCCATCTTATTTTAGCACGAAAGAATGCGGGTTCGAAGCTGTTGAATTTTCGTATTTTTAAAAGTTGGATGTTTTGTATGAATGCGAAGTATGGAAATCAATCCCTAAGCTTGTAATAAATTACTTTGTAGTCACCTGTCCTTATAGAAAAACTGCATCTGCACGGTGTTGTTTCGGCCTGTTCAACAGTGTTGTAACTAAGATATTAAGGAGTGCAGTTACTGTTTTGATCAGTTTACCAGAGTTACAATAGCTTTTGTTGCTGCAGCTGAAATGGCTCCTACTCTGCGGGGAAGGTACTCCAACCATAAAAATAAGGAATAACGTTATATTTGCAGCAAGTTCCATGCGTTTCAAGTGATGAAGGATTTTGTGAAAACTCCCACACTACTACAGGCGCAAAAGAAGCGAATCCCGGATCAAGAAAGACTCATGCGAAACTGCGGAAAAACCCTAATCCAAAGCAGATCACTCAGGTAAAGCGTGTCTCTGGCAATCTGTATGGGTCTAGCATCACAACCCAAGATTTTCAAGTGGACGGTTAAATCTGATATCAAGTTTTTAAATGTTTTGTTATATAGAAAGAACTGAAAGCAGATTTGGGTGATCTTGCGTCAAACTGCTGGGTGTTAAAGTGTGTTTGCAAAGGCGTTATAACCTTTGAGTTCAAAGTTTGAGCATTATATCGATCATGTCACGCAGTAAACTGGTATAAACAGGACGCGTCCGGTTCTGGTTGACGCTGAAGCTTGCCTCAAATTTTGGTATGTGGGCACTGTTCGTGCTTCTCTCAGGCACAGCCGCTTTGATTTGTACCTTTGCTGAAAAATTACGTGAATAACGTCTTAACCAGCGTCGTTCACTTCCAGCTGTCATCCCAACTGCCCCTGGTCCCAAGTTCTAAACAATAATCGTGATCGTGCGTTACAATGCAGTACCTTTTCGCGCTTTTCTGCTGGTGAATCCAACGATCCTTGCATGCTTGTTGAATTAACGTACTTCAATCAAGACGCATTCATATATCGAAATGAGGTTTGAGTTATTGTTTGTGTAGGTTAATTTTGAAGATTCGTCGGACTTCGATCGAAAAGTCGCAGAAGCTTTGAGAGAAACAAACAGGTTAATTGCTCATTCATTTTTGACGCAGTGTTATGCGTTTTTCACGAATTAGAAGACACTTCCAGTACTAAAATTTTGGTTCTTAACCCTTTTCCTATCATTCAAAATTGAGTCGAAAGCTAATTGCATGTTTTTCGCCTTTCGTTGATGCTAGTTTCTCCAATAGAGCTTTTTGTACGTGTCGAATATTCTGTCTCATCGAAAATTATCTGCCGTTTACCCAACCGTGGAGTTTGGTTGAAATTTAAGTATTTTGCAGTGAGAATATACGTAATGAGGATTTTTTCCATCGTTTGTCTAACACATTTTTCATTTCTAAAAAGGTTGCTCCGTCTACATAATGTGGAACCTGCGGTTGGTGGACAGAAGAATGAGCAGCAACTCGAAGGAAGTATGTGAACATCAAGTTTCGTTATTGACTGGCGTGCCTTCGCTTGAGACAGCGTTTATTGCTTGAAAGATTAGTGAATGGATTAAGAACGTAACTTTGTAAATCGTCAAGTTTGCTTCGGTCTCTTCCCACGAAGAAGGTATTCTTAACATTTTATTGCGTCGCAGTCCATTGCCACTCCAAAATATCTTGACATATTGCTTAACATCGCACAACATCTCCAAATTTCTATACGCGGCCGCTCCGCGGAGATACAATCAGCATAGCTATTGTTTTGATTAGCACCGTTGTCCTCTTATCGTTTTTCTTCATTGAACCGTGATCGTCTTGGACCTTGGTCCGAACATACTACTGTATTTCGCCAAGTTGACCAAAAATTCAACGACCACAGTGTTGTGAAAAAAAGACAAAAAAAGCTGTGAACTGAATGACGGTGATGATTACCTTGTGTGATAACGACGTGATGGCAAAAAATGTTGGTTCGGCTTAGTTGTCTGCAGCAGATAGTTTCGCCCTGGCCGTTCGCACACAACTGTTGTAAACAGAAGAACGATGATCTCTTTTCAATATTGCAGTGTGGTGGAAACTCGGATCAAGTATAAATTCCCAAACAAACGTCACCGTATCAGCGTAACAGGCCGCATCAGTGGAACGCGCACACTTGAGTTTGCGTTGCGGCCACCAACATTAGTAGTAGTTGAGCCATCTGCCTTGTTTGACACCCACTCAACGCAGCGCTGCAGAGTGCTCCAATTGCCAACACAGTGTACTACTATTAACGTTCTACTCTTTATTTGACAGCGACTTCCAGCATCAGTGCTCCGAGAACGATTGATTTGAAAAAGCTCTGCGACAAAGTTATCCTCCACGGAAAGCAGCCCAATGAAGGTAAATCAGTGTTTTATCTCAGACAAATTTTGTCGCTGTTTCAGTAACAACTTTTCTCTGTCTCGATAAAGTTGCAGGAGATAACGCCACACACCTTCAACCGCTTTGTTTAATGCGCAATTGTTAATACGGAAGCAACGTAGATGCCACTAGCCGAAGAAGTATCAACGCAAGTAAATAAAATATCAAACTCCTCGTTGCAACTACTTGAGTTGTTAAAGCGCGTAACCCCACAACTGACCCAGCACCCACTTTGCACTAAATCACATACTAATGATCAGGCATGTGTCAGGGACACACCCTGTCTGTTCCAGTGTTTCCCAAATGGACGTCACACTTTTGACGATTTGGCTGAGAGCTGTGAACTCCTTCAGTAAAACCAGTTTATACGGTTCAGGGTTGAAAAAAAACCAACCCACCTGTTTTTTTTTGTTTTTTTCAAAAATACCCAGTTGTTTTTGGGTTTTTTAGGAAGAAACAAGATTTGGTTCTTTTTTTAAGGAAAATGGAAAAACCTTATTCTTAATTGTTTTTATTGTATCATGCAATATCATTATTTTCAGAATTACACAATAATAACTTCTTATACCTATTATGCCATTCAAATTTGAGGGTAAAGAAATGCACCCCATCCTTGTTTTTGCAAATTTTTGGTCACTTCACTCCAAAGTTTGGCAAAAATGCGCACAGCAAATAAAAAAAAACATTTCCACACAAACTCTACAGTTTCATGTCAAGTTTATTTGCATGCCCTGCTAACTCAGCATCTATAGCAGGGATCACCAACCTTCTTGAAACTGAGAGCTACTTCTTATGTGCCGATTAAAGCAAAGAGCTACCAGTTTGATGCACGCTTCTGAAATAAAAATGTTGTTCATTTTACCTTTAATGATTTTAGTATTAACAATTAAGATATTCCGCAATGTGAAGACACTGATCATGCTAATGTTATTTTTAGAGCAGGCCCGCGGGCAGTAGCGTAGCCAGCCTGAAAAAATTTTTTTTGAGCCAAATATTTTGACTTTCAGCGAACAACAGTATTTTGTTTGTGACAACACCTCTCAAAGCGCAAAACGACAAGAAATTCTAGAATTTTGAGGGCCATGCCATTTGGCTAGGCCTATGCCCGCGGACAACCTGCTTGGTCCTTGCGGGCGACCTGGTGCCCATGGGCACCACATTGGTGACCCTGATTTTCAGAGTGTGTTTTTCAACATATGATTTGGTATGGTCCAAAATCAGAGAAAGTTGATAGATGCAAATAAGGCAGAAATATTGGTTAAAATATACTGCTTGTGCAGAGCTGAGAAAGATAACCATTACAAACTGTTTAAATTTTTTTCAAATCCATCAAATTTCGTTGCTGTTCGTTTTGCTTGATTAAAAAAAGTTGTGCAAGTGTCCTGCTTATTTTATTTTTTACTTCTAAGTAGATTTTTTCAAAAAAAAACAAAAAGTGGGTTTTTTGGTGTGTTTTATTGGTTTTAAGTGGGCTTTTTTTAAAAAAACCCGGGTGGTTTTTTTTTTGGGTCGGGATTTTTTTACAACAACCCTGATACTGTTACGTACAAGTGGTCTTTACTAGAAAAGTTTATCATCGGCCAAAAACCATGAATGTTTCATGCAACTTATAACTTAACTAATTGACATTGCGCAACAATCAAACTGTCTGACGAATGGAATTGTGTGCAACAAGCGCTGGTAAGGACGGGTTGATTGCATATAATGGGCATTAGGTGGAAAAAATATGAAACGATTGTTTACCAGGCATCGAAATATTCAGCAACAGTTTTGCCAGATGGCGAAATGGGGCACTGGATTCTGAAAATCTGGTGAAATTTGAAACGACTTGGTGACAATTAAAAGAAGCTTGGAACTAGTGGAAAATCAGGTTAAATTTTACAGCATTTTCCAATGCATGAAAAAAAAAATTTTTTTCCACACGAAATCCAGTCAACATTTTCTTTTTCAACATTGAATTTGCCAACGCTGTCTATATAACTGTCATTACAGATTAGCTCATCCTGCAGTGTCGCGCTCGATTTGTCGTCTTTTGCAAGCTAGAACACGACAGAAGGTAGATTGGCATTTCGCTATTTTTCTTTTGTCTTGTACATACAAAGACCATGAACCCCCCAAAATCATTCTGTGGACCCCCGGTTGGAAACCACTGGCTTGTTCCGTTCCATCCCGATTTGTAACTACTTTAACAGAAGAGAACAAGGACGTGCGTTGTGTAATTCACTCTTGGACATCTCTGTGCGTGTGTGCGATCAGGTCGGAATAGTCATGAGAAGATGGAATGCGTCGCATTACGTCACGTGACTGCTGCGGAGAAGCGAAAGTCAGGAGACCTCCCGCTCGGCCCTCACAAAAAGCTTGTGATACGAGCCGACAACAGCGCACTGTCGCCACCCTTTCCTCTGGTAACAAACGGTAATGCACCGGTCACTGTGTTGACGTCGCCTCAGTCAAGTCGAACCGGACAAACTGGATCTATTTTGAAGGTGCTTAAAGTATTTTGACTTGATCTTATTACTGTTTTTAAAAGTATTCCTTCTATGGTGCTAGTATGCTTTCTCTCATTTTTTCTTGACGTCTACCTTTTTTCTGCCGACGTTGATTCTCTTTTTCGGTTTGTCATTTTTACCGGTGTTCGTAACCAACTGGCTTGCCAAGCTTGAATGTCAGCCATTGATTTTGAGGTGTTCACGTTCTTGGGTTCAATGATTTTTGTCACTTTAGTAAGGGTTCCAACATGTCGAAAATTTTCTGTCGCATGGTTCTAGATTGTTTATTAGCAACAGCTCAGCAAAATTTGAAAACGGACGTATTGAGGTTCCGCGAATATTTTCATTTCTATTTTCTCCGACCTTCGGTGTCAATTTTTCAAACGTCGGTAATTTCTTATGGCGGCGAACTATTTACCTCAAATTAGGAAAGTAGCTCCAAGCGCGTTGTTGTCTGGGGTCACGCTATCAGCAATGACTGGGGGTATCTCATCGACGGTCGATTGATACGGTTCCTGGTTCGCTGTCAAGCACCAGGGTTTGTGAGTGAGCTGTCTAACCCGCTGTCAGTCTTCAATCCATTCTGAGCGTGCTGAATTGCTAAGCACAGACTGCGTGCGTGAAGGGTTTGTAATGAAGCGAATGTCAAGCATCTATAGGTTGGCTCTTTAATCTTTAGCTCTCATAGACAAGTAAACATAGAATGTAGCACATCCCGTTATTGGGATTCACCATAGATGCGATCAAAGTGTAAGTTTGGCTGTAGCCTCATCAAGGAGGTATTGGGCTCAGGTCTCATGTATGCAGTGGGTGGACTCAACGTTAACTCAATCTAATGCTCGCGATCGTATCCGTCATTCGTCGTTTTACAGAACGCCGGGCTTTGCTCAGCGTAAAACTTACGCAATTAACAAAACGCGGCCTGGGGGTTTCCTTAGTCGATGTGCGAAACCCACGCTTAAGCTTTCATATCGTGGAAGCGCATTTGTTAGAATATTTTTGGGAAATTTGTCTGATGCTTAATACATAAGGTTTGTTCTTGCGAAGGCGTTGGTTGCGAACGCAGTTTCGAAAGTAATTTACAGCACTCGCAAAAATTTGTTGCCGCCCTTTGTCGCCCCCTATGCCTGGAAGAGTAACTACATTTTGTTTTTTTTCAGCAGGTTTGCGTACTTTGAGAAGTTTATGCAGCCTTGGTTAATTTCCGGCTGTGTGCGGCCAAGATTGACTCCATGAGTGCCGACTGTTGTCATAGAAACTGTTTTGCAGGTCCCGTCAGCTGCAGTGGACAGCACTTCTACTGCACAAGTTATTATCAAGGAAGAATTTGTCAGTTCTGGCTTAGTCCTGCCATGTGATGCTCCCAAGGTCATTAGTGTTTCATCGAACGCATACGTGCCTCGTAAAAATCCTCAGGTGTGTGGGTTGATGATGCTGTGGACCGATATGTCAGTGTTTTTCACTTAACTCTGTGGACGTCCATTATTTTCATTCAGTCATTACTATAGATTAGAAGCATTTGGAAATGTACAGTGTTTGGTGCCCCCGATTTTTCTTTCGAGTTGTTCCTATATATTGAAATATTGAAAGTGAAGCAGGCTACTAAACAATCACTTAAAGTTTGCTAGAGTGCTTGGCAACTTTAATGGTGAATTGCTATGCTAACAGTAGCTTACGTGACGGTGTCTTATCTTTGTCTTGTTTTAGTAAAAGTAAAACTAAAGAATTACCAAAGAAACGACCAAAACTTGACCAGTCACAGCATGATAACATGTGAGATGCTGCTGCATATTTCGACATTCAGCAACAAAAACCGTCGAACAAAAAACATTGTGTGCCAACAAACGGACGGTTCGGTAACCTTTTCAGACTACAACGTCACTTCATGGGGGCTAAAAGGCACACTAAGCCAGAAAAAACAAGCTTTCCAAAGACGGGTTGTTTCAGTTTATTATAAGAGTCAGACACGAAATTCATTGAAGACATACATGGTCGGCAAAATAGCTGCGCAACGCAGTTTGCCGAAGAAACTGGCGCAGAACATTGTTTTGGTGACAGCTTGATGTGAGCGCACAGGATTCGCTGACGCTATTGCTCAATTGCTCTACGCTTGGGTGAGCAGTTGTACACATCAGCTCGCTTCATTTACATGTCACATTCGAGTTAGGACCCATGCCAATGCCGGGTAGGATACAAATGCGCTGTAACTTGCATCAGAACAGAACACTGCGAAACCGCATACTCGTCGCAAAATAAAATGCTATTGTAGCGGGCAAGGAAATGAGGTAAATACAACAATCAAGCAGCATCAAAGCTCTCACCCATACATTGTTTGCCTTTATTCAAATATAAAGTAGTTCAGTGATAAATCTGACGTCGCATCATCTTGGAGACAGATCATCTTGAAGATGACTTCAGCAACAGAGTGTCGTTAAGATGATTGCCCGTGAGCTACGAGCGCAGCTTGCTCTTACGAAAGTTCATCGTGGAAAACAGCTGTTCGCACGAGTAAATGCTGCCAAACATTGCAACTGCAGCAAAGCGCCACATCAACAATATCAACTCGACGGCAGCATTTCAAACCGTGAACGATTAAATCCTCTGAAATAAACGCTAAAAGCACCAGCCACCTACACATGAACAGACGTAAAGCACGCGCTCAATCGGTACGTTCCACAACGTTTGGAAGCCAGGCACCCAACAGTGGAAGGTGCAGAACACCAGCACCACTAATGACTAAGCAACCCAAGCCTACCCGCCACCGCCCGCAAACAAAATCTGCAGACATTTTTATGAGTCGTTCTAATATGCATGAATTAAGACATTGTGACGTAAAACAACAGTGTAAGGTTGGGAAAGAAACATGATTTCGGGATTGTATAAGCACAGAACTGCAAGTGCAATAGAGCAAACGCAAAAGGAATAATAGAATGCCAAAGGATGAGTTGGTCTTGCTTTGGTGCCGTAGCAAGTGCAGTTAGGCCTGATGCAATAATGATTAGGAGTGCGTCAGGTGGGTCTGGAACACTAGCTAGATTCTATTTGAATAAGGACTGAGGATGCGTAATTTTACGTGACATCGATTTCCTATTAAAGTTTTGTTGATCGATTCCTTGCTTACACCCATCGTGGAGAGTACTTACTTGAATAGCTAGGCCGTGTGCGGCTTGAAGGTCACAGTTTGACGATCCCTTAAGTTTTACATTGATTTTTTTCAGTGCGAAATTCCCATCAACCAAACTCAGTTTATTTCCGTTGGTGAAAATGATGTCGCAAATTCTGGAGGTCTGATTGTCTCTAGCCAGTTGCCTGGGCAACCCGGGCCACCATTGTCTTGCCATTCGGGTGGTAAAGTCGACACTCCTGCGGGTAAGTTATGGGTCATATTGCGCTGCGCCTGTGGTCAGTGATGTAAACCAGAGCGTTTGTTCATTGGTCCGGGTTTGCTATTGCGATGGAAATTTATTGTGGGATTCAAACGGCCAAAGATGGTTTTCATGCTGCATTTGATTCGTTTTATGGCAACTGGTTTAATTTATATGTTCACTGCGTTTGAAGAACAGGAAGTTTGTACCTACTCAAAATCGCACTTCTTCATTGTGCTGAAAGTAACATTTTTTCTGCATCGTATGTCTTCGTATGTCTTCCCAAGCTAAGCAGTGTTACAAGTTTAGTTCGGATTATTTCGCTTCCGCAAGAAAGTTCTCTTGCATAACATCTGTTGTTTACAAAACCCATAATTCTATCCTTTAACGTCTCGTCAGAGTGAAACGTATGCTTGCCCATGCAAATTGGCTTTTGCTTTTTGCTGTAGCAACAATTCCAGACAACTCAAACAGGCATTGGGTGTCAAAAATTTGACTGTGTCCTTCATAATTTTCAGATGGTGTTTGTATCTTTTGCACAACTAATTTTTTGTAACCTGAAAGACTTTTCTTAATCACACAGAAATCTTCTGTGTTATTTATTGTTACCAGGTGGCCCGCCGTTAATAAAACTTGTGTCAAACGGCCAGAAAGTGTTCCACCCGCACGGCACAAAATCGCCTCCTAGACTTCTTCCGTCCTTTGGAAAGCATCAGTATGAAACTAAGCCAGAAAGTAAAGGGAGTTCTTTGGTTTTTGTCTGTCTGCAACGTGTACTTCTGTGTATCTGGCATTTGCATGTTTAGAACTGGTGTCAATCATTCATTTCTTCTTTAAAACGCGTTGGTAGCTCAGGCAACGAACACGCTGGAAAATTGTGGCCTGATGCAGGGCCGGCTTCAGACGAAATTGGGCCTGATGCTGCAGTGCATAAAAGGTCTATAATTCAGTGGTGTATGAAAGGCCTATATTTTTCTGCAAAATCAATTACTGTGAAACCGCCTGTTTTTATCTGGGCCTATTTTAGAATTGGGCCTAATGCTGCAACATCAGTAGCAACCGCCTTAACCCATTAATGCCGGTAATTCAAAAAACTTTGAATTTTTCGGTTCTGCCGTAATATGTTATTCAAGATGATCTCCTCAAACTGGTTTGAGTTTGATTTTCGTGAAATTCATTTTCTAAAGCGCTTTTTTTGGCCGTATGATATATCATACGCTGGGCATTTATAAGAGTGTCATCTACTATTTTGGCCTATTTTGAATCGATATTTCAAGGATATGCACAGGCGCAACTACCAGTTTTAGCACATTTTAATGAAAAACGAAGATTTTACCCTGCAAGGACCGCAAAGCCACTGTATCGGCTTTGACTTGGTCCAATCATAACTTGCCGACCGGTATAGCAAGAGGGCTGTTCAAACCCTCTTAAGAAGCAGAAAGTCTTGTGGGATCGATTTTTATAAAATCGGGCACTTCTGGGTTTAAAACTTTTTTCGGTGTGACGTCACGACTGGGGGAGGTTTGGAGATTTGTGGATGATTTAATTAGGGCCTGAGAAAACGAGTAGCAATTTCACCGTTTTCTTCTTTTGAAATAAACCAACTTAATATCGGCATCTGTAGAGCTTTTGGTTGGCCATTTAGCGTCAGTGGTTGGCAAGTTCGGCCAAAAATCAAGAATTAAGTAATCCTAGTAATCCTCTCGGCCAGTGTTTTTCAACCTTTTTTGCATCACGGACCACTTTATGCAATAAAAAAATTTTGGGGAACACCAAACAAAATTTTATAATCGCAATTATGATGTTTAGTTCTGTTTTGGCTCTTTTAATTTATTAAAATTAACAAGAAAGTCCTATTCGTTTGCTCCTAAAACTAATTACTTTCACGAAAGAAAACATATTTACGCTCATTGCGTTAAA
>Ga0210059_1004713_pt1 | contig 22026 bp, 22 predicted proteins | sample Ectturendosymbi2_FD_188042 | JGI IMG/M metagenome (GOLD analysis project Ga0210059, IMG submission 188042) | Ecteinascidia turbinata endosymbiont from Florida, USA - Sample 2 (SPAdes) (version 2) | ecosystem: Host-associated > Tunicates > Ascidians > Unclassified | place: Key West, Florida...
GAAGTACTTTTGACATTTTGGTATTTTTTGGCGCCCCCTGCAGTCATTTGGCGCCCCGATAGTGATTCGGCGGCCGGGTAATTGTGTCCCCTTGCCCCCCTTCGTTACCCCCCTGGGATGACGTCATAATTAGGGTAGGTTTTCGAATTTTTGGGCCGAGTTCACCTGGCTCTGGGCGCCAACCCAACGAGTCACGTTGGTTTGGGGCCCAGGGCCTGAGACGTCATTCAACTATGAATTAACCTACACCCATTATGACCCCATCAACAAAAGACCAAAAATCCAAAACTTTCCAAATTTTTCAACCGAAACTAAAAGACTTTCCACATCTTTAGAGGGTTTGAACAGCTCTCTAACCCAATCGACTAGCGAGTTATGGCCTTTAGTCAAAATGGCCAAGATTACCTTTCGCGGGACTCAAATTTTACTCAAACTTTGGTTTTTGAGCAAAAAGTTTGGCTCCGAAAACGCTAAAAAGCCAATCAAACGCTCTAAAGACTCGAATTATAGCCTGTTTCCAAAACAAACTTAAGCAAAAACATAGCTCGTTGAGTTGGCCCCCAAGGCCAAGTGACCTCAGCAAAAATGCGCGAAAATCTGCCCCCAGTATGACGTCACCCACAAAAAAACCCCAAGCCCATATTTTTTTTTTTAAATCTATACTGGAAGACTTACTGAATCCGTAGAGGGTTTACAAGTAAACAGCTCTCTATCTCTAGAGCAGGCGCGGACACAGGGGGGGTGCAGGGGATGCATCCCCCCACCAAACCGAAAGAGGTGTTCACATGACACTTGATTTCATTGAAAATCATCACCAAAAATATTTTTGTACTGCACATTACTTAATCGCTAAAGATACTGAAACTTAACTTGTGCTAACAGTTAGTCAAAAATGTTTCTTCGGTTCATTAGATGAGCTGGCCTTGTTTGTGGAACCTGATATAAAATAGTCAATGATCACATGGGCGTTCGCAGGGGGGGGCAAAAGCCCGTTTTCCTCCCAGAAAATTGGGATTAAGAACCAAATATTTCTCGAAAACCGCTGAAGTCGGCATCTTAAATTCCGATTAATTGATTTGATTCTTGCAATGACAGTTTTTTTGCCGGTATGAAACTTACACTCCACAAGAGCCAGGTTCACAGTTATAGTGTCATGCAGTGATGGGCTTGCAGTTCACTCATGCCTCTTTCTTTGCCTGCAGAGGCGGGTTGCGAAAGTCGCGAACGGATTGTTCTGCTGTTGGTCTTTATTGCGTAACAATACCGTGGCAACAAACCCGCTAAGGTTCACTTTTTATTACGGTAGCAGGCGTTTTGTTGTATGAGACTGTTGAACGCACACATCTTGGTAGGTAATGCAGCGAGACAGTGACATGCTGATAGCGGTAAGCCACGTACATTTACACTTTGTGAAAAGAAGCATGAGTGAGTCTGTAGCAATGTTTCCACAAGTTTAAAATATCCATTACTAGTGCGAGTGTGACCAATGTGCCTGAGTGTCAAACTACACTTATGCAGGCTTCTTTTCATGCAGTATAAAATTCCGTGGCTTGTTAGAATACGTCTATGCAGACTTGTAGAAATACGTCTTAATTGTTAAGGTTTAGTTCTGATATCTGAGTGAATACTGAGTGCAAAGCTATATTTGCTGTGGCGAGTTTTCATAATTCATCTGGTCAATTTTGCAAAATCTGTGTGGTGCTCTAATTTTGGTAAGTTTGTCCGCAGCCGTGTCAACATACCGGTCTACTTAATTGTCCGGTTTGTGTAGCAAAGTTTCATTGATCGCTTTGGACGAGATCCCAGAGTTTTGCAGCTCTTGTTTCTAAGTAATGCTGACAAGTCTTGCTAGCTGATTCCGCAATTAGGGGGAGAGCAACCGGGTAATCCCCCCCGAAATTTTCAAAGACATGTTCAGTTGTTAGTTCAGTTGAATATATCAGCTGGGTGCGACCTTGCTTGCTAAGTAAAATAAAGTCATCATATGTGTTTTCGTTGAAAACCATGGCAATCCCATGCCTCTTTCTTTACAAATCATGGCAATGTTTACTTGAACAGAAATGCCCTGCGTTGAAAATCTGCAGATAGCCTGCTGTGTAACTTGTCGTAATACTAATATATCTGGCTATTGCTGCCAACGCTTCAATTGTTACCGTAACATGGGACATTTCCTTTGTAGTGTAGAAAGGATAAAGCGATTTGTTAACGTTCATTTGCACTGCATCATCAGCAATGTTCTCTCTGAGTGCGCAAATACTCAGGACCACCAGAACTGTTGCGCAGTGCAATCTCATTCTCGCGTACTTGCAACATTCCAAACTCCAAAGCAATGGAAAAACACGCAAACAAGAAGCTATTTGAATGAAATGTTATTTTGTTCGTATTTTGATAAGATTATATATTTATTATATAATTCACAAAGTTTGTAATTCATTGAAAACTCCAGTAACTCAGTCCTAAAATAATCATGCTCACTAAAACAAATATTTGCTCAGTGTAAAATTATCTTAAGAGGAAACGCTGATCGTCAGCAATTGGAAAATGATAAACAAAATGTCGGCGTTGCCCCCCTGGAAAAATATCTGCGGACCCCATGAATGATCGTGCTTTCTCGCTTTCGCTTTTTGTTACTTTAGTGCTTTCACTCAATACGAATTGTTTGTTTCTTTCCGTTCTCTTAATTTCAGTTTCAAAATAAACAGAATCAACCCGTTTCTTGTTCTTATTTCATCAAAATTACCTGCAATAACAAATATTATACACAAATTACTATGAGTGTTGCGGACTATTCCAAAAGACAATTAAAAACTGTAATGTTCCCCATTTGAAGAGCACCGATCTAAACCTCATCGAAGTGACTATCCTCACTTGCTGCAACACACAAGTCAAAGATTGTGATGTAACCAACGTAACTTACAATGAGAATAGGTATTATGTCGTCACGTGAACTGTCTGTCTCTCGTCCTCGATGTACCTGCACCGACGCCAGTGACTACGTCATCAGATCGTTGTTATGTGCCACATTGCTTGTTGGTTCTGCAGCGGTGCAGTGTTAAAGTTTGATCAGTTGTAAGTTGCATCACTCAAGCTTCGCAATATGGTCCTGTGAAGCATTGGGTTCATTGCAAATCGATGTCGCATCCCCCCCACCAAATTAGCCTGTGTCCGCTACTGCTCTAGAAGCTCGCGAGTTGTGGCCAGAAATGTAGCGGCCATCATAGTGGCTGGCGCGGGCGTTAAAGGTTTCATCACAGATAAATATCTAGAATGAATGCTATTGTTGCTAAACAGTGACTACGGCGTTATGAAGAAGACTTTTAAACTGGACTACTTCTTTAACCAAAGTTTTGAGCTTCGTAAGGCATATAAAATGTGTAGCTCTGCCATATTCACGCATTTAGCTTTTTAAAACTGTATGTAAACCAAAATCCAGTAGACTACATTATTCAATAGCTGGTAACAACGAAGCAAACAATAAGATAATGGGATTCAACGATTTTCTTTATGCTGTACTTTTCTTCAAAATTCAGGGTGCAGATTTTGGAGCATGATATCAAATATATTAGATTGCTTTCGCGCAGAATAAGGTATAATTTAAGCTGATTTTTTAATAGTTCTTGGTGATTTTCTTGAGCTTTCCTACCACAATTAAAGCTATCGGCATTTTTGTTTTTACATATCACTTTGTCATCGTCGTACATCGTAAATGTAGTTTACGACCCGCTTATCGTTACGTTGACCTACCTCGAAATCACAAGTGAAAAATTAACGCATTTTGCTTCAGTCAGTGGTTCCTGTGTCCATAGACGTACGGGAAGGCATTTTACTGGGAGGGCGGAAAACGTTTGCCCTGAAAATAACAATTTGCCTTAAAAATAAACAATTTGTCCTGAAACTAACTTTTTTAGTTTAATCCGAATGGGGCCTGAAACCTCTTGTAAATCTGTTCTTTACAGTTGAATTCGTTTATAACGGCTTCGTCTGCAACATAAATTCGCCTATAACATCTTGTTCGGTCCTGATGGCATCTTCAACATGCATTTCAATTCGCTTATAACGTCAATTCGGCAATAACGTTCTTTATGCAATCCCCTAGAGGTGCCGTTATAGGCAAATTCTGTAGTTACCTTGCTAGTTAACTCAAGGGGGTGAAGTTCCTTGTGTGTTGTGTTCTCCCAGACAAGAAACTTTACGGTAATTGCCTTTACTGATGCAAATATCTACGCGACTTCGATAGCGCAACGCAATGTTTAAAAGCGACGGTTCCGGATCGAAGAGTCTGACTCCCTGCACTGCCTGTGTTATCGTTGCTGTGCGCTTGAGCAAGGCACTTAAAGACGCGCACTCAAAGGGGCCAAGCAATCTGCACGTCCATGCGGCCCGCTTCTACTGAAGATTGCACCTCGGGAAATGAAACACGTACTCAAAATGCATGGGCCAGTGTGCCTATATGTATTGTATCGTATTCGTATACTGTGATTGTACCATGTACAGTATTGTACGATGTTCTGTCATAAGATCGTTACTATTCGAACAAAGAAACCATGTACAGTCGTTTAGTAAACTGGAAAGTGGAATTAATAAAGTACTAAACTTTACTGCAATGCAAGAAAGCAATACAATGTGACTGCTGCATAAACATGCGCAATTCCAAATATTTAAGCTGCAGGCCATTTCAGTCCTTTGAAAGAAATACCTGTGCCTATGTTTCCTCTTAGCAAACGTGTCTGTGACACTATCAATGTCATTTTCAATTACCTTGTTGGCATAACAACGTTCAATGTTGATTAGGGCAACACTGTTCAAGGGCTGGTCTAAATTACACACTGCATTCACAAAACTAACTTCAAAATTTTCCTACCTCAGCCAGTCAGCTAAAATTTGGTGTTAAGATCAATGCTGCAACAGATGACTTAAGAGTTCTAAAAAAAGCACGAAAAACCTGGCTTTAAAACTCCTGTTAACCACAAAAATCTATCATCTTAACACCATGCACCTCTACCCAGTGCAAACTCGAAAACACACCAAGAGTTACCGCATGTTTTCCTACTCTAGTATTGAACTGTGTTCTTTCAGAATCTGCCTGACCACCAGAAAGGCTCGATAGTACATGCTGTGGCGATAATTGTTCTATATCAAAATGTTAGACATGAAGGCTCACAGAAGTCTTCCACAAAAATCTGGCCACAGTTTTTAAAACAGAAATATTAATTTCGCTTAAAACTGTGGCCAGATTTTTGTGGAAGACTTCTGTGAGCCTTCATGTGTAACAAGAGTTACCGCACATTCTTATATCAAGCTGTTGACTTACCGAAATCCGATTGTTCGATTTTTACAGAAAACGAGGGCTTGGTCCAGACCAAAGTCAATATAACCAGTCACGACTTTGGTCCAGATTATACACTGCACTAGCCGAAATTACACGGATCACCCCCTAGTGAATATACACTGAATACACCGCATTGAAATTTTTTTCACCGTTTAGGATTTTTGAGCAACTTGCGCTTCCCCTCAATCCACTGTATTGAATACACATTTTTATCATTCAGGATTTTTGCGCAACTTGCACTTGCTCTGAAATTTTCCAAGCCGGGGGGCTGCAGCCCTCTCCGCCTCGTACGCCTATGCCTGTGTCTGCGTGGTTGTTACATTTCACGGACCATGTAGAGTACCGCAAGATACTTTACATTGATTTTTGTTAACATATAATGAGCTTTTAGGAAAACTAGGACCGTGGCAAATCAAATCAACCGGAAAATACAATGCAGCCTATCATGAATAACGGAAACATTAAGTTATTCCATTTACACGCATACAGTAGACGCCGGTTATTAGTATTACATCCTCAGTTAACACAACCAACCAGGGGCGTAACGAGGTTATATGGCGCCCGGGGCAAATAACAAATTGGGCGCCCCCTGGTCGAACCGGCGCGCCCATGGTCGAGGTTTGGCGCCCCTATGGTCAAATCTGAGTTCTTTCGAAGGCAAATTTACTGTATTGAAAAAAGTACTTGTGACATTGTTGGGACTTTTCGGCGCCTCCAGCAGTAATTCGACGCCCCTGCAGTGATTCAGCGCCCCCAGTGAATTGTGCCCCCCCTCGTTACGTCCCTGCAACAAACCCTTATTACATCCAAATCGCTTAGAACGGAATCTCCTTAATCATTTCCCATTATACAGGTCTACAATTTTAAATGAATTTCATGGGGATTGGGGTTTGAGAGCGTTTTCGGGATAATTTTGGGGCGCTGATTTCAAAACTGTTGTCAGATTCTCCCTATCTGGTCAAGTTTTTGAGCTATTTAATATTTTAAATTTATGCAGTTGTAGCATTTTAAGCACTTTCAACGTTAAGCAAACTGTTGCATAAGAGGGTTGCACATTTCGTGATTTGTTAAACTGGCTAACATGTTATTTAAGCACTAGCGACTTCTTGTAATAACCGTGATTTGTAAACTAGCTTATGAAGAGCAGTGTGCAGCATAGAAAACATACAGAGGTTAAACAAACACAAAACGTCAGTTAGTGTATACTGTATACTTGCAACTGTGACTTACAAGACACTATGGGCTTGCAATGCAAAGATTGCGGTGAAAAAACAACGTTAAAATGCAAAGAATAGCCCAAACATGATAGCATACTCTTTTTTCATGACAGAAAAGATTGCCCGGTTGCTCATCCAGAAATTGTCTTTTCTGTGTTTTTCGGGAGTAGCTGCTGCCAACCTCTTTCTAAGCACCAGCAATAGTCTGCAAACATGTTGATATTCCAGCATCCCTGGCATCTTTTCTGTTGTTTTTACATCTTAGTGGAAGGACTCTCCTTGCTCTTCAGTCATTGCTTCTAAGTTTTCAGGAAAATAGTTTACATGACTATGAAAATAATGAACCTTCACGCTCATATTGCACCCTAATTTTTCGTAAGAATTTAACAGCTGTTTTGAAAGGTCGTAATAGTTAGCTTTAAAATATCCAAGGACGTTTTCGACAACTGCTGTAAGTGAGCGCCAAGTATTTTTACGAGGGTTGTCAAGGTAAGTGGAAAATATTTGTCCTGCATTTAAACGTTATATCTGAGAACCACAAAAAATACCAGCCCTCAACTATTCAGTGCTCAGCCCAGGGAACTTTTCACATAAACATGCAAAGCAGTAACTTTTACCTATTTAAAGCTTTTGCAACTGTTTTCATACTTTGATATGGAAACGAGAAAGTAACACCTCGTTTTGATTAATCAAAGGAAAGTGTATAATGCTTCTTTTACCAATCTCAAGTCTTTCTCTCTTTGGCCAACTTTCCCAGTCCAGTGCTCTTGGCAAGTCCTGCTGTCCCACAGACACAAGAAACACGGAAGTTTGTGCCCAACCAATATGCGCAATTCTTCTAATTTATTGCAAATCATCCAGTCATGCTCACCAACTATGGTACCAGGTGCAGACTATTCTGACACAGGATTTTATTGTAGTTACCGCTTATAACAGGCTACCACTAACTCACTCCCTGTGGGCCTACGCGGTTCAACAACAGCTGATAAAGCATTTCAGCATTGAAAAGCACGACTACTGATTACAAAATCTGTTTTCAAGTTAAAAATGGTGGGAGATAACTTTTGAAACTTTTGGTGAGGTTTTTCAATATTTTGCGAAAAACTGCAAAACGTATGCCCTCTAGCGGCTAATCCTGACCAGATGGACAAAAACGGATGCGATTTTTGGACTCAGCGCCCCCCAAAACCGTTACAAACTCCAAGTCACCAAAAATCCTGTATATCGGTTTTATAATTATAAAAACTCCGGTTAATTCATCCATTTCTGATTTCCCATGCAGGAAAATTGTTTTTACTTGACGGAACAACATTTGAGAAAATGGACATCCTTAATGCACTGAAGGCAAATGCAGATGGCCATCTCAGAAAAACGTTTCCTAAGCAAACCACTTTGCGCAGCCCTTTCAGTGCTGAATAGATACAGTAAAAAATGTCACTTGCATCATATTTGCCCGTTTGGGGCTGTTTAGTTGCAGTTTTAGGAAAATCGGTTATTACAACCACCGTCTATTACATCCAACAATCGGCTGCTTCCAACGTGGATGTATTAACCGGAGTCTACTGTATAATAATAAATATAATGCTTGAATAACGCTTCTGTTGGGATTCTGCTGTTGTTGCTTTCCTCACTGTTTACCCAAAAATTGTTCCAAATCTTCACTGGCGGAAATTCATCAACATACCGACAGAGGGTAGCAGACATAGAAATAGTGGCTCATTTGTAAATTTTTGAATTAGGCAACTCGCTCGCCGCTTTCGCGCGTTGCCATGGATCGCGCTTTAGTCGATGCGCTGAAAGATTTTCACCAGCTACTGTAGTTGTTTAGGAGCTCGGGGGAAGCGTGGTGGAAAAGATTCTTTCATCAACTAGAATTTCTACTTTCAACTATGCGTCCAGACAGATTGCACACATAACAAAACAATTTTATTTCTATCATGCATGCGCCTGAAGTCACATACCTTAAAAATCTTCCCCAGAACTACAATCAACACAAGCCTTTGCCACGTTGGCCGTTCCTGTTTACAGTTTGTTCGAAGGATCGAAAAACATCGCCACAAGTCGGGTGTGATTCGCTTTTAGCTGAAAATCAAACGTGGTCTGCTTTCCTGCAGCGCAGAAAACATTCGCATCTTCGCTGCTAGAAACAAAACATGAAGCGTTTAATGCGATTTGACAAAAGCAGACTTCCATTTAAGCTGTTGTCTGTTGTTGGTTGCGTCAATGTTCGAGGCTCGGATTGCAGCACACATAGCAACGTAAAACTTCCGCCGCAGGGATCTCAGCTTCGAATTATGGCACCAAGCAAATGGCGTTTGGGAATCTAGGCAAAGAAATTTAAGCAGACGTTTTCGCCACTCGCAAGTATTTAAAAACTATCGATAAATTTCTGGCAAAATCAATAAAGAAGTTTAAGCGGCGCGATCGTGAACTCCTAGTGACTGATCACACAACCTTTCGATTGAGAAACGATCTCTGCACCATTGACAAGAAAACTGGTAAGGTTCAAACCACTTTTGCCTCTTCTTGCTTTGCTTCTTCCTCATATTCAAAAAATACCGTATTTTCCGCCTAATGAGCCGAGGCCAATTTTTAGCTCTGAAAATGAGTTTTTTTCGTATTACCGCCCAATAAGCCGAGGCCATTTTTTTTAAATGCCATTTAAAAAATGTGGCATCTCGAATGCAATGGATGGGACGGAAGGTGATATGTTGTGGTTGGACGACGACGAGGAAGACAACATTGTACTTGCTCAGCTAATAACACCAGAAAATGACCCGTACGACGACCACGTATCTGCCCAGGATTGGAATCTATCACTCGATGCTTCTGACGATGAAGATGATTAAATTGATGGATTTTAACAATTTTCTGAGATTGAAGTGTATATTTTTTTTCTGGTCCAAAGCTGATGATCTGACCAATAAGCCGACCCCCAAAAATCAGGTCCTGAAATTCGGCTTATTAGGCGGAAAATACGGTATTCCCTCCGCACGAAATATGTAAAATTTTCCAACAGGTTGCGCTGAATTTTTAACGGAAGACTTTGTCTGGCTGTGGTAATTTATTCAAAGAAACATTCCTACAGCGGAACAATCATTGAATGAAATGATTGGATATAAATGTAGTCAAGCCCCAACGAAAGCATCACGAGACAGCGAATGATGTTCAACATAAAAAGAAAGCCGCAAGCACATGGCAATAGAAAGTTGCGACCGTAAAATCGAAAGAATTGACAGCATTTGTGCGAGACAGTGGCTCCATTTTTGTTGGCTTGCTGCTGTCACCTGGGCACATTTTCAAAACGATGTGCACACAAAGAACTGAGCGTGACGATGTCAAGAAACAACAACTAACACCACCTGTTACATAACGGGCTTGGGGCCAAAATAATATACAGATGACCAGTCGTGGCCGAAAGCATTTGTTCGCGTTACTTCATGGTCTGTCGATCACGAGTGCGGTCACGCTTGAATAAACCGAAGCGTCAACGCGCAGTGACGTCAGCAAATCGTTACTTGCCGGGAAAGACTTAAGCTGCCACTGGCTGTCCAGCCCGTTTCTATAATTTTATGCGAAAGTTTGTTGTCCAGAGCGGAACTTAAAACAGGAGTCAAACGATTTATACGAAAAAGAACATTTTTCGGCATCGCCGCGTTTATCACAGTGCGTGTTTCACGCAACTGAAAACTCAGAGAATTAACAAAAAATCTCCTTTCCATAAAAAAACGCAATGAACTGTCGACCTCGTCGCGCGCCAGTGGTTGGGGTTTCTCGACGATTTTGGGATTGATATTAACATAAAAATACGTGAAAAACAATCAGGAAAGCGTCGCTGGCACATTGACGTAGACAGAAATCCAGCAATTCGTTTTTTTATTTTCTTTTACCAGTCAGGCGGCCGCATTCTCGATAAACGTTTCATGAATCTTTGGCGGCCGAAAGTCTATTCAACGACAAACCGCCGTTAGGCAGCAAAGGGCAACAACACGTGCGATCTCGTCGCTTGTGATGGAATCTGATGAGAAGCACGGAAATTTCGCCATTGCGAGGAGACTGAACACCAACCGTAACTTCGTGAAATTTCCGATAGTTTTTCTTTGCAAGCTGTCGATACGGTCTGCAATAGGTTGCTGGTGTAACTTTCCTGCGTATCGCTGTAAAATTTATAGCAGTTTTTATTGTTCCTCTGCGACATAGGTCGATTGCACGACCTTTACCACGCTCACTGGCCTGGACAAATAGTACCAAGTAAGGTAAATAGTAATACTAGCAACGAGGGTGGAGCGCTTTGCAGGCAAGTCGCAGCAGGAGTAGCGGCGTTTTTGCTCCACGGTGGGGGGGCAAATATGTGGACGTTCTACATCAGGGTTCCCCCCCTTCCTCTGACCATGTACCCGATCAGGATTTCGACAGAAGAGCATGTACCCCTGGAACGTCGTACGACAGAGGCTGAATAAAATACCAAAAATCCACTGAATGTTTAATAGAAATTTATCTAGAAGTTCTGTTAAAAACTGCTTGACTTTTTCGCAAATGTTTTATCATGCCTAATCAGAGCTATATTTAACAATAAGCAAATAATGAATTTTGAAAATATTATTCACTAATATATGTATGAATATTTGAAAATAAATAATACATATAGTTCTCCCTTTTATTGCCAACCTTAAATGTGCCCCTTAAGATAAGCAAATGTGCCGTATTCCGCGTTGAGAACCCCTGTTCTACATTATTCGACGCAACGGCTATATTCTGTTTTCACTATCATGCACCAAGAAGACATGTGTGGGAACGAATACATGATGAAAGAAAATATGTGGCGCTGATGTGACAACTGAGCGGACAGGCAGACCACTGACCGGCCAGGCAGACCACTAGGTGGCCAGGCAGACCACTGAGCGGACAGGCAGACGACGGTCACTCGGCAACACAGTTACAAGAACAAGTAGAACGTCTGGCGAGGTGGGGGAGCACAAAGATTGCAACTACTTGACTGTGGTAACGAAGTTCGGATGTTAAGTTCAAGGTCGCAAACGCGCTTAATTCGCAATGAAAAAGGACATGAACAACGCATAAAAACGCACCAGACATAGTTGACAACAGTGCATGTTGAGTGCGGGCATGACGAGATGTGTAACTGAGGATGCTGTTGCGACGAACATAGATGGAAAATTATACTGTGGTGTTTTACAGAAAAAAGAAAATCAACTTGGGCTCACCACATTCCGTGCAAGAAAAAGTGAAATCTGCCAGAACCTCACAGCAGTGGTCGATGCCAGAGTGAATCACAACATCCGGGTAATTTCAGCGGGGGTCTTTTTTGTGAGTACATCCGTCAAACTTTTAACTTTGGTTGTTTTTAACCAAGTTTAATGCAATAGGAAGAAAAGATACGGTGCGTAATTTAAGAAAATAAACGCTTTCGATGATGGCGGTGAAATGGCTGCACCAAGAGCGACTGGATGCGAGGCTTGCAATATCAAGGACAGGATATTTTGCAATGAAATGTGGGATGCAATCGCTTTTGAAAAACACAGATGAAGACAAGCGAACGCGGCAATCAGTCTGGAACTCCGTACCACCCCTGACGGCATCACTGTTGTGTTGAACACAGTGGAATGACGACATTGATGTGACGACGCGCAAGCTTATGGTGAAACAGAAGTTACGTCGACGAAGAGCGTTAAAACTACTGCGGACATGAGACCGTGTGCACTGCGTAGAAATACCGCTGTCTTGGTAAAGCGCTGCGTGAAGCCCGTGCAACCCCGACTCCCTATCGTAGGATAAGGGGATTTACGGTTGAGGTTAAAGCAGAGGGCTCCAAGGTTTGATGGCGCCCGGAGCAAGAAACAAGTTTGGCGCCACCACGTTCACAACTAAGGTCTTTTGGGAGTAAATGTACTGTATTGACAAAAGTATTTGCTACATTATTGGGACTTTTCGGCAAACCCCCCCCATTGATTCAGCGTCCCGGGCATTGTGTCCCCCCTCGTTACGACCCTGGGTTAAAGCTACTATCGTTGTATCCCATCAAATCTTGATACATCTAGCCCCCCCGCCCTTATGAGATGACTTGCGCTCACATGGAGAGCTGCATCGTGTTTTCCATAGACTTATTATTCGCAACGGACAACGCTACAAATAAACTAAAGTTACTAAACAGTGTGCTAGCGACGAATCGGACCGATGCACTTTTCACAGCTGGCTACGCTTGGCTGTAGGGTAAGCCTATGGGGGGCCGGGTCGCTTCAACCAGGGGTGTCAGTAACGTTCGCGCTTTGGACGCGTAGAACTTGATCCCAGCGACCCTCTCAGTCCGACCCGAACTAAACCTGACTTGTGGTCGCCAACCGCTTGCTGCCTTTCCTGACCCGACACTTCGGTGTCAGGTAAAGCTTTTTGGTGAGCATTGACAGAAAGCACGGCATTTGCTTCTTCCCGAACGCAGAAGCGGACGCTGAGCGGTTGACTTGCCGCATCGAGACTTTTCGGTTGACTTCGGTCAGGATTTCGACGAAATCCGGTAAATCTTTGCTTCCGTCTGCAGAAAATCAAACTGTTTACCTGATCTGAGACCAGCACTGGCAATGCTGTGCATTTACATCGGTGATGTTCGTCTATTTCGGTGCACACAGACAAATTTTATTACTTTTCAAGTTTAAAGAAGTGAGTGATTTCGTTTAAGCCACCATCGCCAAGAACCAAGGTCTGACACAGTGCAATGTAACTGCTACCAACAGCATCAACATTAACGACGTCACAGCTGAAGGGAAGTTGCACAAAATGCAAAATTTTAAATGTTGAAACCAAAGAAACGATACAATCTCACTTTTCGTCGCATTTTCTATCCTGCAATGAATTTTCGACCCCTATTCAACCAAAAAACGCAACCGTTTCGACTTATGGCAACGAAAAAATGAAGAACACAGCAAGCTCCCTCATTGAAGACGACAGCGAAACCACTTTCCACCAGGGTTGTTGTAAAAAAAAACGACCCCAAAAAATCACCCGGGTTTTTTTTTCAAAGCCCACTTAAAAAAAAACAATTAAACCCATCACAAAAAAACACTCTTTACTTTTCCTTGGAAACGTCTACTAAGAAGTAAAAAATAAAATAAGCAGGACACTTGTACACTTAACTGTAAGTTTTTTAAAAATCAAACAAAAGGAACAGCAACGAAATTTAAAGGACTTGAAAAAAAGAGACGAATAAATCGTATCGTTTGAGAAAACTCTAAAGAGACGAATAAATCGAATCGTTTGAGAAAACTCTAATGGTTATCTTCTTCAGCTCTGCACAATCGGTATATTTTAACTGATTTTTCTGCCTTCTCTGCATCTAAACTTTTTCTGATTTTGGAACATACCAAATCATATATTGAATAAATACACTCTGTAGATGCTGAACTAGCATGGCATGTGCATAAACTTGACATGAAACTGCAGAGTTTGTGTGGGAGTGGTTATTCTCTGTTTGCTGTGCGCATTCTTGCCAAGCCTTACCACTCTGGAGTGAACTGACCAACAACGCTTTGCGAAAACAAAGATGGGGTACATTTCTTTATTCTCAATTTTGAATGCCATAATAGATATAACGAGTTATTATTGCGTAATTCGGAAAATAGTGATAATGCATGATGGAATAAAAACAATTCAGAATGGGGTTTTTCTGTTTTCCTTAAAAACAATAACAAAATCTAGTTTCTTTTTATAAAAAACTAAAAAAACGAGTTTTTTAAAAAATCCAAAACAAACAGGTGGGTTGGGTTTTTTTCTAAAAAAACGGGTTTTTCTCAACCTTGCTTTCCACACTAACGTACATTATTTCAATACCAGTCAATAGTTTTGTGGTAGCAATTGCGAACCTTAAGTTTCGCCACAAACATTCGGAGCTATTTGATTTGGGCAAACCTACAATAAGGAGCTGCAGTAATTTAATCACTAAAATGAGTGATTTCCAACCAAATCACAAGTATATCACCTTAGCCAAAAAACAGTGACGATAAACTTATTGCAAAGGTGATGATTGCTTGACTCGCCGATTCGTAGGAGAAACAAGACCGACAGCGCTAAGAATAAAAACAACTCTTACGTTTCACTCGCTTCATGGAAAACGACCATGACGCGTCGGCAGCTGGCTGCAAGTGAACCTGGCAACATTTACAAGATACCACCAATACTGTGTTTTAGTTAGCAATTGCGGTTTTTTCGATGGTGGCCATCCGAAAAATATAAATGTGGTCAATCTTGGCCACAACTTCGCAACCACCAGCACAACGGCTACAACCCATTATGGCTTTCGCGTTCTGGACCGTCTTGTAAAGCAGAGCCGCTAAAAGCCACAAGGAAATGTGCCGTGTAAACACAGTAAACGTGTCGCAACTTCTTAACAATGAAAGAAAAGAAGTAACTGAGCAAACCGATGGACAGTTACATACGCATAGGTTTCTCTGAAGTTCAGCCCTTTGTTGCACCAATAGAGTAGAAATGGCGATTACGAGTCTTTTGGCTTTTACCGCATACGGCATATAACGACTTACACGTCAGCGACCCGGGTCTTTGTGAATAATGCACACGACTAATTAGAACCGAACCCAAATATAACAAAACTTACGCAAGACATGGAGGTTGGCGATTTCAACTTTCAAAGTCGCTGTACAACTCACGATTCACGCTAGTGGAAGTCTAGAAATACGACTATGTAACATGTCACGGGAAGTGGAGAACGTTAGAGCAAACTCGCATGTATGTCACTTCTTCCCACTAGCATTGTTCACAACTAAACTGGCGAAAATAGTGTTCTATCCGAATTATGAAGCCGGTCAGTTAAATCGTCCCAACATACGTGGTGTTTGTGTCCGTTAAATGCCTGCTTAGGAGCTCTTCCCATCCCTCCAAAACAAACTACCGGCACGAAGAGATCGTCGCAAACCTTCATTACACCTGACGCCTGACAGGCTAAAAAGAGGGAAGTGCGTGGTTGCTGAATGCGAGCCTGCTTTTAGAAAACAATGGAGGTCTGAATTTCCGTCGAATACTGCTTTTAGAGTTTGATGGTGAACAGCCGGTCGCCGTGTATTTCAAGGTAATCGCACGCAAGATTTTTCTCAAACATGCATTCCCATAAACATTTGTGGTCCAGATACGTCAGAATGAATGCTCGTGTAAATAACCAAGCGTTTTCAAACAGATGGTCTACTAAACATTACTCGTAGTCTATAATCTTGGGGCTTTTCCCTTCTCAGCAAAACACAGAAAGCGCATAAGCACCTTTGTGAGATGTTAGCTCTTTCGCAGCGACAACAAGAAACTATGCCTGCCTATAGCTAGAAAGTTAAATATTGAAAAAATATGCACGTTTCAGTGACAATTTGCCTGCAGCACTGGTTTTGGCTTGGCAGTTTAATGAAGTTTCATGCAAGCTTTTACTAGCCGCTAAGTTTACATTAGGAACAACGGTGCTGCGCTGACCATGCTATCGGGCAATAAATACATAAAATAAGCTGAGGGTTTGACGCCACCAGGCGCTTACTATGACCGGGAAGTGCAGTTAAGTCGAACGGATTTGCGGAATGTGTTGCATGGATACGAAATCCTGCTAGGTTTGCTTCAGTTTCATTTTCAAAAACGCACTTTTACAACGTTCTGCGTACATCGTAACTGTAGCAGTTTTTACAGCATGGCGCACGTTTGCGCAATACAGGTTTGCTTTGTGTGCTGCAGGCAGGGTTGTTGTAAAAAAAACGACCCAAAAAAACCCACTTGGGTTTTTTTTTAAAAGCCCACTTAAAAAAAACCAACAAAACCCATACTTTTTTTTGAAAAATCTACTAAGTAAAAAATAAAATAAGCAGGACAATGGTACAGACAACAGTAACTTTTTTAACCCTAGAACAACAAAACGGGGTCAGATCTACCCCACGTTACGGGTCCCGTATTAATTGCTTATACTGTATAAACAAACGCAGCAGCACTCTCAACGCTTCAGTAGCTGCGGGTATTAGTCGGACAGCCGCGCTGGTGCAATCGAGTTCGTAGTCCCATGCTGTGCTTTTCCGCTGTGAGGAAAAGTTTGTGTTTTCGGGTTGAAACCACCCCGTTTTGTGGTGGATGTGTGTGGCTTAGTGGCATTTCCCAGGTGATATTCTCCTCACTTTGCAAGTTTAGTGCATGCGTTCATCACGTGTTTTCAATCAGACGGAAAGGTCTGAAAGTGGCACATTGCCAGGAGTTCGTTTTCGCAGATTTCCTAGTGCACAACTCTTTATTGAGATAAGGCTTCTGATTAGCAGCAGCGGCTGAAAATGCTTTGACGATGGCGCACAGCAGAAACAGCCAACATGTACCACATGTGAAGCAAGAACGAACAACTGTTTCACAAAAAACGTGGTATTCACGCTGCAAGACCAAACTTCAAAGAATCTGCGAAAAGCAGGTCACTGCGCTGCTGTGAGTGCACAAGGAAGGCTGACAGAAAGCCAGTGCCGCTGCAACAAGTGTGGCAAGCCGAAGTGCACTAGCCACCTGTACCCCATCTGCAGTGACTGCATGTGACATATGCTATGTTGCGAGGGCAAAACGTGTTTGTGTTGTGTTGCTGATACACAACTTAGTGTGTGTGCACAAATAAACGACAACCAGCTTTGGAAAAATTTAGAGAAATAAATGAATAATAAATAGACAGACAACATCAGATTTTACCACACCCAGTTCCTGCAATTCGATCCACTCTTCTGTATACATAGGCACGCGTTATCATCTGTAAATTCACTTCACTGTTTTCTGTGCTTGTTTATTTTACTGACTGTGTTTATTTGATCTCCAACTGTTGTTTTTGTCTTGCTTCTGAATATCAGCTGAGTCATATGAAACAATGCACATACATTCATGCCTCCCATATAGATTCTAATGGCCTTAAAGAGCTGTAATTCACTCAGGGTATGCTTCAGACACCTCGGTACCAGCATGGAACAGAAGTCCTTCAAGTCCAGTATAGATTTTTAAAAGAATAATAAGTTTAATCATTTATAATATTTTCGTTATGTTTTTGTATTTTCCTTTTAATCTATAATAGCATAAATTTAAAGTGCAAAGTATCTTTCTAGTGCGCAAACAACGTAATAAGAGTTACATTTTCAGTGTACGTTTTGTCATCAAAGTAAATTGAAAAAAAAGCATTGTTTTTTTAATTTTCAAAATGAGGTTTTCACTGCCCCTATTTGTGCTCCCGGGGACAAAAATCCGATTTAGTGTTCTAGGTTTGTAAATCTTAACAAAATGAGCAGCAATGAAATTTAACGGATTCGAAAAAAGAGACGAATAAATCAAACAGTTTGAGTAAATTCTATTGGTTATCTTCTTCAGCTCTGCACAATCGGTATATTTTAACTGATTTTTCTGCCTTCTCTGCATATAAACTTTTTCTGATTTTGGACCATTACTAAATCATATATTGAATAAATACACTCTTTAAATGCAGAATTAGCAAGGCGTGCACATAAACTTGATGTGAAACTGCAGAGTTTGTATGGGAGTGGTTATTCTCTGTTTGCTGTGCGCATTCTTGCCAAGCCTTACCACTTTGGAGTGAACTGACCAACAACGCTTTGCGAAAACAAAGATGGTGTACATTTATTTACCTTCATTTTGAATGTCATAATAGGTACAACGAGTTATTATTGTGTAATTCTGAAAATAGTGACATCGCATGATGGAATAAAAACAATTCAGAATGGGGTTTTTGCGTTCTTTAAAAAAGAACAAAGTTTTGTTTCTTTTAAAAAAAAAAAAGACCCGTTTTTTTTGAAAAAAAACAAAAAACAGGTGGGTTGTTGTTTTTTTTGAAAAAAACGGGTTTTTCTCAACCTTGGCTGCAGGTCCGCTGCACCTCGTAAAAATTTTACTTCCAAGTTCAACATGCTACCCAGTTTCTTTACTCTTACTCATCATAGTTGTTTATGTTGCACAAACATTATGGGCCATGGCGGACGGAAATAAAGGGCATTTCATTGCTTGTTTGCAACAGGCTATTCTGACTCCAATCACATGAGAATCGAAAAGCTCCTGCATCAAATTTAAAGGCGATAGAAATTCTTTCTTGCCTTGAACACTCTTCCTATTCAAAGCCGATAAGAATCGGGGAAAATCAGTATCAACAGCACCAACGGTACAAACAGCCTCGTCACCAAGGGCGGCCGGTGATTCCGGTCTTCATTTGACGTTTATATTGGCAGTTGTGTAACGGCAGGGTTTTGGCGAAATCTGGGGAATCGTGGTGGAATTTTTGAAATTTTCTGAAATTTGTCATCCGGACGAAGAAATTATCTTTTCAGCCATCCACTGTAAACTCGAAGAGATATTTACAAGGTGAAACTGAGGAAAAGTTGTCTGCTTCTTGTTTCCCCGCAATTTTGTTTAATCACAACGGTCTGTAGTGCATTTATGAGTGCTGTCACTCCCACAGTTAATTTGTATACCCCCCCCCCCGCGGTCACATCTATGTGTGGGCAATCACATTTGTGAGTGAGGCCTCTCCACCAGTCACAGCCGAGCGGGTGAGCACGCGCATTGAACTATTAGAAGATGTTACACATTACGCTGACATCGGCTAAAAGTTTAAGGTTGCCAAACATTTTCAATTCGCAATGTTTTCTTTTTTTTCATAAAAATGAGTGTTTGCTTCGCGATTGCTTTTACTGACAAACTTAAAACCTGGAGAGTCAGCTTTGTACAAAGCGAGTATTGTGACAAAATAACTGTGCGATTAACATGTTCAGAATCATAGATGTCACGTACTGTGAAGATGTCAAACAAACACGCGACCGACACCACAATCAAAAGCAAACAACCAACACAACCTTCTTGTCAGGAAAACAAGTTGAAATACCCACAAAAGCGCGGTTCATCTGATAAGGTCAGTTTCATGAGGTATTAATCCACACACTGGGTAGGCCAATGGTCAAGACCACTGCGAGCTAGAATGTTTTACGAGTCGAGCCAGAGGCTCTTAAATCAGAACGCACTCGTAATCGGCGGTAAAACGCCCAAATGTTCACTTTAGTGTTATTTGCATTCGAGACATGGTGGGATGTTTTGTAAAAGAAACAAAGACAATCCCACGCTTCAGTTCTTTATATTACGACATAAAAACAACAGCAAGTTGCGTTGACATGCTATATCTAGTAGAACCGGTCAAGTGAACATTGTCCGCGGCCTACGTTCACGCACTAAGACCAGTAAAACACAAAAATAGTGGCTACCATGCAGAAAGAAATCGCCTTCTATTCTTTTCTCGCTTCACTGCCACGCAGGCTGTAATCTTGAGGACCCAACACAATACACAGGAATAAGCTTGGCGGCCATGGTTCGACGGAAGCATCCTGTTACGTGAATCAACATGTGGGGTCTTGGCAGCACTGAAAGCTGCCAAGTTTCAAGGGTTGAAGTGGTTTTTAAAGCCCTTGAACAAAGCGCAGTTTTGATGATTGTCAGTTAAATTTGAGCAAAAATGCGTGATTTCTGTTCATTGTTGCTGAAAAGTGCGCCATTTCAGCAGCGGGCTCTATTTCCTGTGACCAATCAAAAGCAGGACACTTTCCTAATCAGTGGATTGCCACAAATCGAGTTTTACTTGAGCCAAGTTCTCGAGAACAAGTGGCTTTTTATTTGACTTTACGTTGCGCTGGATAAACTCTAAACTTCTAAGTTGGATTCTCAATCATTTCGCCAGTTTTTGACATCGGTGTGTTGCCTGAGTTCCTTGGGTGCAACAATTCAGCTTCAATGCGCCGCCGTCCGAGTTGAAAAACTGGCCTCAGGCTTTGTGTTATTAACTAGAATTTTGCTCGTGTTTACATGTCCGCATGTTCTCCATTCTTTTAAGTTTAGGCAAAATCATTCGCCAGGTTTACGCCAGCCAGCAAGTCGTTTGACAAAATGCAACTACTAAAGCATCAAACCAGCTCGTGAAGTTCTGCGACTAAGGAATTAACGCCCATCACTGACTGTTAAATGATGCGGATAGAAAAAGCCGAAAAATCTGCACTTGATCTGTTTTTGAAGTAGTCATTCTCATGTTCAAGGATGCGTAACTGTTTGGTACGTGCTGTGGGTATCCGGTGGTCCTGTGACGCGCACCCACCCTCAAACACTAACTGCACACGCTGTGGTGAACGGGCCTGGTGGGTATTTTGTAAGTGTCACCAAATGACATGATTGACACGCGCACAGACAAACACAGGGTAGTTTGTTTCAAAATATTAAAAATTCGCATCAATCAAAAAGCCTGCAACGTTGGTCACCGTGTATCTTGCCAAACGCAGATCAGTACGCCAACTACAAGAGGTGCATCGCCAATTCTATTTCAACAGTTCGTACGTATGACTTGGGCCTAATTGGTCGCCTTTTTTTTAATAGTCTAAAATCGTTAACTCGGGAAGTCATTTTTAGACGTACTTACTAGTGCATGCAGGCCCGCAACCAAGGGGGAAAACCCTGCAATTGCTCCCCCCAGAAATTTTCAAAAACATGTTTAGTTGTTGCCCTGACTGCGCGGCATTGTTTTCACAGCGAGACAAAACCACAACACCTGCCAGGAACGAAATGGACTGGTCCCATCCACGGAGACTGGCGCGAAATTTTCAATAAAACTGAATGCGTGAAGTTCACCGAGCTGTAATTATTTATGTGATTTCAATTTGTAAGAAAATCAGCGTCAAGCCAAAACCACACGGTGCTTCTTTCAGAAGCGGTTAAAGTCATAGTTCTCGTCCTGCGCTGCAGTAACTCAGCGCCGCCGATCTGTCTCTCACTCAATGTCAAAACTGATAACACTGTTTACTTATCGAGACCCATCCCAACAGTTGGCAAATTAACGGTCTCTTGCAAACGAAGGCCTTTCGGCTGCATCGAATGTGAATAAACGCATTGGGAAGTAAAAATCTACAAAAGTGATTAAAAACAATTTTAATCATGCTGCCTTGTTATAACAATGTAACATGCTTTTCAGCAAGGGACAAAAAATTGCGTATCAACTAAAAACTTATTAAAAATTGCAAGTTCTTCCTCCTGATCGATCGCAACAAATTACAAGAACCGATGCTCTACAAGAATTTAGCAAATCTTACCGCAAAATTCTGGGGGATTCACTTTTCACAAAAAGAAAAAAATTCTCCTTAGTGCCAGTCTGACGTTACTGGCAACTCGTGACTTATGATTCAATTTCCGCTTGACTGCCAACTAATGTCGGACCAAGAATCGGCACAACTGTGTCTGACAAACGTCATATATCCACATCCACGCATCTGAGGATGCGTAATTTTACGTGAAATCGATTTCCTATTAAAAATCTGCTGATCGATTCCTTGCTTACACCCATCGTGGAAAGTACATACTTGAATAGAGATATGTGCAAGTTTGAATCATCGCAAAAAGACGAAAGCAGATGGCAGTCGACTGATTCCTCGAAAGCATACA
>Ga0210059_1004714_pt1 | contig 22026 bp, 14 predicted proteins | sample Ectturendosymbi2_FD_188042 | JGI IMG/M metagenome (GOLD analysis project Ga0210059, IMG submission 188042) | Ecteinascidia turbinata endosymbiont from Florida, USA - Sample 2 (SPAdes) (version 2) | ecosystem: Host-associated > Tunicates > Ascidians > Unclassified | place: Key West, Florida...
GAACTTCTTTTGTTTTATTACCATTTGACTTTATTTCTGCTAGAAGCTCCTCAAAGTGCATATGTTGTTGTTTTGATTTGCCAGAAGACATGTCTTAAGCGGTGTTACTACTTGCAAGCCTCTCCGTATGCAACACACTTCTGGTATAATCCTGCCTATTTCAAAAAAAAAAAAAAAAAAAAAAAAAAAGGACTTAGCAACGTTACAGAAGTATAAATTTGGTGCGAGCGATAGGATGAGGTGAAATAACTGCTGCTTTGGTATGAAAATATGCTACGACAACTGCAAGGTCTTTATAACATGTGAGGATGCTCTGCCAACGTTGCTTCGTCTACCAAAGTTTTGAAGCTTGATTTACGCAATTGATCTCATAACAAACAAAATACTTACAATAACGGCACAGTCAATACCAATTTCTTGGTACATATTAGCCATATTGTCCAGCGAAATTACTATCCATCGTCCCATGGACAAACCTCGAGATTTCGAGAAAAATTTCAAGATCAACTTGACGCACCTGCCTCAAAAACCTTTTGAAACCAAGTTTATGAAAGAAAACGTAAAAACTCAAACATAATTCCGATTACTTTATAAACTGCTAACAAACTTACAATGTCTTGTTGTGGTAAAGGGGGTGTTCCGGGATGTACGTTCTGTAGAACGGATTTCTGACGTAACGTTGCTCAACTGGATCGAAAATGCGCGGTTTGCTGACCAAATAAGGAAGGTGGTCCCAGCCTTTCTCAGTCCAGTCCCAATAAGGAATTCCCAAGTATTTGTTCTTTAAGTACTTTTGAAGACCTGCAAAAGTAATTCTATTAGAGTCATAATTAGTGCTCTTTACAGGAAACAGTCCTTTATTTAGAAAAGACGAAATATTGCATTTATGGCTACAAAATATGGCTACTTTACAGTAGCCAGTGTGTTTTGTTAATACCTGTTGAGATATTGTTAATCACTTGGGCGTCAAATGCAAGAATTCTCCTAAGACTCTACTTCCGACTCCAAAGGTTGCAAATCATTCAATGCCTATGAGATCAAGTTTTTACGCAGTACCTACATGTTGTTTTGCAAAAGTTAATTCAACATGCTTCAAAAACCTGTATCAAAAAACTTAAAAAGATCTCACCAGTCCCTATTTTTTTGAACAATTCCACATTGATTTCTGAAGAAAGCTATATTTCCGACAGCAGACTATTGCGTATGTGTTTGACAGCAGCCTAATTGTATACTAGTTGCTATGCAAACGAGATTAATTCTTCAGCAAAAAACCGCGCACGTGACTTCAAAAAGAATAAAAGATTCGGAGTTGCGATGAACCAAAACACAATGGTTGTACTTCCAACATTTACCTCTACCACTTTGCGTTTTGCAAAACTTTTACCATTTGTGTCGAAATTGTCCCTCACACATCACTTTGCCAAACATCTTCTTATAACTGGCACTTCATAGATACTTTTTCTGGTTGCATTTTTGGTAAATTTCAAACTGCCTCGAAACGTACTGATCAGAAAATAAATTCCATGCCTGCTGAAATCGCACGGTTTTATAACACTGCTTGGAACATGACAAAAGTGTGAAGGGCAGACCTGTTGCTCGGAACAAATTCTTCCGAATACGTTTTAGCAACTGAACAGAACAAATATACCCAAGTATATAAACTGAATTAGTGATTACTTTGCAAAAATGATGCTGATGTTTTCGAGTGCAACTGCAAGATTTTTGTTGTCAAACCATGCGTTTTTGAGGGTGCCTTTTACATAGAAATTACTGATCAATTTAATTCAACTAACATTGCAACGGTGGCAGCACTTCCGCACAGCCGCACGCAGAACTGGCCATCTATCATCGACCCAAATTGGGTTATCCATGTGAAGGAAACGATATGATCTGCACAAGGTGAATGACGCTGCAGCAATTTTGATGCTTGCACACTTGCGGTAACAGTGGTGAAACCACGTGGGGAGGCAACTGCCCCTTCCCCAACGTCTGTTGCGCCTTTTTGAATGACTCCCCTTGACAAACATGTGACCATTTTGGAGCCTATCGAAGCGGGAACTAAATGAAAAATTACCGAAATACTCCAAATCAGAGCTTCTTTAACTTTTTCAGTCACGCCCTCTTTAACGTTAGTCATCAATGCTCGCACCTTACCTAATCTCAAAATTAAATACTAACAACAGAACAACAATTTATTTGCGATGGAAAGAATGGAACTATTTTCTAGAAACTCTTTATTTAATTCGTGGCTTTGCTAAATCAATGCATGTGACTATTCGGCTTAATTTTGCGTTGTCCGCTTTGTTATGACGATGGCATGATGGTAATGTCAGATGACGATAAATTTACGAATGACAAAAGCAATGCATTTAATACTTTTAAACAATATCTCGCTGTCATAATCGCTCCGCCCTTGCGAATCTTTCACTCCAGCAGCGGCAGCAGCAGCAGCAGAAATGCTTTTACGATGGCGCGACATCAGAAACAGCCAGCGTGTACCGCATGCGATGCAAGAGTGAACACCTGGCTCACAAAAACGTGGTCTTCTCGCCCTAAAACCAAACCCCGAATAATCTGCGAAAACAAGGTCACCGGGCTGCTGTGAGTGTGCAAAGAAGGCTGACAGAAAGACCCGGTAGCTTACCACTGCAACAAGTGTGGCAAGCCTAAGTGCACTAATCACTTGTACCCCATCTGCGGTGATTGCTTGTGAACATATGTTACGTTGCGGGGGCGAATCGTGTTTGTGTTCTGGTGCACAGCTTAACGTGTATGCACAAATAAACGACGACCAGCTTTGTAAAAAATTGCAGAAACAAATGAGTAATAAATACACAGACCACACCAAATTTTACCACACCGAATTCCTTCAATTCAATTCGATCCACTCTTCTGCATACATAGCCTTGGGTTTTCATCTGTAAATTTACTTCACCTTGTTCTGTGCTTGTTTGTTTTGTTAACTGTGTTTATTTGATCTCCAACTGTTGTTTTTTTTTGCCTCTGAATATCAGCTGAGTCATATGAAACAATACACATGCATTCATTCAGATAAAAATATGGTCATTTTTTGCATGCCTCCCATATAATTTCCAGTGGCCTTAAAGGGCTATAATTCACTCAGGGCTTACTTCAGACACCTCGGTACCAGTATGGAGCAGGAGAAGTTCTTCAAGACCAGCACAGTTTTTTTAAAAAATTTTAAGTTTAATCATATATATAATTTTCGTTTTTTTGTATTTTCCTTTTAATCAATAACAGCAGAAAATTAAAGTACAAAGTAACTCTTTTTTGTGCGCAAACAACGTAATAAGAGGTACATTTTCAGTGTAGTTTTTGTCATCAACCTAAATTGAAACAAAGTATTGTTTTTTTAATTTTCAAAATGGGGTTTTATCCACCCACATTCAGGTTTTGTGCGACAAAAACTCCGGTTCAGTGTTGTAGGGATATGAGGCTCTAGAGTGGTTCACTAGCTTACAAACAATGCATAAATTGAGTGCGGCACTCTCAAAAAGGGCCCCACCGCATCTCGGGAAAAAGGGCGTCTTAAGGCGACTGCCTCGTGACTCCCATAATATTCACTCCTGCTCTTAAATAATACAACAGAAGGAACTGGCTTCCTTCTATAACACTATTGAACTGATTAAAGTGATATATGACATGATGAAACATAATTTTCGACGGTTCCGACACGTCACGCAGAGCTTAGTACATTGTACTAACAATGAAACAGCCGCAATCGAGATACACCCAACTGCACACCAACAGAAATGGCGATACATTATGCATCGACTTGAACAACAAGTTTATTCAATTAATTTGTACAAGATTGTACAAATGAAGTTATACAAAAACTTTATGCGCAATTGCCCATTTCAATTTCGACTTTTGAGATTCATGGGCCTCCTAGATTCTAATGCGCCCCGGTGCGGTGCACAGGCTGCATCCCTTTTCGCGGCCCCTGAGCCACTAACTTTGCTTGTAGTATCATGATACACTTGATGCAATTTTTTCACAAATTTGTCTGTTTCAGTTACCCAATAGCTTAGTATTGTAATGGTACACGTACCATTACATGTGGAAATCCCCAGAAAAATGATGCAATGGCGTATGCAAGTGAGTCACCTGATAAAGAGAAACGCACCGCAAATAAATATCGAAGCTAGCTGAAAAGTATATAGTGTAATACCGGGCAGATCTAAGCAGCATAGAGTGATCATGGCATGTGATCTCTGTTGCTGCTCTATCGTAGAAGGCTTTCCCCGTGTAGTGCTTGCCGCTACGCAAAAGTATCATATTACAAACGTGTTGTTATTATACTTTTGGATAACATTGGTGAAGTTGCTGTGGTTTATTATGATGTACACCAAACGTGATAAGTTTGTGACCGTCATTTTCATCACAGATGTGCTTGTTTCGTTGCACTAACAGCTTAGTATCACATGGAAGGGTGTTATTCATTGTTTATGTGCTATGCGCATTCAGACCTCTCACTTGATCTGTTGTTTGCCATGGTTTAGGCTAAATTACTGCAGATGATATTACAACAATTAGCGCTAAATGGTATGTTTTAGTCGTCCAAGGTCATTGACTTCTCACCGTCATCACAGGTCAAATTCAATATGGCTTTACATCTGAAAATTACCTTTATGATATATAAAAGTACTGTGGAAAATTACATGCTTTTATCACAATTTGCACAATAGATTTCCTTAACAGCTGCACTAAGGCAATTGTCAACAATCATGATAATTCACTTTACACAGCAGTAAATCTCTGCACTGTGTCTATTGATAATTCAGTGATAATGTCCATTTTCCTTATTTGTTCCCTGGATTTATTCTAGGGGTTTCGAACAGTGATGTAACCATGAAATTTGCACAACTACAATAATTTTTATGACAAAATATTGGGGTACAAGAGATATTGTGTCCCCCTGTCCAAAAGCTGGAGAGACATGTCTCTCCGTCCAGTGCCACATTAGCTATGAGGCCCATGAGGCATGGGCCTCAGGGCCCCTGCAGTCAAGGGGCCCCCAACATGAAAGCTGGCATTAAATGCAGTTATAACCTGCCTACGCACTATGATTGTTGCCCAACGTTCAATGCAATGTACCAGGGGTCCGCAAAATAGTGGGTCGCGAGACCTTCCACTCTGGGTCACGAGATAATTTAAATTTACATTTTAAATTTGTCATTCTCATCAGACAGAATAAATGCGACCATAAGGCATAAAATAGGTTACGATGGTAGTCCAGCTACATCAGTCAGAAAGACTAACTTCGTAGTGAAAATCGTCGTCCTCGAGAGTTGTGAGAAAACATCGTGCCTCGTACCTGAGATTGCGGATATCGTAAATTCAGGCCAAACGCAGCGGAAATATAAAAGTGAAGCGGCGAAAAGGAAACTCAGAGTAGAGTAAGAAAAACTAGATGAGCAAATTAAGAAAAAGATGCCACGTCTGTTGTCATTGGTTTGAGACAAGCTTGATCTCTAACATTAAACGTAAGAACCACGAAGCCATCATTGGATAAGAATGACTGGGGTATAACGAAGCCAAGATAACGTCCAAGTCTAGTTGTCAAATCAGTGTAGCTGCAATTGAAAGCGATGCCGATGTTAACGTTTCACAAATCACAACCACCAACAACGTTAAAATCATTTGTCGCTGATGCGTATCGAGAGCGAACTATTACGGAAACAAAACTTTTGACAAACTGATATATGAATTTGCTTGCAATAAAGCACGAAGAGTACTATCATAGTTTGAGTGTCTGACATGGTGGGAAAAACTGAGAACTTTTTTGCATTCCTGAGTTTATGATAGGACAAACGTTTTCATTTTCGCCTTGCATATCTACCCTTTCCATTTGATGTTGCAGAGTGTGTTATTTCTCGTGATGAGCACAAGTATTATGGGGACACCATGAGGCATCGTTTTTTATTGAAAATATGGGGGCCATCAAGCAATTGTGTCTCAGGCTCCCTAAAAGCCTCACCTGCCACTGACCCCGTCCACTCCTTAAACTCGGTCAACGATCCCTGTTATGGACGAATTTGAAAATTACTGGCATTTGAATACGGAAAAACTAGTGTTCACAAAAAATCAACTTTCGAATAACATGCGTTGGTAGCCTTACAACAGGAAAAATCATCTACAACAGCATTTTAATTCTTTTAATTTCACTCTTTGGATGCCCCCCTGGATTTAATTTCCGGGTCCGTCGCCCCGTTTGCCCCCTCTGCATGCCAATGTTTGGGAAATTAACAGTATCCTTATTTACTGTGAAGCTTGTGAAAAATATGGCAGACCATCTTATTTGACCAGCTTCAAAACTTCAATCCCTATAAGCCCCGCGCTGGCCACTGTAGTGGCCATCACATTTCTGGCCATAACTCGCCAACCGTTTGAGCTAGAAAGCGGTTCAAATCATCTACGGATTTGGCAAGTCTTCTGGTTTACTTAAATTTCATTGCCGTTTTGGATTTGGGTTCTCTGTTGGTGACGTCACAACGGGGCATTTTTTCGCGTTTTTGGCTAAATATACCCGGTCCTTGACACTAACACAACGAGCCATTTTTGGCTCAAAATTTGTTTTGTAATTTAGGTTGTAATCCGCAACTTTAGAGCCCTTGATTGGCCCTTTAGCACGTCTGGTGCCAAAATTATGGCCCAAAAACCCAATTTTTGACAAAAATGGAAGTTCTGCAATTGGTATGATTTGACCTCTCAGGGTAAAATTTGATCAGTCATAACTCAGCAGCAGATGAAGCTAGAAAGCTGTTCTAACCTTCTAGAGATTAGGAATGTCTTGTAGTTTCGAATGAAAAAAAAATTCGGTTTTGGAATTAGGGCTTTAGACAATGATGTCATGATTGGGGTAAGTTTTGCGTTTGTTTGATGACATCATCAGTGATACAATGAACCGGTTTCGTGGTTCAAAGTTTTAATTGATTCTAGGCTGTAATACGAGTCTTTAGTGCCCTTGATCGACTTTCTAGCGTTTCTGGTGCCAAAATGATTATTGCCAAAAAACGCAAAACAAACAATAGCTCCCAGGAGATAAGTGGGGATTTCCCTAATTAATGTTAGGTTACCCCCCAAAAGAATCGTATTATAGACTAGATTCCAATAAAACTTGGAGCCACGAAATCGACTCGTTTGATCGGCATCCAGGGGATGATGACGTCATCCAAAAGTAAACAAATATGCATAACCATGCCCCCATTGTGCAAACATCAACAAAAAAAACGACATCCAAACCAATAAGAAATTTTTTCTAAACTACAAGACTTTCCCTATCTATAGAGGGTTTGAACAGCTCTCTAACTCAAACGGCTGGCGGTTTACGGCCTTTAGCCAAAATGACCAAACTTACCTTTTGTGTGATCTGAATTTTTACTCAATTTTTGTTTTTTGAGCCGTAATTTTGGCTCCAGATGTGTTAGCAAGCCAATCAAGGGCTAAAAGACTCGGATGATTGCTGGATTCCAAAAAGCTTTCAGCCAAAAGATGGCTTTTTTGATTGGCGCCCAGGGCTAGGTAAGCTCAGCCAAAAACGCTCGAAAACATGCTGCCATTATGACGTCAACCACAGAGAACCCCATACACAAAAAGGAAGGTTTTTTAAAGTAAGCACGAAGACTTGCTGAATCCGTAGGTTGTTCGAACAGCTCTCTAATTGAATCGGTTGGCGAGTTATGGTGTTGCAAGTAGAAGAGGTGGGGCCAATTTATTGGCCACCACGGGACTTGGAGGTTTTGATAAAAGCGCTTTCAAACTGTGGTGAATTCCTCTAAGAATCACTCAGTTCGACCAACAAACACGTTCTTGGCCTACAAAAGGTAAAATATTTGTATAATATGGATTCATCGGTGTCCAGCAGTGTCAATACCAGCTTCGTTTACAAGACGTGATATTGCTCTACTGCTATGAAATAAGAAAGTACCATAAATTACAATACTTACCTAATTCAAACTGCACTATAATCAATCTGTGCCAGGTCAAAAAAAGCGGATGGTAGTGCCAGCTACAGTGCCCGTTTTTGTGTCCTTTGAAGATTTTGTTCCACGGGCATTCGTAAGGCCATCCGTGCCACTTGGCGATATACTGTTGAGCAAGAAAGTTTTTTGAGAGTGTTTCAAAAAGCAGTCCTTTGATGACACTAAAATGATTTTTCAATCGTGAACAGAATATATTTTATGAAAACAGGCTCCGTCAAACTTGTAGCAGCAGGTAGTTTTTTGGATTGCAACGGATATTTTTCCCGAATTTCACCAAATCTGCCCAAAAAGCATTTAGGCGACAAACTTTCTCCCGATCGATTATAAATTTTATGTAGCTGTTGGCAAGTTATATTTACCTCTACTATGTTGCCATAGGCTTGAATATGATAATATTTGGTTAATGAAATTTTGTTCACAATCATCCAACTGCAAAAACGTACCCTAGACCAGGGCTTCTCAAACTATGGGACGCAACCACAAATGGCTCGCCGAAACAAACTGGCATGACAAATCAGATATATAAGTTCTTGTAAACTTTTCTGGAAAGTTAAACGTAGACCTGCAGTGAATCTCAACAACTCATCAGCTCATCTGACGACGACAACAAAAACGTGCAGAGCTCTCGGTGGATCACCGATGGAATGAATCGTGGTTGGAGAACACAACGAGACTCCGTACTTTCATCCCCGATATCGGCACCCACACTCCCACATTGGCCCTACCAAAAGAGTGTTGATCTTAACCACGTCCGCACCGGTGTTGGACGTTTCTTCGCCTTCTTACACAAATTGGGTATGGCCTCATCCGCGGAGTAGGAGTGTGGCGTAGAGGAGGTGACTGTTGAACATGTTGTCCGTCTCTGTCCAACCCGTCGACCTTACCATGGAATGCGTGGCCTGACGCTTACGAATGGCGAGACAATGGCTGTTCAACGTCTTCAATGGCTGTTCAACGTCTTCCCCGAGATCTAGTGCGGTTTGGCAGTGGATTACTAGAACTGGCTCAAAAAAATGAAAAAGTAGTGGTTCCCAAAACATTGGTTGACCCAAGCATACGTCGCGAAGGGTTAAAAAATTGCTTGCACCGAGGCGCTCCGAACCTGAGTTGTACTGCAGATTTTCAACTTTAGCACGTGTCTGCCTGTTGTGTGCGGGTCCTGACCTTTTATTCCGTGCTTTTGTATGCTGTGTAGCAAAGAACCAATGGCCACGCATTTTGGATCAAGTAATATGCCAGCTTCATTTGTCGATGTGGCGGCCGTTCAGCTCAATGCCGTCTAGCAGGTTGTTGGGTATAAACTGCCATTACCGTTTGGGTATAAACTGCCATTACCGTTTGGGTATAAACTGCCATTACCGCTTGTTTGGGTATAAACTGCCATTACCGTTTGGGTATAAACTGCCATTACCGTTTGTTTGGGTATAAACTGCCATTACCGTTTGTCGTATGTTCGTCTCATAACCTGTAAACTTGTGAGTGCGTGCGGGTGGTCATGTGACGAGTGACGATTTTTAGCCAACAACTCGTGTTCCCTGCCGATATCCTGATTTGGTTTTTGCGCTCTGCGACATTAGCCATGCGGCGTTCATCAAGAACATTTTTCGTTATCGCGTCCTGTTGATAATACTGACGGAGCAACAAATCACTCAACGGTGAGTGGTTGCATGATAACCTCTATATCAGTGGTTCTTAACCAGGGGGCCAGCCTCCCAGGGATCGTCAATAAATTTCCAGGGGGCGAGGGCGCAAGACCTCACGCCCTCGACAATATGGAAAGTGTGATCAATAAATATACCAATAAATACATTTGTTTTTGCAACTTATTTAGTGTCAGGTGGGCGTGAAGAAAATTCAGTTGAGAATAGATTAAGAACCCACTACTGTACATAATAGAACTGGGATCACTCCAAACTGTGATCACTCCATAAACAGTTCCCAAACGGGAATCCCTACATAAGGTTGGACAAACTACGGCCCGCGGGCTACATCCGGCCCGCCGACCAGCTTTATCGGGCCCACCAAATACCTTGCACATTTTTTCAAACCACACGACACCGACTGTGGCCAGCAGTGCAGCAGCGTTGGCTGCTACCTGTCATGTAAATCGCACTGTATCCGGGCCTCCAGTGCCCATTCAGTCGGAAATTCGGCCCTCGGGTTAAAATGTTGGCCCACCCTACACCTTTCCTTTTATGTAGATATCACCGGTTGAAAATCTAGTATGCAGAAGTTTTCTAAGCAGAACCCTCGCCAGGCAGTATTCAATTGGCCTTTACATTTGTACACGGGGCGGGCTTTTCATTGAAAACATGATAAAAATTTCGCTGATCTAATAGTGTTCATATTGGAATTTGGAGGGGTTTTGTGCCTTGTTTGCTGGGGCTGAGCCCACCACCAAAGCTCCCCCGTGGCGACGGGTCTGTATCCACGAACCAGTTATCTTTTATTTGTTTGTTTCTCGGTCTGTATTATTTAAACAACACGTCACGTGACCACGTACAGGCACACACAAGTTTTCAGGTTGTGAGACACGCATACGAAACACACACAAGCGGTATTTTGTTGTAAGTACAGTTTACACTCAACAGCTTGGCAGACGGCGTTGAACTGACCCATAGATCATGGCTTCTCAAACTATGGGTCGCGAAATGTAATTTTGGGGTCGCGAAACAAATTGACTTGAAAAATCAGATGTAGAATTTTTTGTAAACGTTACAAGAAAATTAAAAGAACGTCTGCAGTGAATCTATTTTGCTGCATTATTTGGGGCGATATCGTGTTTCATGCTGTCAGTTTTTGCTAGGATGTGAAATTCCTGGAGGCCACACATCTGCCATGCCCAGGATGAGTTGGCGGTGTTATTAAACGAAAAGTTCACAACTGGAATTTTCGAACCATATTTTATATCATTTTTTGGATAAGAACAAGAAATGAACGCCCAGGCATTTCCGATCTAGCCATTCATAAACTCGTGCCCTTTTGCATACTGTATTTGTGTGAGGCGGCGTTCGCAAATTTGATAATCGTCAAGTCCAAAAATCCATCCTTTTTGAGGAATTTTGAAAATGTCCTTCGTTGTCTTGTATCAATCTACGAATGGATGATCTGTGTAAAAATCAAGTGCATCTATCCCAATAGTTGTGCTTGATAGCTTCTATAAATTGAATTGTTATTTTTAGTATATTTTGGAACATTTTTTTCGCCCATTTCCCTGATTTTTTAACTCTTTCCATTACGTGGTGTAGTTTGATTATTGTATAGTTACTTTCGTGGATTGTGTGCATTTGTATGATTTCACCATAGACAAAAATGCCTCTTGAGATTCGTAATGGTTTGTTTGCACGTATGAATAACATCTAGGCTACCCATCGAGGGTTCGTATTAAACAAATGTTTCTATGGGGTCGCAGAAAAAAGAGTTCCAGAAGCCCTGCCCTAGATCAATGCAAACCACAATTTTATCAATCACATGATAAAACAAACGAAAGATGCCAGAGATACTTGACTCACCATAAACCCATTCGCCGTTGAATCCTGTTTAAATTTCGTCATTGCTTGAATAAGATCGTGGAGTTCTTCGTTGGAAAGATGACGGATATTTTTCCGAATGCGGAACCCTGCGCAAACATAAAAAATGTTGTTTTTCAGAATACTAAGATTCTTGTGAAATGGACAAAGCTTTTTTATTTCCTTCTTAATTCATGTTAGTGACGTTTAAATCAGGGCTGCGGAGCTGGACCCGGAGGGTCGGAGCTGGGATTTTGCTTGGATCCGGACCTCAAATGAAAAACCAGAAGAAGCCGTAGACGGAGACGGGACTCAGTTTAAAATTTAGGACCAGATTTAGAGCTGTGGCCATTCTAGAACAAGCTCCAGTTCCGAGCCCCTTCGTAGATACTAACGTTTTTGCCAAATAGACTTACTTTACGTAAAACAGTGCTTTATATAGCACACTAAACGCGATTGTTACCAGTTACGACCCCAGACTGCAACATGATGTTTCCTTGGTTTAATCACCGCTAAATCTGTGGCATCGTAGCTGGCAGACGTGTTGTTACTTGCAGAACAATGGTTCTCAAACACTGTTCTACTGCTCCGAAGTACCCTTTGTGCGGGTCTTAGCAGTCTCTCAGTGAAAACACTAATATCTTGTGTAGCAGACTTCGTTACTGCAATCAAACAAAATCTGTCAATTAACTCGTGTTGAATTCTTTTAGTGCGGCTCTCTAACAACATCGTAGGTCTGAATTTGGCTCCCTTCAGCGAAATGGTTGAGAACCACTGTTGTAGACGTAAAAGAAAAACGTTAACTGCCACAGCATCTTACTTTTTAGTCAGAATGATGGAACCGGGTCTGTAGTAGTGCAGCGATCTAAAAAGAACTGAGCTAAAGTAAGCATATAATATCTACAGTAAAACTATTGTAGCTGTGTAATCATTCTGTTAGTATGAGTATAACATGATACCGCTGCAGACCCAAGCGTGAAATTCGGTGGATGCCATTGTAATGCAGGAATTTTTATTTGAAACCATTAAACTTACTAGCAAGGCTTACTAGGTTACTGGCAAAGTTTACCAGGAAACATAACGTTTGCTAACAGAAGCATAACATGAAAATTGTTGCTTTACATAACAGTACGTTTTCAGGTTTGTGTAACAATGCAATGTGAACAAATGTGGACTTTCTTGAAGCCAAGCAGATAATTTCGATCTTCTGGCCATTATTTCATTATTTAACCAACGTGTCGCCCACTTATGCGAGTAGACTTCCTCAAAGCAATGTTTTTAACCACATGTAACACGCAATTTACCAATAACAAGAAACATTGAGCAGCATGACGTACAAACATAGGAGCAGGAATAGGTAAAAGTGCAAAACATTTTTGCCCGCATTCCCCCAAACTTGCCCAAAAAATTTTGGGCAACTCTTTGTGTGAGTATTTCCTTCCACACAGATCATTTTTGGGATGATCTCGAAGATAAGGTCTTCATGTGATTCTACCCACGTTGTGGGCACCAATTTTTCATTCAAACATCGTTGGGTGCCATTTTTGGCCGTATTGTCAGGTACTTTGTGCAGAACTTCAGGTATTTTACGAACATTTTCAGTAATTTGCCCAGATTTTCGACAAATCAAAACTTTTGGGGTTGCGCTTGCACCCCTGCACCCCCGGCTCCAGTGCATACAAAGACAAAAGCACAAAACAGACCACGTTATAAGAAATGGGTGATAATATACGACAGAAAAAAACGTAGATGTGTTAAATAAAAAAACGCTGGGCGACGACAGTGCATTACAACGGAATTAAACAGAGCAAAACTCACACAGAAATGCACAAAACGCGACTAAATAAAGTAAATCAGCCAACAGGTGAAGGTATGCGCCAAAATAGCGATCAAATAATGTGATAAACTTGCGTGATGGGAATTAACAAAACTACAGGCACAAAAGCTGTTAATATGACAAATTCGAAGAAGTCAGGTAACGGATAAGTTTCACCCATGTTTCAAAACGATATGATAAATATCCGGGAAGGTTGCGCGTTTATTATTCATAGTGTTAGTTTTGAAATTATATAGAGAGAGATTCTAAGAAAATGCGTTTATAATAGCTATTTACGTGATTTAGATCATGGGCGTAATCCCAGCGGAAACCATGGCCGCTTTGGGCTGCATGTTTTGTTAAAGATGTTTTTGTCCGGATTTTTAAGAAAAGTTTTAAGTAAGGTGTCCCTGTGGTGTTCTTTTAATCAACTACTCGGGCTTTGTTTCATATCTCCAATGTACTGTATTTGCGTTCACAATCTCCACATGGAATTTTATAGACGACCCCTCGACGTTTGCTGGCGGGAACAGTATCTTTTCCTGAAGATAGGACTGTACCTAGTATAATTATAAGTTTGAAAACATTTCGTATACGATATCTCTCCAGAATTTGTTTTGAAGCCTCTCCCAATTATTGTGGCTGTTTTGTTTGCAATAAGAATCTACAGCAACTCCGTGCATTGTTTACCAACGTCTCTCCCAAGTTTTACACTTCTACGTTTTCTGTCGCATACTGTCACCCATTTCCTATAAGGTGATGATTGGTTTTGCGTGTTTGTCTTTGTACGTCATCCTGCTCATTGTTTCTAACTATTGGTAAGTTGCATGCTATATATGGTTGAAAACATTGCCCTGAGGAAGCCTATGTTAACAGCTGGACGAAACGTTGGCTAAATAATAAAATAATCGCCAGAAGATCGAAATGATCTGCTTGATTTGAAACCTGGTTGCAAATGCTATCCAACAACATGAGTAGCAAAAATAACAGAATTTTTCATGAAATGTTCATCTGTGGAAAAATTTTCTGTTTTCAGCACGGTAACCAGTCTTCTTTTCTTTTAAGTTTGCAGGTTAAATTGTGCTTGCTGTTGCGATTCATCACTGCTTTATTGTGAGTGCAAATGATAGGAAATCAGAAGTTTTCTGCCATTTTTGAAAAGTCAAATGTGAATTTCTTGCCAGAAGTCATACTAATTCTTTGAACACATCTTCGCATTTGTGTTGACACAAATGTGTGCATGTTAGAAGGAACACACGAAAGAGGTAATCGACTGTGTGTTTTGCGTTCTTTGCATGGTTTGTCCGGGCAGAGAAGTTAGCTGGAATCGCCGAGACTACAACAGGCAAAGTATTCAACGAGTAAAAAACAGTTGGTCAAATGGGACTTGTCTCTGTTCCAAACAGCTATTTTCTTGATGCTGGTCGTAAGAAATAACAAAAGGTTTTGGTTTTGCCGTCAAATCCTCAGGCTTTGACGGAAAAACCAGAGACTGACTTTCAAGAAATTGTTTATATTACTTTGTATCAATTGTTTATATCATCTTGAGTTACGTTTCTGCTAGTAACTGTTCTCTGAATCTTCTGAACGTGTGATTGTTGTTTTTGTCGCTGATTTCCTTGTGGTAAGAGCATTGCTTGCAAAATACTTTTTTACCAGATTAAATTATTAAAAACTTTGGTATATTCTCTTAGTTTTGTGTACTTGATGTAATCAATTTTCAATTCAACTTGAGGCACACCAAGGCAATTGAAAAACGGGTCTGGAGACATGCTATGGAAAGAGAGCTCCAGAGCTGGAGCCACACTCATGAAAACCATGAGCTTTGGAGTTGGAGCTGGAGCCTTGTTCATGAAAAGAAGAGCTCCGGAGCCGGAGTTGTGTCATTGTACGACGGCTCCACAGTCCTGGTTTACATATCATTAAATATTTAACTTGCGTATAAGAGTGGCGAGCGCTGAAAGTTTTCCTTTTTGCATAGCGATGTTTCGTGGTGCTAGTGATGAACTCACTTCCTGTGATACGGCTGCATGTTCTAGACTGACTTCCGGCACCGACGCATCTTCCACTTGCGACCACGTGCCGCGATTCACAAATCCGGAAACGTTGCTCTAATCCTCCCCATCGTGATGCGATGCACGTGCTCTATGGCGACCAAGCCGTCCAGCTGGCTGCAATAAACAGTTTGTGGTTGGGATGACACGTTTTTGATGTTTTTATGAAAAGAATGATACGTGAGTTAGGATCTTATGTAATGCCATTCTGTTTCGAAATGTGAATGCCACCGAGTGCTCTATGTGTTCATGTCATCCACGAAAACATTTGAAGGTACACACTTCGAAACTTTATGAAAATTAATTATCGCAAAAATTATTGAACAGAGCGCTTTGTAATTCAAATAAAAGTCAAAAAATATTTCATTGAATCTTTAGTGGTGCAACACAGACAAGTTTGAATGCTATCCAGTTAACAATACTCTTTTCTATTTGTTGCCTCGTATCAGGGCCAGGGGTGTGGAGCCCATATTCAAATTTCAGGCTCCGGCTCCAGCACCGGGCATCTAATTTTTTTGGCTCCGCCTCCAACATCTAGAGGTTTTTGACTCTGGCTCCAGAATAATTGACTCCAGCTCCAGAATAATTTGATCCAAAAAATCAGAAAAACATTGTGCTGTTTGTATAATTCGCTTGTCCCACAAATTATATCTACGGAACCGGAACCCAAATGTCAGGCTCCGGCTCAACCATTGAAAAATTTTTGGCTCCGGCTGCAGCCATCCAAAATTACTTTTACACTGCCCTGATCAGAACTTTACCGCATTTATTTTGTTCCAAACGCTGTATAAAAGTGCATCGGCTTACATTATTTACGAATTCATGAAACTAATTTTCTTACCTTTATCACACCGAAGTCCATTTTCGTTCAGGCTGTAACCCTTGCGACAGGAACAAATGCAACAACCACCTTTTTTTAGAACAAGTTTCCCCTGAGAGCAGCTTGAGTTACAAAGAAGGGTCTTGTTTGAGCAGCCACTCCCTTTCATAATTCTCAAAAGCGCCAAAAACTTTGGTTTCGGTGAAAGTGTATCGTATTCCGCTAAGTCCTCACTGAGTTCTTCATCAGAAGTCGTTGATGTGTACGTGGCTGATGTTTCTTCTGTAAATGAGGATGAATTCTGTCTAACACCTTTTGATTCTTTCACGCAACGGTTCATCAAAAACTTAAAGATAGTTTTTTCAAGGGACTAACGAACTTGTATGACAAACAGTAACGCGATGCCATGGATCCCAACCGATGTGCCGCGGCACGCTAGGGTGCCATCTACGATACTCAAGGGTACTGTGAGCCAATGCGTTTAAACTAGATTCAAAATGTCATAAAACGTAAAACAAATTGCTATGGCATCTCCACTGGGTGCCGGAAATTATATTTTCCTTGTGTAGTGAGTCGCAAACCTAAAAAGGTTGGGAAACACTGCACTAACGGTTTAGTTGCACTTCTGCACTACATGAGATTCCATGTTATACAGCAACGTCTATTTTGATTCATATCTTCAAAAACATAATTTCAAAAAAGGTACAAAGATTCTACTGTTCTTACTAAACCCAATTCAAAAATTTTTAGTTAATACCTACGTTCAGTCGTATAGTTTGCAGGCCCCAAAAACATACAACATTCTTGTTTGTTGCAATCCCGTTCAACATTGACGGTTGGACAGATCCCAATTACAAAGCGAAAAAAAAGATTTATTTTCATCAACTAATCCGACAACATATTTTTTAAAATGCGGATAGAAGCAAGTGCAACGGTGTTGCTGGATGCGCCTGACGAACTGATCGTCGCGTTGAAAAAAATACGTTCGGCAGCATTAAAAGAATCGTTACGTTCGGCAGCAACAAACGATTAGTTTAAAACACGCTTATTCATTGTTGCAGCACCGATGGCTGCAGCCCCAATGGAACTGCTGGGAGCCCTGGTGCCTTATGGCCTGAAAAGGTCCTGCTTCTGAATATTTATATTGGTTAGCTCTTTCAAACATGGTTAGAATGTTTTTCCAAAGTATTTATGGCGATTCCAAACAAACATCTATTTCCAAACTACTTGTTTTGTGACGTTTGTGCACAAGTGTGTTTCACACATTGACACTGGAACGATAAAACGATTCATCAGATTCTAATTATTAATCAGCAACGTGAAACTAAAACCATCCCAATGTGCAATCACTGCGAAAAATGGCACTGTGCTGGAATCTAATACTTCAATATGAGTGCTGAATGGTTGAATATGATAATTTATAACGAGCATAGAGCTGATTCCAAATGCCCGCCAAATTTCAACATACTTCTAAGATAACACAACTTAAATTACGCAAAACTTTCACTCTAGAGGTTTCTTCAAAATAAAAAAGTTGTGCCACAGTGCAGCTTTTGCAGTTCATATGATTTTATTTTAATGAAAGCATCCGGACTACAGTCTCTCGGACAACTGCTACCTAAGATAACTACCCCCAGAAAAAATTCCAGTCAGGACAATCGTCACGCAGGAAAACTGCAATCTAGTACAAGTGAAACCTAAGACAACTGCCACCGACATAACTGACACCTAAGGCGAATGCTAAAATTTGGCCATTATCAGAAAACTCTTCGCAACCCCTGGTGTCCGAAGCTGGTTACGGGCCTGGCTACGATATTACTGCTTCAACATAGTGCAGGAAAGTGAGTTGCAACGTTGCTGTTGATGCCATGTAACAAACAAATCAAAAGCTAAGGTAAAAAATGCACAACTGCAAAATAAGCGGAAGGAAGTCTGTTGTATGAACTCGGGGAATGAACACGATGCGATGTGAATAAGAGAGTTTGCTGGGAAAAATGTGAAAAGGCCCAAGAAAAATTTTGCACTGGCTTAAGAATGTTTGTGAAGATGTACTGACGTGGACACAACATTCTCCACCCAAAAATTTTAATCTTAGACTTACGTTTCTTTGAAATGACCAGAGAATGAACAAGCATTAGTTGTACAGCACACTAGACCTTTATCAAGGTCAAATAGCTATGATGGCAATAAACTCAAAGAACAGAAAATGCCTTAGTTGGCTGTTTATCGGGTGGCCATGATGCTTGGTGGCAGTTTTGTTTGATGGCAGTTGTCCTAGGTGGCATTTTCCTGGGTGATAATGTCTCAGGTGGGAGTTAACGTAGGTGGCAGTTGCCCTGTGTGGCGATCATCCAAAGTAACGATTGTTCGAGGTGACAGTTGTCCTGGGCAATGATTGTCCTAGGAACTAGATGAAGATTGTCCTAGGTGGCAGTTGTTCAGGGTGGCATTTTTCCTACGTTGCAGTTTTCTTTAATGACGGTTGTCCGGATGGCATATTTACAGGAGACTGTATTCCTAGAACCATTTATCAAACATTACTATCTTTGAAATGGTCGAAGTACAAAGCAACTCACCTGAGGAACACTCGCATTCACCATTCATTGCTATGGCTAGCCATGTTATCAGTAATAACCGGACGTAGATGCCCATTTTTTATATCATTTACAAATTAAATATTTTTCCAACTGTAGAAAAACTGGCGAAAGTCCTATGTACATAAGAGAAAAATTGCAAATGGTAAAATTTTCTGTGCATTTCAAATAAAAAGCCTGCAAGCCATCTTTTCACATATACAGAGCTATCCTAAGAAGTTTCTTTTATGCCTATAGCGCCATCGTAGATAGTTTCGTGATAGTTTCTTTTTTTGTTGAGAAACATTATATTCCGCACTCCGCAGTATTGTCGTTGACTAACATGCTACGTTTGTGCCAGATTATGCCAATGTTTTGGTCAAGGTGGTTGCTATTTTCGGTGAGATAAACCGTGTACCTGCTGCAACTACACCTGCACACAACATTTTTGTTACTCCGCAGTTGCGCATATCTTAGCTAATCGGTAAATTTGGCTTTCAGGCCTAAAACGGCTTTCAGAAATAAATGTCGGGCTCGAGCCGGATTCGGGCTTGTGATTTCGGACTCGGGCCGGGTTCAGGCTTCCAAACAAGGCCCTTTTACAACTCTGTGTGGGTATGTAGGCAAGGGCCAACAAGGGGAGATGGAAAGGATGCATCCTCCATCCACGAACAGTAAAAATAAATTGAAATCATTTTGTGAAGTAGGCTACGCTAATTATAGGCTAAATGTTTTTGCTGCTGGTAAGAGGATATCAGTGGAGAGTTTGGTAGGGTTGGGGCTGCATGCACGATGCCCAATGGCATTAAAAAGATTTGCAGCTTTTTCAAAAAAACGGAAATGTGCAAGAAAAATATTTATCGTCTTTGTAACGTTAAGCGACTTGAACATGACACCAAATTGCGCTGTAACCCACACTTCTTATAAAATGCATGAACACGGAAGTGTTCTACTGTAAGAGTGATATGCATGTGCGACCAATGCAAGCATTTTGTGCACGCCAGCTGACAGTTCTGATAAAGCCAAATGATGTGTTCTACTATATTGCTGTGCTTGTTTACATCCAAATACGATATTAACGGAAACAGGCTGAACTACAGTACCGTGTCCAACAACAAATTTAAGTATATGAATATGTAAATCATCTGCAAGGACAAAACAAAGCGTAGAAATAAGATTGGTAATCTGTATATATAAAACGTCACTTCTGACATCGACCCGAGGACTGTATTGGTTTCGCACCAAGCTGTCCCCCCACATTTTACAACAAAATTGCGCCCATGAGTTTGGAAACATGTAAAGAAACACGAATTAAGTTGAGAAATTGATGAAAGAAACTTTAAAATCGTGTATCCAACTTGTATTCGTCCTAAGCTAAAAAGAGAGGAAATGTGGAAAACAAAAACAACAGCACAGTCAACATCAGATTTGTCGCAAAAACATCACATACTATAAATATCTCTGAAAAAGGTTGATCTGGTGTTAAAACATCAGAAGTGGCAACACTGAACACTGGCCGTAACTTCAAGTGATCCTTTCAATATTTGTTGCCGTTTTATTGTTACGAAATAAAGAGCAATAGTAGATTCCGCTCCCAAGTTTCGCATCCTGCCACTGCAGGCAAAGGAGCGGACATGAGTGAATTGTAAGCTTGTTACTGCATTACACTAGAACAGCGATCGTGGCTCCTGTACGGTGTGAGTGTGATATAGCGCCAAGACTTCAAGTTTTCCAGAAATGTTTGGTTCTTTGTCCCAATTTCCATGGGGAAAATGTCCCTTTTGCCCCCCACCTGCGGACGCCCATGCATGTTGCGGGGTTTGCAGGTCTTCCAGGTGTGGCGTGGTGATTGGCCAAGTATAACGTTAAATTCGTAGCAGCAATAGTAGAGTTATCCTAGTCGATTGGTGAAACTCCAAAGCTGAGGAAACTCTATTGGTGTTCTTTTATGCCAAAGTTCGTTGGTTCGACTCTCACGCTGCTCGCAGCAGCACGGCCCTCTATTTCGGAGGGCGTAGACCTGGGACAATCATCGCCCAAGACCCCTGGCGTAGGATGTTGCAGTCGAAGGAGGCCGAGTGATCCTCGGCGCCATAGATGCATTTGTGTGTATGTAGCATGGCCCAGCGGTACAGGCATTTGCCAAAGCGACGTCAGTGCCTAAGCTGCGTAGAGCAACCCACGTACTCCGAGAGGTTGTAGTGGGGCGGGGAATGCGTGGGAACGCCGTTCCCACACCTTTCACACACTTTGCTTTAAAATGAGTTCGAAGCTGTTTTGAAGGGCTATTTTGGGCATGCGTTCCCACACCTTTTTGTTAGCACTACATCCCTGGTACTCCGAGGAAGCAGACGGCAGGGGGCGCTGCGCATTTAGATAATAATAAACGCTGAAAGGCATGGAGTTGTCAACAGGACATCAATGGCTGAAAAAGTAAAACGGATGTTACTCTTGTTGTTTGTTGACAACGTCAACTTATTCTGTCTAGCAGAAAAAAAAGAACTCGAAGAAAGGTGACTTAAAAAACTTGAAGAAGAGCAGAAGGAAGAAGTTAGCTCAACCTAAAAATATTTCCAGTTTTTGGTTGCCGTCGCTCATCAATGGATGTGTCAACATTTTCTTTCAAACTTATGCTTTTTCGATATTCTGGGTAACACGTATCTGATGAAGCATCAATCGGAATAAGCCAAAACATTTCCACCCGCTCAAAAAACATGACCCCCAAAATAATAAAGAAGCTCAACCCAGAAAGCAACCAAATGTTTTTCAATGCGGCCTAGCTCAAATGCAATTTCTGCTACTAAAAAGAAATTTACGTTTAAAAGGATTGCAAATCGTAACATATCTGAATTCATGAAAAGATAATCTGCACTTTCTCCATAAAGTAATTTTGCACATCTTAAAAGCTTGCCGCTGTGATCACGATTAACCACAACAGTCAATAACTGTTTCGCTTTTATGCCATGCACGTGATATTAGCCAGAACATTATTTCAGTGTTTATGCAGAACTGATATGAACCAAATTCGTGACAAACGTTCTGAACGTGCTTCCGCTTTCGGAAAGGCTTCCACGGCGTGACTTGAATCCAGCAGTGGTAGGGTAGGCCATAGGTTCTCAAAGTGCTCCGTACGGAGCACCAGGGCTCCGCGAGAGAAACCTCGGGGCTCCGCGAGCTATTCGTTTACTTATTAAAATACTGACTTGGCTAATTTTGCAACTGTCCTAAGAAGCAATAACGGCAGCAAA
>Ga0210059_1004715_pt1 | contig 22021 bp, 13 predicted proteins | sample Ectturendosymbi2_FD_188042 | JGI IMG/M metagenome (GOLD analysis project Ga0210059, IMG submission 188042) | Ecteinascidia turbinata endosymbiont from Florida, USA - Sample 2 (SPAdes) (version 2) | ecosystem: Host-associated > Tunicates > Ascidians > Unclassified | place: Key West, Florida...
TGACGACCGATCAGCTTTAAGAAAACATTGCGATCTTCGAACAAATAAGTGTTGTCTCGCATTACAAATTAGTCATCAAAGGGTTCTGTTTATCAATACACTGAACTTAAAACCCCACTTCTACACGTCGTATACACTGATCTGCTGGAAGAAAAGGTTTTGTCAGGGATATCTAGAACGCCAGGTTTTGTGCCTCATGCGTTTCTGAAGGGAGGCGGTTGAAAAAATACGTTTTTTGCGAGGTAAAGAAAAACAATTTGAAGGATGAGAAGTAAAACGCCTGTTTTTTCTCAACACTATTGACCAAGAGCCAACATCTACAAATTACGACTTTTTGTTCACCACCTTTGGGGCAGACAAGCGACAAAACTAACAATAATGTCGTACTTGTTCAGATCAGGAGATTCGGTTGAACCTCGACTACCGATAGAACTCAGTGCGGAAAATGGACCCAGGCTCGGGACATCGTTCGCAGACCCGGGTGCAAAAACACTGTCGTCTCCAGGTTTGTCTGCGTCATATTGCTGAAGTTCGTCGGGGATCGGCAGCATCAGGTCACTGTAAACCTCGTATAAAATCTTCCCGCAGGATGATGAATACCTGCGTAGAATCGGACACCGCTGGTCAGAAAACGACTTCCTTATCAACATGCGCGACATGCTCACGGTGGCGGTTTGGTCCTTTATTGGGCAGAAGAAGCTCAGTGCTAATTCGGTAAGGGCGAGCAGCAGAAAAAGAATAAATTTCTTTTTTTTACCGACTTGTCTGTGGCGGTACACCACACAATCAGGTCAAAAGGATGGTTCAAAATGTTGACACATTAGTTGGATATAATTAACTAGACCTCATTCTAGCTTGTTGTGATTGCCATTGGTACCATGAAAAATCAGAAATGGAAATAAGAAAAAGTTAAAATTTCATTTCTGAAGTGCTATACAAAAAACTCACGTTATTAAATTCACTTCAGAAGGTGATTCTGAACTCAGTGCATGACTGCACCCTGGCATTGCATTTTTTCTTTTTACATAACGCGAAGTCTTACTTGGACAACAGACAATCCTTCAAAAACGACTTCATAGTTGTCAAGCTTTCGGAAACAGAGACAAGGCGAAGAAGGTCAATGATGGACGACGCTTCATTCATAACGTAATCGTCTTCACATACATCCGGAGCGGAAAGTTTAAAAACAGCCCATTCTACACGCAACAGGATTTGGAGCTGGCACCTGCAGAGAAGAGGGGTGGTGAAGGTGGCTCTGCACATCGGCTCAACAAATCAGTGTTACGCGTGGCGGCCGCGCCAGTTACATAATTTCTTTGTTTCACATCTTTACACCAAGTATCATTCCCTGTTTAGGACTCCTTGTTTAGAAACTGATCACGCGGAACGATGACCAACGTCAATGACACAAACTTGATTATAAAGATCAACCTAAAAAAGCAGATGAAAAAAATGCGTGTGCGTCTTGATATATTTCCCTATGCAACGCAAGCACAAGGTTAGGTCGTGCAGTCAGAGATACGGTTTTTGCAATTTTACGCCAAACAATTCCTTACTCAGTTCGCTTCCGTTCTGCAGTCATGTTTCGACTTCGTATCACCGCTGCACGAAGAAAAACCTTTTGATGTAACATCTTGCATACGTCAGCAATCGCACTGACACCTGCGGGAAGGATTATACATGAAACAGGATAAACGCTCAGGAATGCCACAAGAAAAAACGAGGTATTCGATATCAAACACGAGATGAACTGAAATGAGGTTAAAACACGAAGAGTAATAAAAGAGAAAGAACATCTCACAAACGGTGTACATGTCTGCTTGGACATTGACCAAAACCTTTCACAGCATGCGATGCTGAAGCCACCAACACATGCGAACGAGACATGTGAACTTCACCTACATCAACAATTTCGTTGGTTGATCTATTACCAACCTGGATTTTTAGATACACAGCAATAAAATGTTTGATTGTCTTCTCTTCTGGTATCTCTTTCTTTTGAAGGATATTTACCGGATAATTGACGCAGTCTCGGATATCCAGCAACCCCAGTGCGACGACATACAAATCAACAAGTTGTGCAATTAACAGCCATGTTTCGACTCAAATCAATGACTCGACTTTGACTTAAACAGCATTTTCCAATGACTCAGTGCTTTTGGGTTCCGTTTCATTAGAATAAACCTTTGAAACAACATGATCCACAAGCTACTTCAATTGTTTCAACTTGTTTGGATTCAATTCGACTACGAACTGCAAAATCGCGTTTAAAACGAGTGGCAGTTGTTGCCCCGTCTGTGTTTGTTTGTTTGTTGCAGGGATGCCAGTGAGGGTCGGCCAGGGCCTGAGATTATCGTTGGCTTATTTCAACATTATATTCTGCAAAGTTATATCTGAAGAAGAACAAAAAAGGAGAAAGATGAAAAGAAAAAAAAAACGAAAACAATAACCATATGCACATGAACAGACACGCAAAAAGACAAGAAAAAAATCAGGAACAACAAAAACCGGTTAGGTCTATTGAGAAATGTCGGCGTTTCAGGACCACTGGTGGGTCCCGGGATACCCGAATGGTAGTATTTTGATTAGATCTTGGAAACCTAAGGTCTTATTCACTGAACTGGAAATGAAACCTTCATCTACAAGAATCGTCTTGATAATCGGAATTAACGGGAGATGTAAGTTAAATGGTATTTAAAGAACGTATAGTGTTCGGTCTTTACAGCACCACATTGGCACATTCGATTATAGTGCCATCGATGTTGAGTTTACTTTGGCTTAAACGCAGCATGCACAAGATTGCAGTTGCGTAACGGTGCGCAGGAAATCAAACTTCGGCAATTTTTGAAAAAATGATCATTGAGGGACTCAATTTTGCGTGGGGGTAGCGATACACTGAGTAAAATGCGATAAATAGTAGGAAAGCTTTTAAAAACTTTTTGAAGCAAAGACAGAAAGGGAAGAAGGGTAAGGTCCAACAAGTGTGATACGAAATGCAATAGGAATATGAAACCGATGGTGGAGATGTATTGGCGTGGGACCCAACCAACTCAAGATATCCTCATGTGGCCCTGAGACAGTTATGGATAAAGATTTAACGCTTTCGAGAATGGCGTCTGCGGCAGAACAGTTAAAACAATTTTTGTAGTCAAGGACGGACAAAGCATCTGCATGATAAATAAAGTACCAGAAGTGGATGCCTGGGTGAAAGGTTGTGACCAGTGTATGAATCGAATTGACCTGAATTGACGTTTATCGCCATTCATTCACTCGAGACGGAAAGTCGGAAACGACTTTTCGTTTCACCGCTGCTCTTGAAACAGTTGCTTGACACAAGTTCTCGTTTTACACCTTTTCTGGGTGCTATCTTTATGGAGAGCTTTCTACAGTAGTAAAAATCTTCGTTTTCTGTATAGTTTGGCCGTGTAAAATGTGTGCAAATGTAGGATTCGCCAACATACTCGACCTGTCCCATATCAGAAGCAAGTCTGCATAGTCTGTTACAATATCGTAACCCTGCAGCGACGACATAGCGAAAAGAACTTTTGAACATTGATGAGCGAAGAAAACTACTGAAGATACAAACTTAAAGAGTGGTGCGCTGAGGAAAAACACTTCGAAAAAAATTCTGGTAGAAAATTTCACAAAACACCATCAGTTCAACGAAAATCAGATTGTTCCGATTCAATATGACAAACGCTCATCAAACAAACTTTTTATCTTGTGGCGTGTAATCTCTACTGATACTAACATGTGAACGATTGAACGTAATAACTAGTGTACATGGAAAGTGATTGTGGCGTGTGATCTCCATTGTTGCTTGCAGCCACAGTGTAAAGCAGTGGTGCTCAAACTTTTTGGTTCGTGTGCCACATTTGTCTTTCAGAAACCCTTCGCGGGCCACAAGAATTACTAATCTCAGTAAAAATTCTCCAAAAAATTATCTTAAATGATTAAAGTGTTAAGTTTTCTTTCCAATGAAAATTGCTTCGTGGGCCACTCCAGAGGGCCTTGCGGGCCACGGTTTGAGCACCACTGCTGTAAAGCTTTGCGCACTTGCCACTCGGGCTCACCGATCGCAACAATATAAAGAGCAACGAACCTTGCCGTTCAACGTAGGTTTTAGTTATTTCCATCATTTTCTTGGCCATATCAGAAAGAACCCACGCATCAGCCGGAAATATTTCGAGACTCTGCCTGTACTGAGAAAGAAGAGCTTCCACCACATCGCCTGTGCTTGCACACCCTACAAAGAACAACTCGCGTGAGCGAAGTATTTCCTTTCTCGCCTAAGCCAAAGATTGTCACAGCAATAACCAGTGGCGCATTGCCAACCAAGTAGGAGCCATATTAGAAAAGATATTCCTTACAACAGTACCAATTTAAGAACAACAATTTTAGTAAAAACGTGAATGCAGTTTTGAAACTTGGATTGTTTCATCTTTGTACAATGCTCATACTGTGGACACGGAAAAAGCCAATTATTACTTAGAAATTTCATATTATAGAAATTCGATCCGGTCTAACGAGGGTGTGATGTTCCCTCCAACTATACGAAGGGCCGTAATGCTGGTTTGATCCAAGAAACATTGAGCAGTGCCCAAAATGTAGTTATGAAGAGCAAAAAACACCTGAATGACAGTTGCACTTTTTCCAATTGGTAAAGAAAATGGTCAAAAACAAATTCATTAGGCACAGTGGTGAAAAGAGTGATATATCTATTTCCAAGCTCTTGAAGATTAAGCCATACAAAACAATTAACGGTTCATTGCTATCACATACTAAGCTCGTTCGAGCAAGGAAGGACACCTACCGTTGATAACATCGGTTTCCTTCGGTGTGTTTGAAGATGATCCAGAAAACTGAAAACAATCAAAACGCAAGTTGCATCATTTAACAGACGATTGAAAAGCAAAGTACGGTTGTAAGACACTGTGTGATGTAAAGCATGGGGAGTAAAATTCAACTAACTTGACCAGAAGCTTTGCAAAGAGACGGTTCCTTGTAGCACGCTTGCAACTCCGACAGAACTAGATCTTCATATTTCTTAAGCTTCACAGCGGTGTTCTGCTTCATGTTATTTCTGAAAATGGAAAGTGTGCGTGAAGGACACACAATTCATCATCCAATCAAAACAAATGCCAGTGGTTCCTTTACCAATTTCAAGACAAAGCACCATTATACGGCATGAGGGGTAGTATTTGCATTGGGAAAACATGCTACAAGGAAGCTAAATAACTGCTTGTAGGAAATTCGAAGGCATCAAACGACACGCTGCATGAAGCACACTTGTACTAAAAGATAGATGGCATACGATAATTACAACAAATATAATAGTGCAAAATGAGATCCTGAAAATCGCAATTCTTCCGAACGTCACACATTATGATCGTTGTAACCAGAGGCCTCAAACCACTGGTGCCACAAAGCTAACCATGAAATTTGCGCGCCTGTAAGTTTTCTACACAGCAGGGATTCGCTTAAGCTTCCATTGCCACCTAAGCCTATGCTGCTTAGCCTACTCGTATCGATAACACACAGTCAATAAATAAACAATTTAGTAAAAACAAAAATACATGTCCAACAAGCTTTACAACAGTGTCAGACTGAAGATTGACTGTTGCTATTTGCAGCTCCTGTGGTGTTGCTTCAGGGTTTTGTGACAAGGCATGGGCCATAAACTGAAACAACAAGTCTGTTTTTTAAATTGGAAAACCAACAACAGAATTCTCTTTGCAGGTTGCCCAGTGACTTACTGCATTTATTTGTATTTCAGCTGCGCTAGTGTAGGGAAATTTACGAATGACTTGTTTAGATATGCATGGAGAATTAAACCAGCTTGGATTTATAGGCTTTCACATTTGTGTACGTGTCATCAGTTTTATACATCAAGTGACTTTTGAATCACAGTTAGTCAATGAAAAAAATATTGGGAGTCTTTAAAATTGCAACGATATTGTGGCATATTAGACGTACAGCCATTAATTAGACTTGCTGAAAAAAACATTTTGCTGTCTACTACTTGTTAAACATTTGTCCCACTGTGCCCACTTTTCTTTGTTTTATTTGTCTTTACATTATAGGTTTATTGCTTTATTAGGTTTATTGCTAAAACTTTATTGCTTCATCATCTCAAGACAACTCAGTGTACTGCAAGCAACAGTTCGCCATGTTTTGCAATAATCAGTTTTTAGTTTTGTTAAGTTCAGTCCCACAAAAACCATAAATACAAAATTAACTTGCGGAATGTGTTTGAATGAAAATGTGGAATGGAGTAATACAAGTGTACCTTGTACTGTGGAAACATGGACATTGCAAGGGATATGAAACTGGATTGGTTTTATCAATAAAATTTGGACAAGCTTAGTTGTAAAAGGCTTTTGTAAAAGTTGTAAAAGCTTAACATATTTGTTTTATATCAATGATCCTATGCTAAAACAAACACATTCTGTGAGCCACTATGTTACATTACAAAAAGCGGTCGCTGACAGGAAAAACTAGGTAACTAAGAAAAATCTTAATAAAGTGGTTGAAATTAACTCATTTCCAGCCAGAAGCAGAAATGAAAGGAAATCCTGCTTTCTACCCAGAATGGAACTTTGACACATCCTTAGCATGCAGAATCCAGTTTGTTTTGGTCACAGACCGAAATTATTTTCTTAAAAAACATTAAACCAATTCAGTCATAATGTCTAAAAATATTGTCTAGTGAACACTGTCATAGCGAGTTTCAATATTACTTTTTTAGAGAGTTTTAATACTATTATAATACTGTTAGGACAAATGACCGATCTCAGCAACAAAAAGCAAGTGCAGAATTTAGATCAAATCTATATAACTGCTCAGTATACGGGCACCACTGCAGTTTTCAGATATCTTTTTTTCTTCTGAAGTGATAAAAGGAAAATGTCATAGCCAGTAACTAATTGAGAGTCACAAGAAAATCTGCAGATTAGCTGAAGTTATTAGTGTTGTAGAGTTTTGAAAATTGTGCAATAAGAACTACAAGTTTTGGAAAGCAATGAAAATCAGTGCTTCATCTGAGTTACCAATATCTGAAATAAAACCAGGTACACAAACTTGAGTAAGTTCCACACTGGTAGAATGAAAATGGTGTTTGTGCACTTGAAACCCAGATCCATGTAGCTGAAAAAGCTTAATATGGATTTTGAATTTATTCACATGATCACTGCTTTTGGTGTCATACAATTCTCACCTCTTTATTTCTTCACAAACTTCTGAAAAAGGTGGAGAAGTTGATGCTGCAGCATACCATGATTCCAGCATGTATGGTTCAAATTTTTTACAATACTCTAAAATAGAGAAAAAAATATATATAGAACAAGAATTTCAGGTTACTAAAAGCATGTAACAGAAACCAATAAATACCTGACTGCTGATCATCCTGCACTTCGTTGGCAGATTTCGGAGAAAAAATAGTGTCCAGGCAATTTTGAAACAATTGCTGAAATACTGAATGAAATGAAGCAGATTGTGGATCATCTTTGCCAACTTCTGATTGCAATAGGTTTGAAACAGCCTGCAAATGCTCATCCCTTGAAAAAAATGAAAGCATGGCTATAAATGATAGATTTTACGTCAACATGGTTGAAAAACAACATGATTAACCTCTTGTCTGATGATGCTCAGCACCAAAAACTATCACAATACAAGTTGGTCTGCTTACTACAAATAAAATAGTTTTTTTGAATACGATTTTGTGATTGCGTAGCAAAAATACTAATTGTGTTTTCACTTAAATTCAGAATGAAAGCATTTACTATTTAAAAAAGTGATTCACTCCTTATATTTTGTCAAAGGGTACATGCCATTATGTTGATGTAAAACCAAGTACTATGACTTTCAAAATAAAATTATTCAACTAACAGTTTTTATGTAAATATTCATCACTTGAATTTAAAACTTTTGTGCAGAAATAAAAACTATGCAAATATACCTCAACCAACTTATTGATGAGCAATTGATTGAAAGCGGTTGCAACAAACCAAATTCATCACATATTGAAACAGAAGATTCAGATTTTGTACTGCTATTTCCAGTTCGAAGAAGTAAACCAGCATTTTCTTGTCTAAGCTGTTGCATGATGTAACAAAAACTACCAGATGGATCCACAGGTTCACAAAAGAGACTGCTGTTCACTAATAACTTGACAGCGTGCAACTTGGAAAGATTTACTTTGCCAACAACAAAAATATTGAGATTTTCACTGCTTGCAGCAGCGTGACTTCCAGGCAAAGTGGATTCATTTGATGGCAAAAGAAATTTTATGCCACTACTACCATCATCATTCACACTTAATAGTAAAGGATTTGGTGTTGCTGTTATGCAAGTGTGACATTTATCAGGACATTTTACTTTATTTGCATGATATCTCAATATGTCAGTGATATTGACTTTGATGCAAAACTTGTTGGTGGTATCATGACTTTTCAAAAGCCATAAATTAGCACAGGCAGTTTTTTTATTTCCTTTGATAGAATCCACCACAGAATGCTTTGTGCTATAATATGACAGAATGAGAGATATTGGCAAAAAAGAGGAGCAGTTGCAAGTATGTCTTGCTTTGGAAGCAATACCAAAAGAGTCAGAAACAAATTTTGAGGTAAAATCTTGACATTTGCTGTTTGATGTAGCAGAGCAATTTGATAAAAGATTAACATCTTTGTCATCTGGCTCGGCACTATTCTTGAGCAACATGTGATGGTCTACCAACATAGAAATAGGAATGACACAACCTCTATTTTTATTCAAGAACTTTTCCATCATTACTAATCCAACATCTTCACTTGCTGAATGTGATCTAGGAAGCATACTTTCAGTGTCAATCCAAAAAAAGCATATATCATGCTTGTCTCGAAAATGCAAAGCCAAGTGTTTGGGCATTAAAATATTTTCCAGCTCTTCTTGCGTCTTGATAGTCCATTCAAAATAGGTTTCCAAATCTTGTTCTGTTTTGGGCAATGGACCAACAATAAACAGTGCATTTTGCTTTGAAAGAATATAACTAGAACTTGTATCAGAAAATGACTTTTTTTGCTTTTGCTTATTTTGAATGTGCTTACTCCTTGCTTTCTTGACAACTTTAATGGGTGACACTATTTCATGTTGTTCCCATTTGAAATCATGAGCAATAGCAGTGAAGCTCTCTGCTAATGTATGTGCACTATAATCTACATGTTCACCATTAAAAGCACTGTTCATTTCATCTTTGAAACACTGCAAATGATCAGCACTTAAAACTTTAAAATCACACAAGGAATGATACTTTATGCCACTTCGTTGAATGAATTTGTAGCCCCAACATAAACTACAGCTTTTAGCTCTTACAGGACCATTGTTGATATTCCACTTTATACATGAAGCATGGCAATCTTCCAAGCACATCAAAACTTTAGTGATGGCAGTAAAAACAGCCTCTTTCCACAAATGCAATTCTTGTGCCTTTGAACATTCATTGTTTGGATGCAACAGAAATACAACCTTTGCAGTGCCAGACATTTCAAAGATTACCTTAAACAAAAGATTTATTAGTAGTCTTCATAGGATGTTGCAAAAGTCATTAACTGTTCATACCAATAAAACTTTTTGTGAAATACAATCCAGAACTGTTATTTCGATGAGAAAATAATGCATGGACACATGCTGAGGCTAGCAGCCCTTTTCAAATAAGAAAAATTTGAATACTTGTAAAATCTTAGCTTATACAGAAACAAACACGTATTGTTTAGAAAGACATTAGAGTAGGTCAAAGCTTACTGTAAAACAAAATGATTGTAATTTGAGAATATGTCCTCACATGATGATGAACTGTAATATCACCAAACTGCTCTGCATTTGTCTGACAAGTACACAAATTTATAACAATCAATACAGCTTTGCTTGCATCTAGCAATGACAACGTACCACATTCTAAAACACATGCGTTTCACAAATTAACTGCATCAATTTAGGTTATTTCAGAATATTGTGTAGCCCCGTTTGACAAGGCAGCGATACAGTTGCTTTATAATTCAGTCCAGTCCAAACATATTCCAAAAAATTAAAAAATGTCCACATCTAAATCGAGTCTGAAATATTAACATGATGCAGCTTTTTAACAGCAAAAACGCAGCAATTCCTTTCCATTAACTCAGTTGAAATCCTGTCCTGATTTTGGACATTTGAAGCAAGTTACAGTCTAGATTCAACCCAAATCCAACAAAATTCATTACAGTGTAGTCCAAATTCAGTCTAACCCAAGTCCAGTCCAATGCTCATGTCTGCTACACTATCACAAAGCTAAGAGACCTGCAGTGCCAACGTTCTGCATTTAACCAGCGTTAATGCTGAGTACCTATAGGGAAGTACTGTATATCTATTTTTTGATATAAAATTTGTGATATCGTTTTCGGAAAGCATTCTAATGCTTAGTTGTAATATCAATAGTTTTCAAAAAGTGACTTGTTTTGAACAGTTTTTATGAGCTTGGGCAACATATTTGCAAGATTTTTTATAGATTCGTGTGTTGATTTTTTCACATAACCTCATATATACATTTTAAAGGCTTTTCATCCTTATGCCCAAACATCACATCCACTGCATAGAGTGCAAGAGAAAAAGTCTGGTTCACCTTACCTAGGTGCACAATAACAGGAGCCTGTCATAATAAATCAACAGATTCCATGAATGCGTCCCTGATCCATGATACAAAAATTGTCAAAAAAGCTTTGAGCTGCACTTGTCAAAGAATCCAATCTTGCTGATGGCCCACTAACCCAAAACAGTATCCTTCTTTTCTTTGCCAAAAAAATACTTTTTGTGGAAAAACACATGCATGCTTTATGCAGCAATGGCTTGTGAAAATGCTTGGTGGCCATAAAGACAGTTTGCAAAAACAGTATATTTGCCCATAAATGATTATAGACTCAGCTTGAAGTTATTGCATCAACCCTTGGTTTGCAAAAACATTTTATCCATTTGCTTGAAAACAATGCGGAGAAGTTACACACATGACCAGAACAGAAAACATGACAGTTACTAGCTACATGCTGCATATAATTTTTTTTTAATTGAATAGTCAGTGTGACAAAACCAGGGTTGATAAAAATCATGATTTTTTGATTCAATGTGTAAAGGGTGCCCACCTAACAAGTACCAATTTTTTAATTTTAAAGAGTTTGTCTTAACATAAATTTTTATGCTTTGTTTCTTCGAGTACAGCAACTAGAATTCAGCTAAACTTTCATTCAAAACTTACTTTGCACTTACGCATTATGCTTAAAGCAAATCATTTCACAACACCAGTACTGTTGTATAAAAGAAAATATGAATGACAATATTCAAACCATTATTTCAACTTCATTAATCCTTATGGCAAGTTAAGAAACTTGTACAAAAATACAAGTTTGCCAGCCTTATTGGTGCAAAGTCTATTGTAAACTAGAGATCGACCTATATGGCTTTTTTGAGGCCAATACTGATATATTGACCATTCATGGGCTGATACCAATATTTCCAAAATTTTTAAATCTTGTTTTCTGCTTCATTATCACAAATATGATGCATTTTATGCCTTACCTTTTTTTCAAAACCTTAAAGATCAGGATTTATGAGCTATAACTTTTGAAATTGCAGCAATTTCAATACTTGATTAGCCTAAGTTGTTAGCATACTATACACTGTTTACAATGAATAAACACAGTGTCATGAATAAAAAGAGAATGTTAAAATAACAAAACAATAAGAACAGAATGCTGAATGTAGGAGAACTGCCTACAGTGTTTAAACCCGAAAAGGCAAAAACAGTGCTTGAAAGTTGAAAGATGCTGAACAATGAAAAGGGAGTACAAAATGGAGCATCAAGTTAACGAGGTTAAAATTAGTACAACACTGTATTTAATTAACCATTGCCAAAAATGAAAATATTTCCAAAACAGCAGTAACTTTTTTGGTCTTTGACAGTATGTTTGTTAACAGTTACTGTACTACATAAATCTTGTAAAATTTTGTTTTTGTATATATTTCACAAATCAACCTTTCAGACTCTTCTGCAACTCAGTGGGTTTTCAATTTGAAAAGTCAATCCAAGTCATAAAGAACCAAATTTGGAATTTTGATGTAATGTAACATTAAATAACTGCATGTCCTTAAAAAAGAACTAGTTCCATTAGTTACTGCAACTGAAGTACTGGCATCGGTATGAAATCCCTTAACTGATTTGTCAATTCTCAGTAGTTCCATATCAACAGTTTAAGATTGTCGTGCAGAAAGCACAATTATTCTGCATATTCACCAAGTAGTCTACAGTGAGTTAGCCGGTCATCTACAACCTAGCCTAAACAAAAGCAGCACTAGGCTATAACCGCTTACCGCCCCTCTGCCAGAAGTAAATTCTATAAAAACAAGTCGCCATAACAATAACTAAGGTGCACATATGCACATTACGCATCCGATGATTGCGCAATAATGCCGCATTAGTTCTGATCCAATTACAAACAATGCGCTTTTAACTTGCGTAAGTTGCATTTTTGCAAACACTGCTTTTGCAGATCGTGTTTAACCAATGGACAACAGCAATTGTGATGCAACAATGAATGCTGACTACCACGCTGCTATCGGACCAAACAACAAATCATCGCTTCAATGTATTTGTGAAATGTTGGAGTAGTGCTCCCATGGCTTGTGTGCCACATCCACAAATAGTGGTTTTATGTTTGCAACAGCTTGGATTGTGAGATCACAATTATCTTTATCATGCCTCCTGGAAAATGTTGATTAATGTAAAAAAGTTCATTACACCAATACTGGTGTACAAAATAAAATATTTATCAAAATGCCAATACTTGAACTTCCAGTTTAGTAATTTAATTGAACTCATGGCATACATGCACAAAATGTCAAAAACCTATAATAATATGTTTCATGAATCAAAAATATGTTCTTTAACTATGTTTACAGTCAACAGCCTTCATACTTGATGGAATTTAAATGCAACTTACACATTATAACTTGTGGCATTCTAACAGTTAATGACTTCTGAAGCTGCAAGCGTTAGTGATTTCAGTCCACGTGTCATTTTTGCAGTTATATAAATGACATAGAATCTGTGACCTCACAGTTGCTATGACTGGTAGAACTTCAAGTGGTTTTAACTTGTGTCATCGGAAGAATTCTTTGCCTCTACAATAATACTGTATTGGCTATGTGAAAATCTATTAGAATGCTAATTAAATGCATCATAGACATCACCCAAAGCTAAAAAATGACATGATTCTTTTGATTTTTATTGCTTGATTTAAATCTAAATCATGATTTTCATTGCTTGATTTAAATCAATCAACCCTGGACAAAACCTGATATGAGTGCAAACTGCACATACTTGCAGCGGAATTTCAGGACATAAAGCATGATATTTGCAATGCTATACAAAAGAGAACTTGGTTTAGTTACCAGAAATGTGCTAAATCAAAGCACAATCAAAAACAGATCGGGGGGTGTGTGCTGTGCATTCAAACTGCAGTCAGCAGCACTTACTTTAAGTAAGCCAACCATATACAATAAACAAGACTTTTAAACCTATAAAATTAATCTACAGTTTTGTAGCTCCAATAACACTGACATGTGCAAAAGAATGATGGTCCATAACCAAGAGCTATACTGGATTCTAGCGTAAGCACAACTTTTTTTGAGCAAATTTGCATCATGTTCTAATACCAACATGTCTCGGTTGATGTCACACTTGAAGAATGGTGCTGTTCTTACAACTCACCCTTTGAAGCAGGAAATACACAACAGATCAACAACTACCGCAGTGACAAAAAATTTTCTGTAAAACGATGGTGATGCTTAAGAAAAGGCTACCAATTTTAAGACACTGTCTGGTGACCCCAGAGAGCGACAGTGGTTCCACCAGTGCCTGTCCCTGGCTGTGGTCAGTGGGAATGCTGCCAGCATATTGGCCTGTGTGCAGGTTTGATCTAATTTTGGTTGTCCCCAGTGTACTGCTTCCTACTTGCCTTAACTTCAATGCATAGCAATTGCTTTCCGAATGTTCGCGCTTTCTGTAAGTTTTGTTGTGCTCTTGCGCAGTTTACTCCGCTCAATAAGTACCTATCTTGACCATCCAACAGCCTATGACAAAAAAAGCATCTCCAAACTACGGCGGTGGGCCAAATCTGGCCCGCAAAGACATTCTGTTTACAATGAAGAAATAACACATTCACAAAAAACTTGTTGACTTGGTAGAATATAACATATCCCAAAACAGTCACATTACCTAAGATGTCCAGCCCTCGGACTGTTGTATAATAGCTTATGTGGTTCTCAGACAAAAAAGTTTAGAGACCTCTGCCCTATGATGATGCTACAGCATTGTGATATGTTCTACTTCGCTTGAAGTGTTGTGGTATGTTCCACTTTGCTTGAAACTTCGAGGCATTTACATAGTGATCATTTTTAAGTAATTTGCAAGATTGAAAATACAGATGTTATTTTTAACCCAGTCAGTCAACAAGTCATGCATTACACCTTATATGCTCAACAGCAATCACACATATGGTGTGTCATGCTTGGTTGCCTTGTTGCATGTTTCATGCTTAAAACAACTCATGCCACACATGATTCTTTATCAGAAATCACCATTGTTTTTAGACTGAACCAAAAGCAAGAAAATCTCTGAAGTGAAATACAACATGCCAGATTTTCTTAACACGTATAGAGCCGGCCTGCGGTATATTCGTACTTTGATTTCGGCCTAAAAAACAGCAATTTTCGGTTGACTTACCAACGCCCTAGCTCCTCCACCGATTGCGCTAGAGAGTTGTTCAACGGCTCAAACGGATTGGCCAGTCTAGTAGATTGCACTCGAAAAAAATTTTTTTGCCTGGGGGGTGTGGGTTTTCTGTGAGTGACATCATAAGTGGAGGACTTTTAGGCCACCTTGGCCCACTTTGCCTGGCCCTGGGCGCCAACTATTAGGTGGTAGTATTTTGCTAAAGTTTTTACTGGAAACTAGGCTACAATCCGAGTCTTTTGATATTTTGGATGACTTGCTGGGGTTTCGGGTTCAAAAATTGTGATATAAGTTAGTAAAAATATTTGACTAATTAGCTAATTAGTTAATTTATTAATTTGTTTATTTTAGATCATAACTTTTGAACCAGAAAGGCTAGAAAGTTGATCATAGGCTCAAAAGACTCGGACTCGAGTCTAGTTTCCAATGAAAATTTCAGCGAAACACTTTGGCTTAGTGGTTGAGCCCAAGGCCAGGCAACATGAGCCAAAATGACCCTAGAACTACTTCACTTATGACGTCACTCACAAAAAACCCGCACCCCCCAGGCAAAAATTTTTTTCGAGTACAATCTACTAGACTGGCCGATCTGTTTGAGTCGTTGAACAGCTCTCTAGCGCAATCGGCAGGAGCTAGGACGTTGGTAAGACAACCGAAAACTGCTATTTTTTTGCGAAAATTGCCAAAACTACCCAGACGCCAAGGTGTTAACTGCTACAGCGCATTCCTAATTGGTTGAAGGTCTTTTCATGAATTTCGTAATCTATTACTAAAATAAAAAATCACTAGATTAGGAGATTAATCATTAGAATGCTGTCATGATAGCACATGACCATTTTTGTGTCCATATACTGTCTTGAAAGAATTGTTTATTATAATGTATACAATTTGAGCATCAGTGATATAAATGACTTTTGACTTTAGTCCATCTGTAAAATTAACATCACAAAGAAAGAACAGCAGTGTTTGTGGCATGTAGAGTTAATAAACATACAGATGTATGTAGCATGTAGAGTTGATAAACATACACAAAAATTAAAACGTTGCATCATGTCGCATATCACAGTAGTTTCAAAGTCTATTTGAAAGGAAACCATACAATGTCTTGAGACTAGACACAAAAAACATATGGCTGATGTTAAATATAGACGCTTTGACAGGAGTGCTTTAACTTGACGTGTTTTCGACTTGGGTCATTTCATGGATTGACAAGAGTTGAAAGTTTTAGAATTTGAATATGATTTTCACAAACGCCGTTTTGAAGAATCTTGTTACATCAACATTGATCAATCTAGCATGAACGATAAATCCTCCGACATGTTCCCAGATATATACTGTTTTCTGATAAACAAATGATGATATTCATTGCTTTGTTCGGCTTATGGCTTGCCTACTGTTTCGGTCGTGCTATTGCTGATTGAATATTTTGTCGGTGCTTCTATCGATTGTGCATTGATTGGTTTTCTCTGTGATTCCTCTTCACGCCAATTTCGTTGTTGCCTTGATTACTACCTCGTTTCATTTCATTAAGTTTAGTGATTCCACGCTGCTAATGATTATGCCTAAGGCTTAAATGGCTCCTGCGGGTCTTAAAGGGAGGTCGGGCAAAAATGCTGACGTCAGCAAAAAATAACATAAACATCCTATCGTTATACAAGCATTAAAAAAAAACAGACATCCTAAACTGAAACGTTTTTTTTTTATTGCAAACTACATACTTTCACGAGTCTTTAAAGGGTTTGAACAGCTCTCTAGCTCAATCTGACGGCGAGTTATTGCCTGCGGTGAAATGCCCCCAAGAGTGACTTTTGAGGGAGCAAAATTTTGGTCAATTTTTGGTTTATGAGCCATAATTTTTGCTCCTGATATGCTAGAAAGTTAATCAAGGGCTCTATAGACGCAGATTTTGACCTAGTTTTCAACTAAACTTTGAATCCAAAAAATGGCCCATTGGGACGGCGCCCAGGACCAGGAAAAGATGGTCAAAGTAATGCAAAAACAACCCTACTTGTGACGTTCCCCCAGAAAAGCTCAAACCCAAAACAAAAAATTGTTTTTTCGATTCTGACTACAAGACTTGCTGAATCTGTAGACGGTTTGAACAGCTCTCTAGCTTAATCGCCTGGCGAGTTATAGGATTGCAAAGCTCTGCAAGAAAAGTGGCGCACGCGGGACTGAAAGGGTTTGATGACATAAAATTTTTTTTGAATTTAGCTGTTTTTTTGTTACTATTCAGGACTTTGAAGGGTCCAAACGGGCTTTTAGCGTTCCTGGTTCCAATATTAGGGCCAAAAAAACTTAAAATTATTTGGGAAATCCCCCAAAGTATTGAGAAAAGCCCCTTACGAATTAGCTGTTTTTTTGGCCTAACTTTTGAACCAGAAATGCTAGAAACTCAATCAAGGGCTCTGAAAACATGTATTCTGCCCTAGAACCCAAAAATACTATGAACCAAAATATTGGCGCATGGGATCGGATGATGACGTCATATAATTAACCAAAAAACATGCCCTTGTCATGATCTCATTGGCCCAATACCCCCAAACAAATTTTACAAAAAATTTTTTATTCCAAACTATACAACGCCACTAGTCATTACGGGGTTTGAACAGCTCTCTAGCTCAATCTGCTGCCGAGTTATGGCTGGCCAAAGTTTGCCCTGAAAGGGCAAATTATGCCTTATCTGAAAAGTTTTGAAGTAGGCCAAAAAGTGGGTTTTTGACCCATAATTTTGGCTACAGATATGCTAGCAATTCAACCCAGGGCTCTATAGACGCGGATTTTGACCTAGTTTTTCAACAAAATTTTGAGCCAAAAGAGTGGGTCAATGGGTTGGGGCCCAGGGCCAGCCAAAATTTCCAAAACATGTCCTTATTGTGACGTCACCTCCAGAAATCCCCCCACTGAAAACGAAAAACGTTTTTTTATTTTGACTACAAGACTTGCTGAATCCTTGGATGGTTTGGATAGCTCTCTAGCTCAACTGCCTGGCGAGTTATAGGATAGCAAAGCTCTGCAAGATTTGGGGCTTTCGCGGGACTGAAAAGGTTAACCCCGGTCGACACTTGGTTGGCAGTTGGTTTACCACTCTTGTAATTGCCCTGTTGAAGTTGACTGCACCATCAACAAAACGTTGGCAGTATTCGTTTTTATGTTTTATCTGCTTTTACTTTTTATTGATACACCAGTTGAGTTTCAGATATTCAGTAAATTTAACCTGGTGTCCTCAGAATATCACGATATACAGATGAAAAAGTAAGGTATGCACAATGCACATGGGTAAGAAAAGCAAGTAGCAATGCAGAGGTGCTAAAAAAGTCATATTGGTACAAGTACGGTTTACATCACCTAATAGTAACATTGCTGCAATCAACTACACCTTTTTTCATACAGCAATAAGCTGTTAAACTGTGAATGCTAAACCACTCAAAATCTACTCGGAAAAACAGATTGAAACAAACCTATAATAAACGGTATGGGTTGAACCCTAAACCCCAAGAACAAAACCAAACTCTCTGAACACCTAAAATCTTTACCTGAAAGCCTTATAGTATAACATAGTCACTAGGCTATAACAATTAATTATCAATCCAGGTATAAGATTTTTAGGTGTTCTGAAATGACTAGAAGATCATGTCTATTTGTACTGTGTTCTGTGTACTTTTAGCAAATTCATATTGCACTGGGTTGATGTTTGGTGGCACTGTAGCTAGAAGCACACATGCCATGCATGGTTGGATGCTTAGGATAATGCACAGTTCAGGATGCTGGTAGCAGTGCTTCAGACCAAAGTCAAAAGACATGCATTGGTGGAATCAGGTCCAGTAGCACTCTTAGTCTTGGGTTTACCAGTATGATTAACAATTGTGATACAGTGCTTCCACTCACTCATTGTGATACAGTACTTCACATTGTAATTTGTAAATTCTCAAACTTCATTGTTTTAAGCTAATAATGCGTTTAAAACAATGTGAGCATGGAAGTACAAAAAAAACACAATAAAAATCAACACAACACAGATGAAGGTGGGCAAGTAATGGGTGAAGACATCGACATAACACAGATGATGGCGGGCAAGCAATGAGTGAAGAATTGAGGCACGCACAGATGAGCAGGTGAGGCAAGCATACAGGTGAAGGAAGCGAGCAGCAATAATGGTTATGAGGCAGAGAGGAAGGCATTTTAATACAATATTTAATTACAAAAACAAGTAGCACGGGCAGAAAACAATGTTTATTCATGCAAATCGTGAAGAAATGTAAATTTACCCACAGACCATATTGGGGTGGGCTGCATGGATGAGTTGTTCACAACTAGATGCATGGGGTATGAACAGGCTACAGTATTATTAGCTGTAGCCATTATTTATTTCAATAAATGTTAGGTACATGAAAAACAAAATGTTTAGTAAGTTGGAGAAGTATTTAGTTCTTAGGTATAGTTTTACAGAAACTCACAACTTGTCTGTGTGAACTACTACTTATTTCACAAAAACAAACAATATGGCAATCCTGCTGTAAGCAAGGGTAGTCTATTTTTTTCATAAGCCTAGCTGAATGATTTTGAATGTTTACAGTCAAGGCTAAAAATATGGCAGTGTCTATTTTGCCGCCAGGATGACAGCAGCAAAAGGCTTGGTAGAAAGGAAGTAAATATAAGTAAAAGATAAACCTACAACCTAACCCTAACCGTAGCCTTAAGCTAACCCTAATCCTAACCTAACCCTAACCTATCCCTGAGCTAACCTAACGCTAAGCACACACTAACCTAACACTAAGCTAATGCTAACCCTGATAGTAATTCTAACCTACCTAACCCTAAACCTAACCTAACAACACTTTTGTTCATACTGCACCTATGTCAAGGCTGGTTTGCCAAACTTTTGATCGAATGATATTGGGTAAGAGTTTTCCTGGAACAAGGTGTTTTCAAGGTGGTACACCGTGAAAATATAAGGCCCACAAATGGTACGCGATCAGAAAAAGTTTGGGAACTGCTACCGTAAAGGTAACACCTAAGCGGAGCCTGGAAAAAAAACATAAGAAAGTCAGCAAGGTGAAAGTCGAACCGGCAACCATTGGCACAGCAGTCACATCACCTAACCATTACACCACGAGCAGGACAGCGTGTTCTTGACCAAATGACCTTTTTCTTTGTATTGCGTCATACCATGAGAACGAATGTTTGACTAGCAGCACAATAGCTCCAGCCGATCTGGTGCCGCCAGCATCTTGACAGTAAAATAGACACTACCTAAAAATATTAATTCTTATTTGCTCTTCCTTTGATACAATAGGCAGGCACATCAAAAAAATCAAAGGTTTTGATGTGCGATAATTTAGGCTGTATTTGTACTACTTCTTGAGCAGGTAGTTTGCAGCACTGCAAACCAACTTGACCACATGAGAGTTGCAGCCAGGGATGTGGAAGCGGCTATTTCGTCAACCGCTTCCGCTTCCAACAGAACCTGGACTCTAACAGAGCCTGGGCTCTATCTTATCTATGAACTTGCTGACAAGCGTGACTAACAAAACCAGCAGCTTACAATTTACAAGGGCACATTACTAGTTAAAATGATCGCATAAGTCAGTATCTGTCAGTACTCAGCACAGTACTGATACTCTGTTCTTACAAAAAACACAACCTAAAAAACTGTCTTCTACACATATCAATACAAACAGCACTTACAACAACCTGACGTTAGCGCATGGTTTCTTAACATGGGGTGCCCTCCTAAGGAGTGCTGAAATCAATTTCAGGGGGTGCTGGGAAAGGACACATATGTGGCGGCAAAAGGGATAAAGGAATACATTTGTCTTTACTTTATCCTTATAGTAACCAGGTATTAGCCAATGGTAGGGGTGTTGAACTGCTTAGGCATGGCAGTTTGCTCGATGCATGTTATCAATCCAAACAAATACCTTTGGATCCTAACCAGCTCTGTTAAAACTTAATCCGCAGACAGACACACTAACTTTTTTTTGTGTGTGTCTTCAGACATTAGGGCAAATAACGTTTGCACATAACTTCCCGCTTCGCACAGACTTTCCTACAGCAGCTTCACTCCGCACTGTCATGTAATGTTTCGTTAACTTGGATCAGTTGGATGGTTTGACTCAAAATGACCCAATTAAACACTTGGCTTTGCCTAATATAGTTTGTGAAATAAATAGCATAATGTAAGTGAATACTATATGCCTTGCTGAAAAGAATAGTTAGCTTCAGTCAAAGCATCAATCAGTCTCAAAACATAAGCCCTAATGATCAACATCTGTTTGCTAAGGCAGTTAAAAGCACAACTGCTAAGTTCGCACAAACAGCTCAGGTTGCAAACATAACCGGGAGATTGCTGTGCTTTCAAACTGTTACCATTGTAGTAGACAGCAGCTAGGTTTGAAAAGTCAGCCTCTGATGAAATCAGTAAGTTGCACGATGACTTGGCCTTCTATGAAGAATGCCATGGATGCTAGTTATGCTTTATCTCGTTCTCTCGTGCTACTGATATCACACGTTCATTCAGACTTATAGTGCAACTTCACTGCTTAAATCCACATTGGGAAATGGACAAAACTTTTTCGCCAAGTTACTCTCCAAGTCAAATAACCTATGTGGAAGCAGAAGGATTTTCGCGCTTCCGCTTCCACAGAAAAAGGACCGCTTCCGCTTCCACATCCCTGGTTGCAGCGAATTGAAATTCAATTAATTTTGAATCATGTAAAAAAACTCTTACAAGGAGACCAGGCTTCAAGTAACTTCACTCCACAGGTGAAAGAAGCAATGAATCAATCACAAATTTTTAATAGGAAATCGATTTCACGTAACACTACGCATCGTCAGTCCTATCATCTTATTCAAATAAGAGACCTGACATTTAGAGTACATCCATGTATTGTAAACTTAGTACTGTTGTTATTTCAGGCCTTCAAAAGAGACGCATTTAGTTAATAACCATTTGCATAGGCCTAGAAGCTGTGTACATTTTTTGGCACATCATTGACATTGCTGTAGCATTAGTGGTGTTACTTCTCTGTTTACAGCATTTGTATTGTATTGTTTTGCAGCTAATGGGCTATATCATAGGTTCTCAAAGTGCTCCGTACGGAGCCCCAAGGCTCCGTGAGAGAAACCTCGGGGCTCCGCAAGCTATTCGTTTACTTAGTATATTTTTTTATAAAATTTATTGTGGGGCTCCGTAAATCATGGTCAATCTCTTCGGGCTCCATAACGATA
>Ga0210059_1004716_pt1 | contig 22020 bp, 18 predicted proteins | sample Ectturendosymbi2_FD_188042 | JGI IMG/M metagenome (GOLD analysis project Ga0210059, IMG submission 188042) | Ecteinascidia turbinata endosymbiont from Florida, USA - Sample 2 (SPAdes) (version 2) | ecosystem: Host-associated > Tunicates > Ascidians > Unclassified | place: Key West, Florida...
CAGAGCAAAGTCGCTGCTCGGCTTCGGTTGAACATGCTGTGTTGGTGCACATCAGAAGGCAGGGGCGGTTCCAGCCAGTATGGTTAAGAGGGGCGATTTCAGTGATATTTGATAGTCAAGTCTCATTACGAGTTCAGTACTATAAGAGAGATGAAGTATACTTCACAACACTGTTGTGACAAAGCAATGGATGGAAAAATGGCCGTATATCGCGAATGCTGTTTTCCGAATTGTACAAAGTTATGGTGAATAAACTTACTTTCGTAGGTTTTAGGGGAGGGCGATCCCTGTCAGAAGCGTGTAAATACAGTATAACAAGCGCAGTCGTAACGGCGGCCGCGATGACGTCTTGCTCAAGTGCAGTGCTGGGCATTGAGAGGTTTACTAGCGCTTATGCAAGACAGGTTTATGAGCAAATGATGGCATTGATCGAAAGTAGAAGCTTGGAACTTCACTATCAAAACTTTTAAAACTTGTCAATTCAATGAAAGCAGACTTCATATCTGTCGGATTAAATCTGAACACATATGTTCAGGAGAAAACGCCAGAAACATGCACGTTTCATGGTTGATGCTGTACAAACAAGGAGCATTAAAAATATCTAAATGTTGAAACTCGGTTGTTGTTTTCCCCAGCCTTAATAAAATTCTGGCTACACGCCTGGTTGCACTATTAGTATTACCAAAAGATCTTGTGGTTTGTTTTTTATTTGATCTATGTGGTGAATGTTAGTAGCAGTACATTTTATTGATCGGAACTGACCAAATTCGAATTACTTGCCACAATTGTTGTGCATAATTGTGTCTATTTAAGTCCAACTCTCAGAATTGCTGTGTTTTCATAAAGAGCTAGATATGTAGATATAGCACCATTGTATACTTGTATATACTACTAGCTGCTATACCACCACCATGAGCGTAGCCAGGGGGGGGCATGGTCACCAAATTATATCAATTCCATAATGTGCCGCCGTTTTGCCAATTTTACAAAAAGGTCGTAATACGGTTGAGTGAACATGGTGACGTCATCTAAACGCAAACATTAAGGATTGTCGCCCCCGAAGATTTTTAGCAAACTCGGTCCTTGTGTACCACATTGCTTGTTGATCTGTAGCTGTGCAGTGTTAAAGTTTACCCAGTTTTATCACTCGAGCTTCTTCTAAACCAAGCTTAGATTTGTTTCTTCGTAACTGTACTTATGCGAAAGTGATCGATTTACGCATTATGGTTCTGTGAAGCATTGGGTTCATTGCAAATTAACGTCGTATCCCCCCCCACCAAATTAGCCTGTGTCCGCTACTGATTGCTAGCACTGAAAAATGTTGCCTAGATTCCAGTAGCTGTACCCACATGAGATTCAAAGTAGTGTTTTTGTGCTTGGTACAGCAACCATGTCTCATAGTCTAATGCAGCATTGTGATTTTGCTTGTACACGAGAGTTCAGTATGAGAAACAATCTCTTCAGGTTTTCGTTAAGTAAAAGTTTTTTTATTTTTATTCCGGTGTTTTTTGTGAGACCACCAATCTTTCAGTTAGTTTGAATTTGGTCTTTGGCCCTTCTGTGCTTCGCCCTTGATTTTTTGCAAGAGAGCAATGTAGTGTGCTTCGTTTGGTACTAGTGTTTTTCAACCGGGGTTCCGCGGAACCTCAGGATTCCGCGAGTGGCTGCCAGGGGTTCCGCCGAATCAGACCGAAATTGCCATTTCTACCCATCTGATTTATTAAAGAAAGGATAGACACTTGGTTCATTGCGTAGGGTTCCATGAACAACGCAAATATTTGCGGAAGGTTCCGCTGCAACAAAGAGGTTGAAAAACACTGGTATATACCTTCGCTTGCAACGCCCGAAATCACACGTGAAGCCTTGAAACCAATCATTCCAGTCCAGTCCAAATAACAGACAGCAGAGGTTGAAAGGAACGTCTTGGATTTTTGTACAGCCGCTTCGTCATGGAATATTTCGGTTACGGATGACCGTGAAGCTTGTTGTTTGACAGCTTCTCATTCCAGCGTTCATTCTTGTCGTTCATTCCCACAAGGAGAGGCAAGCAAACTACGTCAAGCATAGCCAAGCGCGACTTGTGTTCCGATGCTCGTGTGACAGAGCAAAGCATGGGAAGAAGATCCGCAAGTGGTGTTAGGTGCACCGAGACCGAGTTCGCTGCAGAACCTGTAAGCATTACTCGTCAAATTCACATATATACAATTGAAAGGGATAGTCCATGCGGTGGTATGTGAATCATATTCAAGATCAACTCTGCTGTGACCTAAAAGCGCTTTAGACTTTACCCATCAAAATCTTTTAAAAAGTGTCAAGACTGTTGTGAAAAGATTAACCTCGTTGAAAAGTATAGGCTTGATTGATTGATTTATTGATTGAAAATTGACTTATTGATTGAAAAGTGTAGGATGTTTCGTTTTTTTTAATATTTAGTTATTAACTGATTACAACAAGATAAGGCTCTGATAGTGAAAGCCTAAACGTACCAGAAATGTTTTTATTTTGCTTTATAATGCTGATTCTGTGCTTTCAAGACTAACCATGAGATGGTGAAATGGCAAAACATCATCTTCAACTTCAAAGTTTTTATCGGCAAAGTGCAACTTTGCTGAAACGAAAACATCTTTTCAACTCTAAAAGTTGCAAAAATATTTTCAGTGCTTTTGTCTCGGAGCTTCCTCAGAGTTCGGGCTTACGACAAAAGGGTCAAATTCCTCCATTCCACACAGGCCACGCGCCACTGCCAAAGCACACCAAACAATCTTCGGAACGCGGTCAAAATGACAGCCTTTTCTTCAAGAGACAAGGTTGCCGCGTTAGCCCACGGATTTTTGTGTGGAATTTTCGGTTTGCAAGTTGAAACTGCGTTTATCTGTTACCTGGTAAAAATTAACGCTGATGTTGGTTGCTTTTAGTTGACACTGTCTCCTGTCCTTTCATGTTTTTTACTCCAGCATGCATGTAGCAATGGATTTCTGACTCAGGGCTTGTATCGCGTGAGTTAATGCGCAACAAGGAACACCAAAAAGTAAACACATTTAGCAGAACACGGGGAGCGTGTGTGTGAGCAACTTACACACAAGCAATACTGGGAGGGAATAAACACGTAGAAAAACGCATTAGCGCCTCAGCGATTCATCTTTATCTTAAAAAAGCTTTAATAGCCATCAAAGAAAATTTCTCAAAAGTTTAGGACATCTGAAGCACGCAAATAAAGACAGTAGGTCGTTTCGAATCAAAGCAGCCAGTACTCGCTGTCTTATATGGAATGCAATGCTAGATGTAATAGACGTCACTGCCGTCTATACGCAGATGTTTAACGCAAAAGTAAATGTATTACTTTCAAAATTGGGAGCATGCGCTGATGTGCAGCAGATTAGAAATGAAGCATTTACTACTCGAGTTAAACACTTGGCGAACGTGACTCGTAACCTGTTTGCAGCGCAGCAGGGTGATCTCGCCCCTCTTTGGATGTCATTGCCACCTTTTAATGAGGCATGAAGTATTCCACCGAGCTTTTGCCCCGCTCAGCAAATTCAGTATAAACACAATTTAGACGAACGTTTAGTGCACCTATTTATTAGCATTTTGGGTTGGAAAAAACTTTACCAAGTTGTCATTTTGTTGTTGTGTTAAAAATTACTTCATGATGTAATCTACCGCTTAGTCATGGAATATACCCGCGACGCGTTGAAGATCGTTTATCCCTGGCCAAGCACACACATATCATTAACAAACATGAGGTGACTCACCAGCACACGAGCATGGTGTAGATTTTTTGCACATGCTAGCTTTACTTTCGTTACAACCGTTTGCGTTGCAAATGCAATCTTGAAGTTGGTTCCGCTTTTTTTGGGTTGATGCTTTCGTATTTGCTCTTTAACAATGTTAAAATATCTAACCAATCAACTTGTTTTGCATTGACCAAATTAACTTTGTAAAATCTTCAGAAAAATATTGTCGTGATTAAGGTTAGCGTTTTATCTTCACTACACTGCATTTGCTCAAATTTCGGAGGCAGCTGCGCTTAGCACATGCACTAGTTGTCTTTATCAAAATCAAAACGGTTGATTGAGGGCCGTGAATGACGCACACTGAATAAAGACAAACTTACTGGACAAAGCTTCTTATGTTCAGCTGAATGAATTCACAAGCGATATTACTTTCAGCGAGGTGCAAAAGAAGCACCAAGCATTTGAATGAAAAGCTTGTTTGTGACCTATTAGCAATAATGCGACGCCGGTTAGGCCATGTTTTGTGTAACATTTCACCAATGCACCTCAGAGTAGCGACAGTTAAATTGCAGTGCCTGTAAAGATGAATGTCTCTAGTTCAAGGTTTTTCGACACATGACACACTTCGCATTCTTCTAGATTTTCTTCTCTTAGCCGTCGCCCTGCATTCAAGGAAGCAGAGCCAAAGAATGTTTAGCCTCTTGTAACTTGAGCCTCATCGGGGCCCTGAGGCAGTTGGCAAGCACGACGGCTGAAAGCTTTTCCCATAAACAAGCACTTCGGTTTTGAGTAATTAAATCAAGCAGTACGGTCTCGCTTGCCGCTTCCAAGTTATTTGAAGGCACGCACTGAACTCTGTACATTGACAACTTTAAAATGACGAGTGGGGGGCACTGTCGTCACTTCGTTCTTGAACCGCGCTCGTGAGTCTTAGTCTCTAATCCCAACGAGGTGTGGCGATCGACCATATCAGTTTCGGGAGTTATAAACAGGGTTTTAGGGCCTTTCAGCTGACAAAAAAGCGTTTTTGCGCCGTGCAATTGGCACATAAATGCCGTAAACGTCCACTAAACTAAACAAGAATATTGGTAAAAGAAAGTGGTCTCATGTCATCATTACCTCCACAACTTGAAATATGTTCTCGTAAGCTGCATAAACCAACAAGCAAAAGAGTGTTATTCAAAGGTTTTCATAATACTCCAGTTGGTCTTTTATGGGCATCTAGATTTGCACAGACGTTTTCTTTTACGTCCGATCTCTGTCATATGCGTGTTTCACGTACAGCTTGGTCATAGTTTTGCTGGCAAGATCGGCGAGCAATGGTTGACATGTTGGGCGGGAAAACTGATTTGCTGCTAAATTTGGCGGGAAACTGATCTGCAGAAAATGCATACTGGAGTAAAATAGTGCTGTTGTGCATTTCTTTCTATTACAGAAAGCGTTTGCAACTTGTTGCTTTCATCGTCGTGCTATTAAAGTAAGGAGATCACAAAAGGAGAAACAGCAAAATTTTATGTGTCACTGTTTCGTCAGTACAGAACGTTGCAGATTAAGCTGGTAAAATAACTTTAGATTCGCTCCGCCAACCTTGGACACTTCGATTATCAGTTGAGTACCTGCGTACATGGGGCTGTCAGCAAAGATGTGGTGAAAAGCTTTACTGCTACAGTATGCACGAAACTATAGCATCAATTCAGAAAGATTTGTATTGGCGGTTCGAAAGGAAGACTGCGAGTCAAAGCACCCTTTCCACTTGCGATGCCAAAGCGGTTTGGGTTGCTATTTCCTCATACAAAGCAATTAACATCAATGAAATCGACTATACATTGACGCTAAAATCAGACAAACATGGTTTGGGGTTATTACCTCTTCAACATGCTTTTATCGTATTTCCAATAACTATCGAAAAATTGAGTTTTAGTTACGATTTTAAGCTTCGTTAGTTGATGAAAAAGAAATGTACATAACGACGAACATGTGTAAGGCAGTTAAACGTAAATTTTCAATAGTACCTTCCTCAAGAACAACAGTAACGGAGCCAGAAAATTTAAGTATACGGGAGTTTCGCACTGGAGGACCACGTCTTCGGCAAGTACTGACCCACTCGCTGACCAGTGACCAGCGTCTAAAAAGATAATAAGATTTTATTCATATAGGTATATCAGATTTGGTCCTTTATATGCAACAAAGGCCTGATGGCAAGTTATACAACACTAGACAAGGAAAAACCACGATGCCAAGTGAATAAAAGCAACTGACAGAGACTTCGGAGCAGCGGTAGGTCAGAGGGGTCAGTAAAAGAGTTGAGGGCTATGAAAAACAAAAAAATTGGTATACGCAGTTATCAGCAGTTATACAAGTGCAACCCGGTGTATGTTTGGCGGCGCTGTTTCATTTCGATGCATATCTACATCAGCTACAATAACATATGAAAAGTGTCTACCGGACCACATTGTACAACACATGGATCAGAACGTAAAAATGAGTGTGTGACTATTTCCACTAATGCTATTTCGATCTTGTTGACTATTTTCACTCAACAAAATTGTTGAATGCCTGCTTCGAAAAATTGTATTCGAGCTGTTGATACCTTTGTTGAAAAGCACAGGAAGAGCAGGAGGCACTTATGGACATTTCTTTGACCAGCGCAGGGGCGTATCCATGGGAGTCGATTGGGGAGATGGCTCCCCCTGAAACTTCCGAAGTAACTTTATTCACCATGATTTTGTAACATCATATCAAAACCGATTGCGAAATAGTCTTTCGCCACGTTCCAAATGTCTCACTGATCGCGATATAAGGCCATTCTGTCGTCCATTGTTTTGTTACAGCAGTGTTGTGAGCATGGGAGTCAGAAGGATTTTTTCCAGGGGTGGGCCACCAGGGTATTCTTCCAAAATTTTTACAAGGGGGGGCCAAAAGTGGTGAAATTTGGTTTTCCCACTCGAAACTAAGAAAACAACCTTTTTTGCTGAAATTTTCAAAATCCAGAGGGGGCTTGGCCCCCCTGCCACCCCTTCCGACGCCCATAGTTGCGAAGTATACTTCATCTCTCTTACAGTAGCGAAGCCGTTATGAGACTTGACTACCAAATATTACAGAAATCGCCCCACCCTGACGTTATTATAAGCTGTACCCGCCCCTGGACCAGCGTGCGCAATGCGACGACCGAAAAGTAACTTCGACTATTCTGTCAACGTGCCTCACCATTACCTTTATTTTAGGACAGATTTTCACTAAAAATGCGCAACAGTGCTGAGGGTGATCAAGAGTATCAACAAACGTTTCCCTGAGGGATGCCCACAATAAGATTTTCGTTACAGTGCAGAGTTTCTCTGGTAGTTTGGATTGCAATGCTACTGCAGTGGTGTGGGGTGTAATGAGAAAGGTATATCCAGTATATCCATTACACTACAACTTGCGCCGCAAATTCACAGACATTGTCGTCCTCCTCTTATGGAAAGGTTTTATTCCATTTACTTGACTTATTCTGATACGCCTGAACCTTGAACTGCTTTGGAATCTCTTATTTATCACATTATGGATTACAAGTCCATGCAATATGTTCAAATAGACGTAAGAGTATTTTTTTCTGACTTTAATGTTTGTGGGTTTTTATTTAATTCTATTTTGTGCTTCACGCCCTTCGCGAGCTGATGGCGCCTCTCTGAAAAGATCTTAGTGTCTGATTCTTGGCTGTGAATGGATTCCTTGCGGTAAAGTGCGTCGTTGCAGAAAGTTGCTTGTTTGGGGGATTTTGTTAAAACTCCGCCCTGTGTTATATGTACGTATCTGGGAACGCGCAGAAAACTTATTGTTTTTCTTACGCGACAATCAACCACTCGTGCGCACCAACAATTTTCTCTGGGTTTAGGAGTTCAAACAATGCTGAATGATTGCGAAGGTCGAGAGGTGCGCGGCAAAAAAGCCCTAATGCAGGTATTCTGGGCAAAAAGAACCCAATTCTCGGTTCGGAGGAGCGGCACATCTGAGGCTGCAGCATTGTGTGACACCAAGCGGAAAATTGAACATTCCGGTAAGTTTACGCTTTGTTACGGTACGGTGGAGGTGAAGGGGGCGTGAAATTTCGACACTGCGTTGGCTTTTTAAAAAAGAAATACTGGTGGTGGTGGGCCTTGCTCGAAAAAAGCCAGTCTTCTTTGCCGTTCCATCACTTAAGCCAGCTTTTCAGATTAACTTGCAGTTCTTCAGCAGTGAAAAACTTCAGCCGCAGCAATGGACAGGTTTGTTCTGTTCAGTTGAAAGAATGGCATCGTGTCACAAAAAATTGCACAGGACAATCTGCGTCTGCCACTGGTACGTCGCAAGCAAGTTCAAGGTATAGAAATGCAAGTTTTCGTGAAACAAATGGCAGATCGAGCGCTTTCAACAAGCACATCATATCCCACGTAGTTCAAGCATGCGAGGAAGTGTGAGTGGTTACAAAAAGGGTTGAAGACCTTCAATACAGTTTTAAGTCTCTTGCTATTTTACCCAATAAAACCGAGCTGTGAATGCAAGCGATTGGATGAGCTATTGTCGTGTTCATAAACCGACTTCGTTAAGCAGTGTTATTAGAAGAACTGCCATGCCTGGCATTTGTCTATATTGGCCAATGGAGTGTGCAGAATGCTGGGAATGTCTGCGATAAAAGATCGCACCATGCTCGTTTACCTAAACGGCTAGAAATCATGAATCACGTAAGCAGACGTTAAGAAGTTGGTGATGTGTAGGCTATGGTGATTGGTAGCGCGTAGCAACGGGAGTGTTTCTCGCCGTTAAGTCAACAAGACACGGAATGACTTTTCCAGGCGGACTGATTATACTGAAAACAACAGCTTTTCTCGCTGTATTTTATACGTATACATCGGGCTTGAAATCCACTGCGAAACTTGACATGTACGCTGGCATCGGAGATTCACGCGGCATTTGTCGATTGTATGTGATTAGTGCGGGTCTTTGAATTGCGTGAGCATTTGGTCAGGTGTAGGAAAAAGATAAAGCGTGCAAGATAGCTGGTTGCAATGACGTGCTTCAAACAGATATGCGTTCTGCAACAAACGTAGGTACGTCGCATTACACTTTTAAACACTACCAATGGTGTAAACTCTTTCAAAATTCATTCAGTACATACAATCTCGTCTGACCTCTTAGTGAACAGTTTATTGGTTTATTGTGAGAGCTTGATGTTACACGACGTTTTGGCTGCATAAACTCAAAACTTTACTTGGAAAGGTACCAGTATTACATTCGAACTGGCTGCCGAGCTGACCCTGCAGCTATGCAGTCAGTCTGCAAATAAAAATTATCTGTATTTTCAGTTAATCTGCAACTACTGGGGGGGGCAAGAAAAACGCCTATTATAGACCGATATTTGTGTTAACGTTACGTTCGACAGTTTGAAGATTTACCAGCTCTAAAATTAAGTTTGTAGTCAGACGCTAAACAGATGGGTAGTGAGGTCACAAGCATGGGCGTCGGAAGGACTTTTCTAGGGAGGGACCAAAAGTGGTGAAACTTGCTTTTTCCCACTCGAAACTAAAAAAACAACCCTTTTTGCTAAAATTTTCAAAATCCAGAGGGGATCAAGGCCCTCCCTGGCCCCCCTTCCGACGCCCATGGTCATAAATCTGTTCGTAAAACAGTACTGAAACAATTTGATAACCATCGCCATCAATCATCACAGTGGTTGTATGTGGACAGTCTACACGTTTGCAGCTTGCTCGCCGAAGTTATTTGTAAAAAACACTATACAACCTTAGCTTTGGTTTGGGCGAAGACGTTAATAATTTGCATTAGTAAGAGAAAATTTTGTAAATCAATTGCAGACTACTTGGCGTTTCAAATACTTTTTAATCAAAAAATGATTGCGGAAAACTGGAACGATGTAAAGTTATAAATCTCACCGAAACGTTTTCGTTGTTTTCTTCTAAAATTAGCACTAGCGTTTCGGTTGGTATTCCAAGGCTTAAAGATAATTTTTCGTAATTTGGACTTCAATATAAGATATTTGAGACATACTTGTATCGATTGTAAGCTTCTCAGCACACTGACACATCGAAGTGAGTGAAATATCTGAGCTTGAGATTCAGCTATGAGAGTCCCTCACTGGGCAATAGATGTTTCGATAAAATTTTGGGCGTGGGAAACCTTGATCACGATGTAAACATAAAACAAAAGCTTTCCGCCGAACATTCGTCAGCAACGAAAAATGAAACAATGATCCAGAGCCAGCGCCCGTAAAACGATGAACACTGTGATGTGATGCGAGACGCAAAAAAGCTTAATGTGCAGAAAATGATCTGCTACCCTACAGAGGTGAAAACAAGTCGTGATTGTAATCTCGCACGTGAAATTTGCTTGTGATTTTGAAGCATGTCCTCCCACTGCCATCTTGTGATGATTGCCAGTTTGACGGTTTGCTTAAAACGTATGTGAACGGAGACAAGCATCTGTGCAAAGTGTAGGCAGGCTCAAGAGGCACCTACCCGGGGGTTTAGTCGCTGTTATCGAACTTGGCTTCGTCGTATCAGATTTTCAAATTGCTACCAGCACACCAGCAAGTGCGTCAAAATGCCGGCAAAGTTACACTCCGAATGAGTAGGCGACCTGTGGAAATGGCTTCGCTGACGCCAAAATACCAAGTTGTGTACAGTAAGCCTTCGGCATCTCCGCCTCTGACCAGTAGCAACCGGTGCTGTACGATGAGTCATCGCAGATTACAACATTGTTTTTTGCAAACAACTCAGTCGAGCGTCGAACGAGGTAAATCATTCCTTGGAAATTTCAACCTTCCACTCGTTGCGTGCCTCAGCGAACTTAAAAAGTCACAAAAGTTGCACAAGCGTTTTGTTTAACAAATAACGCAGCGCTCATAAACTAACAGTGAATTGTCGTTCTTCATATGTTTAAAACTTCACCCTGGTGCTCTTAGCTCACGAAAACTCCGACTTTAAAACACCGATTGTGCATAGTAAGCTGAAAATGGCAAATGTTGCAGATGGTGAAAAATATTAATGCAGTGCTCTTTGATGTTGTTTAGAACGACCTTTTGTGTCGAAACATTGTTATTCAAGTTTAAAAAAGGTGAAGCCAACGTTTTCCTATTACGTGAAATCAAGTTCCTTTGTCCAGTATTTAAGCGTATGCCTTATGGCAGTGGGGCTCAAACCGTGGCCCGCAAGGCCCTCTGGAGTGACCCGCGAAGCAATTTTCATTGGAAAGAAAACTTAGCACTTCAATCATTTAAGAGAATTTTTTAGAGACTTTTTATTGAAATTACTAATTCTCATGGCCCGCGAAGGGTTTCTGAAAGACAAGTGTGGCCCACGAGCCAAAACGTTTGAGCACCACTGCCTTATGGTATTCAACAAATTAGTGTTGAGGCTCTCTGTTGTTTGCTAAAGTGGCCCTGTAGGCCTTTCCAATCTAAAAATAAAAATGCTTTCGGTATTAGTGTTAAGAAAATGTTGCTGAAGAGCGAACTGTGCTAAACAGAATTGTGCAACGCACACACGTTTCTTACAACCATTAATCCTTACGAAAAACGTCGGCACAGAATGCCCCGTCGTGGACTATGTTGTTCGTTACTACGTACGTAATGTTGTTCCATAGGCGTAGGCAGGGGGGGCAAAGGGGCCATGCCCCTCCCAAATTTTTAGAAAATATAGTAATTTTGTGCTTTGAGAGCCGTTTTTCCTAACTAAATAGTGTTATTCGCCTAAAATCAAACATTTTGGCCACCCCTAAATTTCTGGGCTGGCTACGCCTAGTTGTTCATGCAGTTTTTCCACGACTTCTGCGATATTTCAGAAAAAATTGATTGTTTAACACTAAAGTTCATATTGCTTTCACTGAAAGTTCTGCAGCATCTTAGCTTAGTGTATCAGAAGAATTTCTGACTTGAAGTACATAATTTATTATCCTTGAAGTTCTAACAAGAACTGCTGTAAGTTTTTCGTAAAGCACATTCGCAAAATATATTGTTCAGCATGTTTAATGGTTAAACGTCTGAAATAAATAATTGGCAGTTTGGCCTTGACCTTGTTTGACCTCAGTCCCGTCGCCACGGTGGGCTTAGCCCCCCAAACAGAACTCCAAGCCCCCCAAATTGAAATAAGGAACACAATAAATCAGTGGAGTTTTGTCAATTTTTAGAATGTCAAGCCCCGTGCAGAAACATAAAGCCCCTGTATTGCAGACTCTCTAGCGACGGTTCTGTTTGACCTTCGACGGACAGAGACCAAAATAAGTGCAAACACTCGAAGCCATCATAGAAGCAGACACCTGTCGTGACATTTGCAATCTTGTGTAAAATAGAAATCCAACAATGCGGGAGGAAAATAAATCACAAAGAACTAAACTTCTGCTAGCTGCACAAATATGTCAAAATTGTGTCTTTTCCCAACTTCAATGACGTTTTAATATTGGCTTTAGCATTTTTTTAGGCTTAAGCATTTGCACAAAAAATTGTATTTGTACAAAAAAAGAAAAAAATAACTAAACGTTTTTATAACGTGTTTGGATGGACTTGCCACATTAAAAAATTCATCATTTGCTTGATATCAGGCAATTCTTTCTTTGAATGTACTGCACATTAGCAAATATTCACATTCTTGATATTTCTTGCTTGCTTTTCAAAGCAATCTAGATCAGCTTCTAACACAATGCTTTTCAACCTTTTTTCTCCCTCAGTTTATTGCGGTCGAAAAAAGCTTTACGACATACCACGAATCATCAAATTTTTTTCGTAATGACTTAAAAGGTGTGCTGAAGAGCTTAAAACTTTATTCAATGGCGAGATTTTTTTATTGATTGAAGCGTTCCTGTTTTTGTGAATATTTTTGTACACTTGTGTACTGTTTATTCTTGCTCAGTTTGAAAGTGTAAAGCTATGTAAATAATCACATATTTATTCGCTAAATCTGAATGCGCATGGCCCATGAAAATATTGCCACGTCCCATGTTTAAAAACACGAATATCATATACTTGATGCTAAATAGAAGCACAAGGTTTGAAGTGAGACAGCATGCAGATAACCCATAAGAAATGATGAGCACAGTAGCATCACAAATAATGTAGGCCTACATACGAGAACAGTACTGCAACGCTGAATGTTGAAAAATGCATTCCGTCGAGGATTGCACCAGTTGATCTGAACCTGCCATTGATTTTTGTATGTCATGAAATAGGCCCACTCCAATTCGGTCGGCATGATGAAATTAAAAGATTTGGTTGCAACTATACGACCTTGCAACGGGAGGAATGTTAAGCCAAGACTTTTGTTAACTTCATGTACTGTTTATTGTCGTTTTGAGTTTTTGCAGCTAGTTTAAATCCTCTCAGCTGAGATTCAGGGTGAATAGGTGAATCTGTATAGGAGCTTCGGTGCACGCGGCATTAGCCGCGTAACATGCGGAACTGAAAGCCCCAGGCGTTAATCGCCGGTGACGTGAAGAGAAAAAACGACCTAAGCTCGCAGTGTTTACGCGATTTTTCGGCGCGATATTCGAGCGGAATTCTGTTCAGTTTGTTTTCACACAAACAAATGGCGATGCGATTAGAACTCGCTGAGAGATATAGCTCAGCCACAATATTCTCTTGCAATGGAGATGCGAGGTACATAGTGCCGCGAGTTGCTGGTAATGTTCGAAAGCGTTCGAAGAATGCTGAGAATGTCCAACTTAAGGCGAGAACTCATACCAGGTTGGGTTGAATTTTCAAAAAAGTAGGCGACTTCTTAAAATTCCATCGCTGAGGAAGAGCGCTTGAATCTTTGCTGACTGATTTCGACAGCGGAGGTTTTCAACGAGGCATTGCAGCGGTGGTTGAACTTGAGCATAACCTTAACAACTGCAGCAAAAACGGTGCACAAGGACAAACTTGCAAACTTTAGTTACCACTGGACCAAACTGCTAGAAGCTGATTGTGAGCTTTGACAGCACGTTCTGAAACTGTTCAAAAGGTCTCTAGTAGAAATTTTTGGAAAGGTGCAACTTTTATATTTTTCGTGTGCTGCGGAAATAATTTTAGCCTTTTACGGTTTTTGCAAGTATAAGTTTGCACTAGAAAATCTTACTTTGAAAGGAACTGATAAAACAAATAGCAATTCGGAGTTAGGATGGTTGAGTACAAAATCTGTATTGTCCGGCTCTTTAGCTCGTGCTGGTGCAGCTATGTCCAACCCAAATGGCTTGCCGGGCCAAAACGTATGTCACTATCTTAACCAGGGCCGCACGTTGAGTGACATATTAATGAGGGCCGCACATTCAATAGCTTACTTTGATCTTAGCAAACTAAATTTAGCTTAAGCTAATGTACTGAAAGCGTTCAAATCCTAACTGCAATGGTAACAGCCGCGATAAATTGGCACTTAGGGCCACCTGCAACAAAAATGTGAAATTTAAGATTGTCAAAATAAGGACAGGTTGTCTGTACGTGAGCTACTTATACAACTGCGGAAATTTAAACTGGGCCGCACAAAACCTTCGACTGGGCCGCATGCGGGCCGCGGGTTGGACATAGCTGTGCTAGTGTCTGTCAAGGATTTGTCTGATGCTACTGCAGTACTTTAGTACTGAAACGGTTTAAAATACATCGAAAAGTAAATCGAATGGCGAAACTGGCAACAAAAAGTATTTATGCCGTAAAAGCCGCTGCCGTCAGGTCTGCAAATAGAATGTCGGTCACTTTTAACAATTTATGTTGGGTGATTACTGTAGAAAAGAATGTTTTTTGTTCTTTAGTTGTAACGTGAGTAGTTCGGTGTTGGTCTGGACATGCACTGATCATTATTAAGAAACTTGTTTTAAACACTAAATATATCACTAAATATATGAGATCGTCACAAAAATTTTGAATGAAGCTTGAACAAGCGATCCAAAGTTGCTGTGGTCTGATTGCAACCCTTTGAGGTCCAGTGTTTGGAACAGAATTTCATTTCAATCTGCCTGTGCAGTGGTTCTGATAAAGGTCGAAATGTGATACTGAAATTGCTTCCTCTGCAAGACGCTGATTCCAATCGGGCGGAGCTCTCCTCTGACCGGCTTAAAAATCGTAGCGTTTCTTCGAAGTTGCACTACAGTTGTTTATAAAACGTGTATCCACTCTGTTGATTGTGCAAGAATACCTTCAGTCAAATCAACATGTGTGTTAATCTTGTACAGAGGTTCACACAAACAGGGTGTAGAGCAGGGGTGGTCAATCGATGGCACGCATGCCACACTTGCCACGCCAAGCAATTTCTAATGGCAGGCAGAAGCCCCATGTCTTACATATGGATTTTGTTATGATTCACAAGAAGTATTATTGACCATGACTTGAACAAAAATACGGATGTAGTTGGCACATGGAATGATTTGGAACCTTAAATCGGCACGCATTTACCAAAAGGTTGCTGGCCCCTGGTGTAGAGAGAACAGCTCAGACCGACGACCTCTGGTAAACCTGATATTTTGATCGATATAGGCGCTGAGGACTTCAGAACCCATCGTAATGAACTGCTAGTTTGATAAATTGCATTGTAGTGTCGTGAACTTTTGAGAACTTCTCATAACTTTAAGAATATGGCACATCCAGTGTTTACCACCGTTTTATGAAGGTATATTAAGAGCAGCTGACTGTACTCATGTCTCTTTATTGATTTATCTTTTCTTTAATTCTTGCCAAGAATTTTTTGGATCACAAAATGCATTGGCTTACAAAGTTTTTCTTTGAAATTAAAGACGAAAACTTATGTTTAAGCTATTTTTGTGTGAAAAAAAGTTTCAGGCAATCTTGGTAAAATTTGCAAACGAAATTACCGACGAACTGATTTATCTTTTCCGTCTTGCAGCAAGTTTTCAGAAATAGATACAGCAAACACGGAATGCAAATTCAGATTTGAGACAAGAGCTTTTATGTCAAAGCATTTCTTGGAGAAAAATCAGCGTCTTGCCAATCAATAGGCAAATGCCAATATATACACCCAGCGTAAAGCAGCTTGTGCTTGAGAAAATCGAATGCAATTGAAAGCAAAGCCCAGCTGTGTTTACATGATACAAGCGCGAGATATGCAGCTTCTTACAAAAACATACACTTCTTAGTTTTGCAGAAGTTGGTCCCGAAAAAAGTTACTCAGTCGAAAACGTGCTGTTGTCTTCATCTGCCATCGCTCGCTGTAGTGAAAATTGCGTTCAATCGCTTGCAGGGGGTAAAGTCAGTTGATTTTATCAGAATTTTTAAAACAACTGTTCCAGGCAAACAACTCTTGGCGCGTAGCTACAAACGCTGCACTGAAAACAGCACTGATAACTGATTTATTGCGCAAACGTCAAAATCATAGTTTACGAACTTCCTATGCACACGGTCTACGGCTGCCAAAAATGTGATATCGAAAATGTGTCATCCTAAATGACTTTTCACGCTGGTAAGCGACCTATTGCATCATCGCGCGGAGTAGATAAATTCTGTACAGCAGCTCAGTTCTGGTGACATCTCAGCAAGGTTTGTTCTTCAGCGGCATTCATACAAATTATTTACTTCCCGCAGCAAAGTTGCGTTTGAATAACCATGCATCAGCTTCAGGCGTGGCACGCAAGGTTTATTTTGCATTGGCGCTAAAGTAGATCTTATCAGCAGATCAGCGGCGCATTATTTCAGCTGAGATGCCTTGCATGCTGTTGGTTAAAGAAAGTGGAGGAACTTTTGCGATAAAGCTATTGCACACAACACGGAGACAAACCGTCTTTTCCGAGCTGCGATCAGAGGCGAAACGCAAAATGCATTTTAAGTTTTATATGCAAATGCAGAACTACGTTTATGTAGTGTTCTTGCTACCTGGTGTTAATCATTTAAACGACAGAATAAAGCATTTGTTCCACAAATTTATGCAATCAAGGCTACAACGCACCTTAGGTCAGAAGGCCTATAGTCGTGTTGCGAGAGACTGTTTCATGATGCATATGAACGCGTTGTCACCCATTTTCTTTTGTTTTCAGTGCTTAGGCCATCATTAATGGGCAGTATTAATACCTACTAACTATCATTCATTGTACTTCAATCTCCTCGGCGACTAATCGGATACGTGCTGTGGACAGCTCCATTCAAGTCATTACCGGCCTTCGTCTTTAGTAAGAGCTTTACTAATCTTTATTGCCACAAATATTACTCCCTACCGACAAGATTGATACCATATATCCAGCTTCGCCTCATTCAATTGCTTACTATCAAGGACTTTTTCCACTTCTTGCAGAGACTTTAAAAAAATCAACTGAATATTACCAAAAAGACCTCATGCATCCTGTGCAATTACAACTACTCCCACAGCCGGGGCAAACACCACCCATCATTCCAGTGTCGCAAACGCTGCCTCAGCCTGGCCATATCCAAATCCAATCTCCTCCTCCAAACCTGGGAAAAAACCATTCAGTATTCCAACAAACTCCCCTCATAAGTCCTCCAAGCAGCAGTACCTCTCCTTCTTCAGGAAGTGCAATGAGCACGTCAGGAAGCAATGGAGGCAGCAACAACAGTCATGGCAGCAATTCCATAGCAAACAGCAATATCCTGGACGACGACAAGAAGATGAGAGACAAATGCTTGTACTTGAAGCAGCTTTTGCAGGACAAGAAACAGATTCAAGGCCTTTCAGGCTACTTCTTACACGTCGATCGTATTTTAGATGAAGGTGAGAATGCCATGTTTTCTGGTTTAAATCTTTATTAAAATGCAAATGTACTGATGATGGCAGCAGCAGTTACCGTAACGTCTGCGAAAATGTCGTTTATGTCTTTTGTTTTGGCCGTTGTTTTCATTATCAAATCTTTAATTTTTTTTAGAAATATTTGTGCTTCCGGTTCCTCTGTTACCTATTGCAATAAATATTAGACTCAAAACTAATAGCCATGAACAAGTGAGCAGAAAGTCCTGGGTAATTCTCTTTTCCTCTACCGATGACCACGAACAGGTGATAAAACCTGAAAAGTCAGAGTAGTACTAATTCTGACCAATCCATGTGTTGTAGTGAGCACCTCAACAGTTACAAAGTTATGCACGAAATTTTGTTTATTTCGGCTTCTTCAGCTTTTTTCGCAGTGATGTAATTCGATGCTATGTTTTGGAATTTTAAGATATTGCAAGGTTTTCACCAATCAATCAATTTGTGCGTGCCTAATTTACGGGATAACAAGTGGCTGAACCTACGCTGGTTACCGGTAGTGCCGTGACAGAAAAAGTTGTTTCAACCATTCTCTCGTTATCCAGTTTCAGTCGGTGGCAGCAGAGATCCAATTTTGAGCTTATTCAAACAAATGATCCTGCGACGTTGTTTTCAGGAAGTCCATGAACGCATGCTATACACCAAGTGTCAAAAATCATGGCTACGCCACTGCCTATTGGTCATAGTTTTAGTGAAGCTAGAAGGAAAGAGGCGAATGCTGCAAATTTTAGAGCATCCTCGAACACTATAAAAGCTGAATTATTTCGGTTAAGTCTCTTCCAGGCACTACAAGCCTTGTATCCATTTATATTACTCACATAAAGGCAATGTAATGACATTCTGCAGTGAAGTAGCAAATTATTCAAACTTTAACAGCAACACACGCGATGTATATAAAAGCGCTACATACATAGCTAAAAATTCCCTGTGCATATCTATTTGGATAATTGCATTTCACTTTCAAGCTCCGATAGCGTTCTGAAAACGGTAGCCTATTGGAACACGTGTAACAACTTCTCAAAGGCAGTTTTACAAACACACCTCGACTGCGGTGTACGGTTTTAGAGTAGCGTAACTAGTTGAAATAAAATCTATAAGATGACTGACGTCGCCAACCAAAAAATTCCCAAGTAGGCCTGTAGTTTATAAATACAGTGTTTGATGTTTGATACTCTTCTTTAACTAAAGCAGATTACTTTTCGATGAATAGGCTATTGTTATTTCTTTGCTGTACGACGTTACGCCAGCAACTATTCATGCTTGTAAAGGCGCAAGTCCTATGTGCTACTACTAGATCAGGGGACTCCAAACTGCGGCGCGCGGGCCAAGTCTGACCCGCGAATCCAATTCATCCGACCTGCGCATTGCACATAGGTTATAGCGTTTTGTTAACCGTCCTTGAGTTACAAGAACACTTCAGTAAAATTGAAATGGGTCGATTAAATCAGCTTGGATCGTGCGTGATACAAGGATGCAAATCTTATTTTTGCCGCTAGTGTTTGTGTACGGAAAATCGCACCAATTTTGATCATACCAGCTGAAAAACTCGTGCTTAGCAACAGCCTGTAAGCTTACAGAGTTATCCAGGATAGTAGATATGTCTTCACATATTTTAGCAGAAAAAATGATAAAAAACATACCTGTCGTGCTGTAATGGCATTTTCTTCATCAGATGCGGAAGCCTAAGGCTATGAACACTTGAGACTTGAAATAAGCACAAGTAGGCTACAGACTTATGGTAATGAAAGTTTTATACAGGTTTCACGAAAATTGATATCATACCGCTACTTCGCTATAACACCGAGCCCATCGATTGGCAGTCCTTCTAGCGGAGCCATTTGTTTCAACGGTGGTAATTAAAGCAAACAATCCTCCGCAAGCCGCAGATGACAGAATTGTAAGTGGAAAATTTGGTTTTGAAGAAAGATGAGTCAGGTTGAACACTTCAATGCAGTCTTTGAAATGAATCTCCGTACAATCTTCCTACTTCACGAAAAGAAGAATGCTCAAGAAAAAAGCAGTGCCGCCAATTAATCAATCCCAGTCTTTACATTTGCATGAGGCAACTTTTTTCAATTAGCGCGAGACAATGCAAGCGCAAGTGTAGTTGGATGTGTTCATTGTTCAGAATGAGAATATAGGCTATCTCTAATAATAAAAATAAGGGCAAAAGCAATAGATGTAAAAGATATTTTTGTAGACGTTTCGGTAACTGCTGTTACCATCATCAGTAGCATACATTAGCAAATTGCTAATGTACTAATGATGGTAGCAGCAGTTACCGAAACGTCTACAAAAATGTCGTTTATTAGGCTGCATCTATCGCTTTGGCCGTAATTTTTATTATTGGGCTATTTAGTACTTCTTTCCGCGTAGGCTATCTCTCATTATCGTTTTTGTCAAACCTTTCCCCTGGCAGGGGCACTCTGTGTTTATTTCTACAGGAGTTTTTTTATGTGAAACGCAAAACTACAAACAGTTGTACGTGGTATGGAAGGCAAATGAGTAAGTGCAATGTTTACTGATTACAAACCCCCAAGTATACTAGAGCTCTTTTAAGCATTCGTAGGAACACAGCTTTCTGAAGGGGCAACTGAAGTTGGGCACTCATGTTTGCAGTCCCACCAGCGTTACAGGTAAGAGTAGTGAAATCGGGCAGTCTTTCCAAAAGATGCATTTAGGGCGCGAAGCGCCGCCAGTTTTGGCGGCATCTTATGAAAGCAGATGGGTATATCCCGAGCAATGGAGTCTTTTTATTAAAGCACTACCATTCAAGTTCTGAAATATTTAGCACCCAGAGGAGTTAACTTGCAAAAAGTGAGGAAAACTTTGTTGAAAAAAGACCTATTTTAAGATAGGTTAGATTTTTTTCTTAAGATTTTCACCAATAATGACAGCATAAGCGTTGATGTTTCGGGGCAACGCCAAGAATTTAGGAAACGCCTCTCGCCCTTTGAGCAAGGCGACAGTGACGTTCTTCAAGCCGTAGCCAGGTTTTGTGGTTTGGGGAGGCAAAACAAATTTTTAGGGGGGAAAGATTTTTGTTTTTATTGTATGTTTAAACAAATTTTTCTGGGAAAAATAAAATTTGGCGAGGTACAAAAAATTTGGGGGAACTGCCCCCGAATGCCCCCGTGGCTACGCGCCTGACGTTCTTCCCCTGCCTTCACGTAAAACTGAATAGTGAACGTTCATCAAACAGCCGAAAATAGCAACAGGTTGAACTTTTGAAAGTAGTAAATCAGGAAATTTTTTTTTATCTCAAACTGCACGTACATGAGTTCCTCGTAAAAGTTTGAAGGAAAACGGCGCTTTTCGCTCCCCTGGCTACGCAGCTGGCACAATGCAATAGTAGCGTGGCGGCGGGGAGACAATATGCGAAAAAAGCGATTGAAGTTCCTACCGTGAAATGCGGTGCCGCTGCGTACGCTTCTGATTGAGGTGTTGAGGTGTTGACCATACTGTGCGATCTGAGCCGCCCAACTGGCTTCTGTCGCGCTTGTTTTGGGCGGACTGTTTGCTGATCATCATGAAGCAATGCTGGAATAAGTCTGTGAGGTGGTGCAGTCAACAGAAGCAGGAGTCATCTATTTGCGGTGGAGCTTTTCATTCACAATGCTAATGCCGATCTGAGTTGCATCTGTCGCTTAGTTTTTGTGGTAGTGTTAGCCATGCAATTAAAAATGTGACATTGCTTGCACGTTGACTTACTGTAATATTTTGTTTAGTTCTGAGTGAACTACAAAAAGAGCGGCTCGAAATAACTGTAGTGGACATCGAAAAACGATAATGATTTCCGAGGTACTGCACCGCATTTGTAGGGTATCAAATAGAATATTTGCAGGATACCAAATACCGTACATCAGACTTATTAGTCAGTTGGCGTCATTAAAAACCCACCTTATCCCGTAACCCAACATCAGCTTACTGCACTAAATATTGTTCATTGTATGACCTAATAAAAAATCGTGTGCAAATCAGTGAGTAGGTGAGATAGTTACTGGGCACTGTAGGCCTACGCTGGAAAACTGGTGTAGCTACTGTATGCAGTATCCAGGAGGATGTAATTAGGCTAGATTAACTCTAAGCCTATTTTGTGCATTCCCCACTACAGTTACAGAAGCATGCTAAAAAGTGAACATCATCTTTTATGACGTTTATAAAGTTGCTGTCTGTTCTGAAGATTCTTTGTTATGAACAGATTGTTGTTATGCCCATGCATTGAATAAAAATTATGTTCATGAGTGGTTCATCATGGCTGGTTTGACATAGCAAAAATATACACAAAAATATCAAGCAAAAAAAAAAACAGTAAAATTATACAGACCATGATGGAGTACCGTCATTGTGTGTGTGTTCCACCAGGCACATAGCACCCCAAATGGGTTGGACAGACAGAGGCAAAGACAGATTACAAAAAGGTTTAACAGTAAACAGCGACACAGAAGTGTTAGGTACATGAGAAAAATAAACAAAGTGAGGTTAGTCAGGATGGCTGAAGAGGGGAGCAAAACAACACTGCACAGGGGGTTTACAGAAAGCATAAAAAAACATACTGAAGACAATAAAGCTCACAGAAAACACAGACA
>Ga0210059_1004717_pt1 | contig 22016 bp, 14 predicted proteins | sample Ectturendosymbi2_FD_188042 | JGI IMG/M metagenome (GOLD analysis project Ga0210059, IMG submission 188042) | Ecteinascidia turbinata endosymbiont from Florida, USA - Sample 2 (SPAdes) (version 2) | ecosystem: Host-associated > Tunicates > Ascidians > Unclassified | place: Key West, Florida...
GCCACCACGCACGTTTCCAGGCATTCAAATCATACGACACTCTGCATATCGTTTTTTTTGCACTTTCTTCGACTGCCGGCTACCTTCTCTCTGGGTTACGTCAGCAGTCACATCCAGCCCGCATTTTTAGCGATATTTTGCCGGATCCGTTTTATTTACTGACGGCTAGACGACTGCTGGCTCACATAACTTTGGTTTTCTAGCTGAGCTGTCAAACTGCTAAACAGAAAACTAACTTCAAATACAGGAAATGTTTGAGTGCCTTAGTCCAGTTATACATATAAAGACAATTGTGAATGCAAGGCTGAGGTACTGTACATGTAATTCAATCACCTCATGCAGTAATCAGTGTTTGAAAATTGTTTCAAGCAAAGCAATAGCATGGCTATGCTACTCACATTAACAGCTTGTTAGGATATATTTTGCTTTTGCTTACAGAAAAGATTTGAGCCCTTTCAGCAGTAATACTGACAAAGGCAATGTTTAATGCAAGGCTGAGCTGCTGTATGTAGTTCAATGTGAATCACATCATACAGTGAAATCAGTGTTAAAAATTGTTTCAAGCAAAGCAATACCATGACTATGTTATTCCCTTTCACATATAGCTACATTTGCTTTTAGCTTCCAGAATACAATTGAGTTCCTTTCACCAGTAGTACTAGTAATGATTTATGGAAACACAGCATGTGACTGAAGCCTGCTTACATTGACACTTATCAGTCTTGAATGAGAATTAGGCTAAGTCAAACACAGATACCCCAGACAAATCAGCACTAATTATGCTAATACGTTAGCGTCATTCACCTATCACAATGAACAGGTCCAATAGTGTGAGAAAAATGAAGGCTTTCTAACATCAAAACTTTGAGGTAAATAGCTAACCGATGAAAAGAATGAAGTGAAAAATAAGTGAAATGAGAGTGCACATTGGTGCTCAAATGCGTGCAAACTATCCCAATCAAACTTTTAAATGCTTTGCAATGCATTTATCATGAGATTGACAGCCAATAAATTTTCCTGAATTTTAAAGCACGATGTGGCAATAAGCTTTGTTCCATTTATATTTCTTATTTTTTTGTGCTTGGTTTGTACACATTGCACACAAGATCCTTTTTTCACCACACAAAAGTAATGTTGATAAGACGCGAACACCAAAACAATGCACCAACCATTTCAGTTGGTCACCATCATACACGAGCGTTGATTAATACTGTATGTCTGAACATAATAGCAAATTACAAATCATATACCATAGCATACACATATTCACAGTATATGTTTGAAACAGTGCTGTAATGATTTTAACACAATGCAACAAACGTAATAAAAACAAGCAAGGATTCGAACATAATCACGAAAATGAACGCAACAATTACACAACATGTAACAAAAGTGTTCACAGTAAAACAGATAACGCATACAGAACGAAAAACAGAAGCTGATGGTGGGCAAGTAATGCATGAAGAGTTGAGAGGCATGCAGCAGATGAATGAATGAGTGAGTCACGCACATAGGTGAGAGAAGTGAGGTTATAAAGCAGAAAGTCATGGAGCAGGCAGACATTATATATTTCAGCTTTGAATGCAGTAATACTGTATACAAAGTACAAAGCAGCCATTACTGTAGTTGGTTTGAGTCCAATGTCTACTTCATCTTTGAACTAATAGCAGTTGATTTTTTGACATACCACTGTCACAGTATTAAATTAAATTAGTAGTGATATCTGTGCCAATTATATAACAAGGTTAAATGAATGTCAATGCCTTGCATCAACTGTCTTCTTTTGTGTGATTTCAACAAGGCGATATGAATATAAGCACTTAATGTGATACAGGCACTTAGCCAAAGTGATATGTTATGCAATTTATCAAAAATGTGTAGCCTCCACTTTTGCCAACGTGATATGCACTTAACCAGAGCAAGACTGTCTTACTTATTTCAACAAACTATAAAGAACATGGAACGGAACAAATTGTGTATACTATAAGCAGAATTCAGGCCCTAAATGTAAAACATGATTCAAACTTGTTTAGTGTTACCCTGTTTAGTGTTAGCCTACTGGGTATCAGCAGATGCAAATTGTCAGTGTCACAGGGTGCACTTGAGTAGTATGCCTGATTGCAGATAACCTTAGCCCTAAACAATACTACAGGAGTTAGTCTACCTTACTGCTTCAGGCACCATGCAGGCAGCCTACCTCTATTTAGTTAATTCAATTTCTCACATACCATAGCCTAAATGCAATAGGGCTGGAACTAGAGCAAAAAATAGTTGGTCATTTGACTAAGGCTGAATTGCACATGGTATCGGTGATAGGGTGTATAACAAACTTCAACGCATCAACAAGATGAGTCAAGTCTGATGCAATTTTGCCCAGATAATATAATACGAAGAGTTTTCTATATGTCAAAACAAAAAAGTGACAGATATTGAAGACAACGTTATGGTACACTTAATCCGGAAATTTTATATCTTACAACAAAAATCTGCAGTATCCACCATCGGACAAATCCCTGCACTACGGTTTGTTGACGCAAATCCCGTAACAAGTCTCATTTGTTCAAAACATTTTATCATTTCCACGCATCTGGCAAAAGTTTGTCTTGCCTGGATAGAAGTGGTGTTGCGATCGGAAATCCCGAGCGGCATGTGCGCAAAGATTCGCACCGTGGCAGCAAGCAACAATAGAGATCATGCTCGCAATCTCTCTTACTATTGCTTGCTTGCGCTACATATATTATGGTGTTATTCTTCACGCACATCCTTTTCGTGGTGAATCACACAATCAACGCAACACCACCGGAGAGGTTGCAACAACATCCCCTCCTTTTTACAACGAACCACACCGATCGCAAGTCTTTTGTGTGTAGGCTGAACTCCGAACGACCTTCACATCCTGGTCACAGCACCATTTTGTTGCGATCGGAAATCCCGAGCGGCATGTGCACAAAGCTTCGCACCGTGGCAGCAAGCAACAATAGAGATCATGCTCGCAATCTCTCTTACTATTGCTTGCTCGCGCTACACATATGATGGTGTTATTCTTCCCGCACATCTCGTTCGTGGTGAATCACACAATCAGTGCAACACCACCGGAGAGGTTGCAACACTAGACAACAAGAATCCAATCACTGACAACACCGGCTGTCCGGCTTACTTATACCAATTTTAAGTAAGCTGGAAGCCGGTCGAAACCGAGAAAATTCACCCGGATACGGGCAACAGAGCCTGTGTGAAGACTGCCGTTGGCCATAAGCCGGATCGTAAGCTGTTGCCGGATTAGGGAATTCCGCACTGGTGGGAATGGCGGAGTTGCCAAGTGGGAAATTACCAGACGGACAGAAGAACCACTGCTTCAAAATTTAACACATCACATCCAAATGCTGACTTACTTTACAAACCACAACCATTTAAAGAGGAAATGGAGAGTTGGCCCACTAAAAAGTGGGGAATTGGAGAAAAAAGGAAGAACCCCTGGTCTAAACAATACTCTGCGATAGCGCTATGCTTAACAAAAATCATTTGTTAAATTGATGCACATGGCAGCATCAGTGAGGGAGCCCCCTTACAAATAACTCCCCATCACAACTCATTCAAAACTAGAATAACTCCCAAGCTAGCTACAGGAATCAGCACATTCTTCGGTCACAAAGTCAATCATGTGTTGCCGAACGCAACAGCACCGTAATGGTTGTAATCACACTTAAAACAATTTTGAATGAAAATGCAGGCTATCAGTTTTGCAGGTAACAGTAGCGCAGCCAGAATGAGACCGAAGAGGCCATGGCCTCCCCCATAACAAAATTGCTCAGATCTTTGCTGGTACCTTGTATCAATTTTGAGTTGTTAGAAAACAAACGGAAGTGACAGTCGGACTCTAGACGACGTCAGTGACTGACGTTGTCATTGACTGGCCCATCCCGAACAAAATTATTGACTGCGCTACTGCCAGGTAATCCTATTAACTACGACGAAAATTGGTTCTATGTACGAAATTTAAAATGTGGAAGTAATTATGATTATATCTACAAGAAGCTCTTGAGACCCTAGAAAAAAGCAAACAACCCCTCGGTTAATAACCACTGCCCCAAACCCCCAACATTTTGAAAAAGTAGCCGACAAAAAAACCTTCACATTAAAGGAGTAATCTCTTGAAGCTAAGCCAAAGGAAATGGTGAGAGCAGAACCAACGAACACTCACACAACAGGCACAGACACCACTCAACTATGTTCACGTTACTACTAGAACTCAACGTTATATGTGGGCAAAGGTGGATACAGTTCGAATTGCCAAATAGTCACAGTAGAGCTTTTGTCATTGATGGTAAAATTACACTGCTATTTAGCAAATCTGTAAAATCGGATCAGAACTAAAATTTTTTATACGTTCAAAATAATCACATTGAAACAAAAAGTATTTCCTCGGTCCGATCCATTCCTGATCCACCAATCATCAAAAAAATTTCATTCCGATCCAGTCCTGTTCCGGCCAAAATTGCGTTCAGTCCTGATCCAGTCCGATCCAGTCCTGTCCGTGCTCATCTCTGGTACTGACGCCGCTGACCAGTTGTGGGATTCTGACATGTAACCAAAAAGTTTTAGTTTACACAACACACATTATGAAAGTAATCGCCAAACTTTATTCCTTTAATCTGAAAAGAGAAATTACTGATAGACAATAATAGGTGAAAATTTCTCAGAGGTCAGAAATTTCGCTTGAACCTGGGGTTTTTAAGTTATTTGAAGCAAAACTTCAGAACTTTGCAACTTGCGAAGTTGGATTTGGCAGTTTGTCACAGTTTCACAGAGAAACACTGGATAAAAATGTTGTGTAACAATCGGTCTTACCAGTTTGGCTTGGTGGAGATGACGTCAAGTTTGTAATTTTTGGATTTTTTCAACTCCTTTTGCTTTGTTTGCCAATTTAAATTATTATGTTGATTTAGCAGATTTAAAGATGATTTTCGCAGATTTCTTGGCATTGTCAGATTTTTAAACATTGTTTGTGGGGTGTGGACACAGAATTATATAATTTTGTTTGAAACTTTGCATTAGAATTTATGATTTTTAGTTGTTTCATCATTCATGCCTTTAGTTTTGTGCAGTTGCGTAACCAAGTTGCTTTTCACCTGGACTAGAAGTTTTGAGAAGTTTATTAATGAAGTGAGCTTCATTCTTTTAAAGCATATATATATAATGATTTTTACGCCATTTTCCGATTTGGTGTTCATCAAGAAATTCAATTAAAGAAATTTCAATCAAGAAAATCAAGAAATTCAATCAAGAAAAATTGACCACTTTTTGGAGTTTACATTTGGACTGGAAGTTCCTGGGCTGTTTCGAAGTTGTTTTGCATTTTATGGTTGGACACAAACTTAGTTTTCAACATTCAGGTCTGGATTTGAATTTTTTTCTTTTGGGAAAAAACAAAACAACAAACAAGAATGCAGAAACACAATAGACATCAGATAACACAGATGATGTGCCGTGGGAAAAGCAATGGGTGAAGAACTGAGGCCGCATGTACACATGTTACATAAGCAGATGAAGAAATCACAAAAGTTGAAGAAGTGAGCAGCAATTATTAGGGTAAGGTTATGAGACTGAGAGAAATGCATTATAACACAACGTTTCGGTACAAAAAGGCTGAACGCCTCTAAGTCAGAGAATGCCACTTAAAAGGCAACGATGCACTCGTGCCCTGTCAGTGATGGGCACAGTTACTGACAGGGCACAGTTAGACGGCTGTTGGGCTGTTGCTAGAGCCGATATCTAACCTTATGCAAGTGTGGCAATGGCCACTACCTAGTTTGTGAATCCTCCTGTTTGAAAGGCAAGGTTCTAAATCATTCATAATCAACCTAGTTGAAGATAAGGGTGTCTTAATCACTAGAGCAGTCTTTTCACTGTGATTGTTGTGAATAAGCTTTAAGATCTCTCGATTTGCTTGCCTGGGGCATGGGTGCAGAATACACTTACTCCTCGACAGATGTACTGCCAATATATTTTTAATATTAGCTAGGCTATAGTTTCCAGCCTGGATTATAGTCATGTCAAGATACATTATAGGGTTTTTAGTAAAGTTTGCAAAAATAGCCAACCACTGTAGACATAGTATTGATGCATTGCAGCCTTAAACTTTGTTTTCTTTGCAAGATTTCATGTCTCAAAATTTTTGTGACATATATATTAAGGCAGGGGCTAAAAAATTTTTTTTACAAAAGAGCCATTTTTTTTCATCCTCCACCACATATGACTAGTGATGAGGCACAAAATGTTGATTGATGCCGTTTTAGGTTGTTTGTAAAAGTCGGAGCTCCATCGGAGCGAATCTTGTTAGCGGATCTTTGGTGACGTAACCGGAGTTGAAAAAAGTTGAGTTGTAAAAGAAAAAAAGGAAGAAATGCAAAGGAAAAATGTTTTCTCATAATAATGGAATACGCGCTTCACGCAAACATGTAATGTATGGAAGTTTGCGATGTTTCAAAAATTTATACTTTCACAACTGTTGAAACCTATTTTTTTGTCCCCGAACCATTGTGAAACTCCGATAAGAAAAAATTATTAAACTTCAGAATAGACTTCTTTTACCGTAGTGTAATTATAACCTTTTGCAATACATTTATTTTTGCTACCATTTAGTTCTCATTGCTCAACGCAAAATATCGGTTTTAGCGACTCCGGATACATCATCAAACTTCCGCAACCAAGCTCCGCTATTTATGGAGGTCTGCCTTTTACAGGGTACCCCGTTTTGTGTTTCATGCAACTTCACAAAAGTGCAAGCTAAATTGCAATCAACTTAATTCTTATATTAATCTGAAGCAAATTCAAATTCAAATTCCAAGTTTTGTGAAACCCAGAGAGCCACTTCAGAGAAGCTAAAAAGGTCAAAGCTGCTGGTGTTCTGGAGCCGAAGGTGCTGACTCTTGGCCTAAGCCTTAAGGTGTACATTTCAAAATTAAAAACAAATTTCTTGTCATGAGCAATATCTTTTTAATATTAGCCATAGTTTCCAGCCTGGGTTGTAGTCATGTTAAGATATATTAGGGCAAAACTGGTATTTCGTAAAATTGTTTTCAGTGTATTTGGGATTGTCATTGTGCTGCAGGATGTATCATGTATCACTATCAGCATGCTATTGCATTTGCAGTTGGGATTGTATGTAGTGCCAGCATACTACTGCTAGAAGAAATTTTTTGAAGGCCTTAGGAGTTTCAAGCGAAGTGAGATATGTCACCATATTGTGGTTTTATCATAGGCTATGCGGTGGTCAGGATAGCTAAAAAGGGGAGTGAAACAATGCTGCACAAAGGATTTACAGAAAGTGCAAACATTTGGAAAGCAACAAAACTTACAGAAAACGCAAACAGTCAGAAGGCATTGGTTATTCACTGAAAAAAGGCAAGTGGTGGGCAGCAACACTGGTTAATACACTAAATATGGCTAAAATCGTATGAAACTTGCACACAGGCCAGTATGGTGAGCGTTTCCTCTGACCATAGCTAGGGATAGGGGCTGGTGCCTGGTGGAACCACTGCAGCTCTGTGATGTCACCTGACATATCAACAAGTTTCTTTGCAAGGCAGCTCAAAAAATGGCAGTGAACTTGCAAACATTGCAACTGGTTGAAAGCAATAATTGTCAAGGAGGTCATTGTGTGTTTGGCGTTTGGTGACCTCGGCATCTGTTGCTGCAATGCTGTAATTAAAATTGATGTTAATGCCAGGTAATTCAGCATTCCATTATGGCAAATTGCAGATAATCTAGAAGATGTAATATAGCCAAAGATAATATTGATATGTATATATTTAAAGTACATACAGTAAGTAGAAAACTTGCATGACATTGAAGACAGTTTCATCAACACTAAAAAAGCCTTCAAAAAACTAAACATGTTTTATTTTGAGATGTTTCGGATTATTCTTAATCCATCTTCAGTCAAAAAATAAAGCAACACTTGGCAATGCTAGCAATTCAAAACCAAAAGACTCTGTGATGCAAGAAATAACAGTGTGACGCAAATGACATCAAAAGCAAAACCACGACCGCCAACCCTGTCAAATTCGCTAAAAGTAAAAGCAGGACCAACAACTATGTAGAAAGTGCTAAAACAAAACCTACATAAGATCGTAATCTACATAAACAACCCAAGACCAGCAGCAAGAGACTGTCGACAGAGCACTGCAAGTAAAGGATGCAGAAATTTTTAACAATTACCAGTACTACAATCAGCACGATATGTCTACGTCAGCACCAACAGCATTGAACGAAACATGTATCCAGGGGCACGTGCAGGGGGGCTGAGAGGGCTATTGCTTTACGCGGGGAGGGGATGAGCGGGCTATACGCAGGGGGGGCTATTGCTTTCAAACGTCTCAAAATAAAACATGTATAGTTTTTTGAAGGCTTTTTTAGTGTTGATGAAACTGTTAAGTCTATCCCAATTTTATGCTCCAAAACATTGAAGACAGTTTTTTAAACCTTACATAAAACAATTTATAAATGATCAGCAACGGTTATTTGAAGAAACTAAGGCAGACTTTTATGTTTCTCCTATTTTTTCTATAGCAATCTCATGCAAAGCCAGGTGCGTGTGAAATTTGTCCCTTTAGTATGTGATCAAATATGTTCTCAATTTTAAATATAATTACTGTAAAATTATGGTTTATTTTTCCATCTATGTGCAAGCAGCAAATAACAATATAATAAATAATCTTTTAGACTTGGATTAAGAAAATGTTATGCAAATATATTTGAAAGTAGCTTGTTACAAGCAACATTTCCACTAAACTATCAAAATTTCTCTTTGTTTTAATGTTATTACGATCAAGTCTCATATTTGGCAGAAAATATTGTTCATTGTGTTCAAAGACACATATATCTTGCCACAAAGTACACTTGTGTGGTTTATTGAAAGTATTAAAGCTTTATACTTCTGCAATCCCATTTTGATTAGGGTATTTATAGCCTTTAGTCCTTTGCTGCATTGCTTTTAGTCCTTTAAGTAATATGCTTTGATGAGCAGTAAAGCAGGCCAAAATAAGTGTATCAGGAATATTTATGATTGGAGATATATTAAAAACAACACAAACTATAGCATTTAAAAACCATTCCCAAGCTCCAAGCAGTGTACATTGTACAATTGAATTTGTGTTGGTGAACAGGGTTTTGAGTTTACTTGTGTGCTTTTGTTTGAGTTGTATTTTTGCCGATTGTAGAGTGTTTGTAGAACTAAAAAGCTTTTTATTTGCTTTAGCAATCTACAATTATTTTACTTAATCAAAAAAATTTGCTGTTTCTAATGGTTTTATCTGAAGTTAAATAGTTTGGCCATTTTTGTATAAAAATTATCGGATTTAAAGTAGTTGAAAATACAGTAGAAATTATTAGGTAGTTATTTGTATTTTAAAAGTGCAGATAAAGAAATTGGCATAAAATTAGCAGAAAGTACAAATCTCAAGCACTGTTGAGCTGCTTAACACTTTTGGAACTGAGGGTTTTTCGCAAGAACATGAACTGGGTACTGGGCAGTTTTTGTGAGTTTACCATATCCAGTTTTTTATTAAGTGACTTGAAATTGAAGGCAAAACAAGAACGCCATTTGTTAAATCTGGTATTTCTCATGGTTTTATATGTAAATGTATAAACTTTCAAAAGAAAAATATTCAGCCAGTATTGAACTGATGTCACATCCCTATTTGTACGTAGCCTGGTTTCTGTTTCATAAAAACACATTCTGTTTGTACAAAGGCTGGTAGCGAAAGTGTTAAATGCATCTATAATAATCGTTTTGGTACAAAAATTACCAGTTTCTTAAAGCTTCATTATCACATTGTTTCAAACTGCAATTCTAATCTTGAAGAAATGACAGATGTTAACCTAAAGATTTAATATTTCAACTTTGTTATTAAAAGTAGTATATTGGTTAGAAGCCTGTAGAGAAAAAAAAGAAAACATGTCTTCTGGGCTGAGGATTTCTTGTACAGTGTTGCGAAAATCTACTCCGTCAATTCCAGTACTGACCTCACAGGTAAGGTTTGTGTTGTATTCTTGCACCTAACTATTAGTTCTGAAATTGTTGGATATGTAGGCTTTGCATACAGTTCTGTATTTAGCTGTTGCTTTGATATTTTTACACATAGGTAAAGTGTGTCAGTGAAAGTTTATGTTGCTAGTTTAGCTTGCAGATATTCAGAGTGTGAAAATGTGAAATACGTCATAGCGTGTTCATGGAATAAAGTTTGTCAAAGCTAGGCATAAAGTGTGTCAATGAGTGGAATAAAATGCGTCATAATGTGCATGATGTTGTTAATTTTAGTTGGTTGTATTTAAAGCTGGAGTTGAATGAGCTCACAATGTTTTGTGACATGGGTATTTAACAAATATAATGTTTAAAATGGTCATTACTGTCACTCCAGGTGATGAGAGCTAGCAAGTTGCCTAGTGTTTGCTGATTTGATGGAGCATGTCAGGTGCATTATGCTAACTTCTAACTTCTGTTTTACTAAAGTAACCTCTTCATATATTGAAATTATGTTACTGGTTGAGTTCAAGTACGTTTATAGTTAATGTTATTATCTTGCCATGTATCAGATTTTTTTAAGGAAAATGTAATGTACCTGATATGAACCTGCAGGATCTGAATTCTCTGATTCTAGGGACCTGATTTTCTTTGATTCTAGGGACCCGATGATGATTTTCGCTGATTCTAAGGGCCTGATTTTAAATTCTAAGGACTGAATCGAGTCCCTAAAACACCTTAACACTTTGAGAGCCGGTCTACGATATATTTGTACTTGGATTTCGGCCTAAAAAACAGCAGTTTTCGGTTGCCTTACCAACGCCCTAGCTCCTCCGCCGATTGCGCTAGAGAGCTGTTCAACAGCTCAAATGGATCGGCCAGTCTAGTAGATTGCACTCGAAAAAATTTTTTGGTTGGGGGTTGCGGATTTTTTGTGACTGACGTCATAAGTGAAGTAGTTTTAGGGTCATTTTGGCTCATGTTGCGTGGCCTAGGGCCCAACCGCTAGGCCAAAGTGTTTCGCTGAAGTTTTCATTGGAAACTAGGCTTCAGTCCGAGTCTTATGAGCCTTTGATCGACTTTCTAGCGTTTCTGGTTCAAAAGTTATGATCTAAAATAAACAAATTAATTAACTAATTAGCTAATTAGTCAAATACTTTTACTAACTTACATCAAAACTTTTGAACCCGAAACCCCAGCAGGTCATCCAAAGTATCAAAAGACTCGGATTGTAGCCTAGTTTCCAGTAAAAACTTTAGCGAAATACTACCACCTAACGGTTGGCGCCCAGGACCAGACAAAGTGGGCCAAGGTGGCCTAAAATTCCTCCACTTATGACGTCACTCACCAAAAACCTGCAACCAACCCCCAAGCAAAAAATTTTTTTTCGAGTGCAATCTACTAGACTGGCTGATCTGTTTGAGCCCTTGAACAGCTCTCTAGCGCAATCAGCGGAGGAGCTAGGGCGTTGGTAAGGCAACTGAAAACTGCTGTTTTTTTGGGAAAATTGCTGAATCCTAGCAGACGCCAAAGAGTTAAAAAACTCTGCATAGATGTTTGTGCTAATGTGGTCCCTTTTGAAAAATTAGGTTGTTTTGGCAGTTTCAGTTTGCATCCAAGCAACCTACACCTTCACCATATTTTTTTCACTGATTCATTTACTAAAAATCTTCAGAGAAAAAATTGTGTGAGTTCATTTCTGCACAAATACTTGAAAATTGCACGTGTTTTACTTGATTCAGGTAACTAGATTTTCTGCAACAGCATCTGCAGTTGAAGACAAACCAGTTCCACGTTTGAAAACATTCTCTGTATATCGCTGGAATCCTGAAGAAAAATCTTCTCAGCCATACATGAAAAAATATGAAGTTGATTTGAATGAGTGAGTGGCTTCGTTTGTAAAATAGCATTTTCATGATTAGTTTCACTTTTGTTGGACAAATAATATGATGCTGTTTCCATAAAGACTGTTAAAGTGACTTTGAATGTTGCAATGCTTTAACAAGTGCTGTGAGGTCTTGTTTTTGCAGATTTTTATGAAAGCTCATTTTGAAAGTACCATGCACTAGGTGGGGGCCGCTGTCATGTTTGTTGATGTTTCAATTATTTGTTAATATTGTTTTGAACTGCAAAGCTTCTCTTTGTTGGTTGAAAGTTTTGAATGTGTAGTTTTCACGATATTTTTACAACATGTGGCCAAATATGAATTCACCTTATCCAACACGTTGACCAATGTTTTCATTTTTAATGTCTTGCCACTCAATTGTTTTTAAAATGTGGCGCATTTTGCAGTAGTTATGAAACAATTGTGTTACTGAAGTCACAGTACTGTCGATGATTTAAATTTTCAGTTGCGGGCCGATGGTACTGGATGCATTGATAAAGATAAAGAATGAGCAAGACCCGACCCTGACCTTCCGCAGATCGTGCAGGGAGGGCATTTGCGGATCATGTGCGATGAACATTGGTGGTACGAACACCCTGGCGTGTCTGTCGTAAGTCGACCAACCTACTGTCATAACTCACGCTCTTTTCTGGACACTTGGTCCGGGTCAACAAGTTTCTTTGTTTTGTTTTATTCGGCACTGATTTGATTGGAATGTTTTGCGGATGCTTTGAACAATTTTGCTCGTTGCTATGTCCTTGGCATCAGTTTATGTACTTTGCCACAGTTGCGAGCTTGCTGTTGTAAGCTGGCCTTGGCATGTGTTGGTGATGTGGTGCCGCGCCCATTGCAATGGACTAAATCAGTGCAATTCCGTTTTAGCTTCACGTAAAATTGAACAATCAGTGCAAATCCTGTTTTAGCTTCAGGGTCATTCCATGTCAAGTCACCCAATGGGCTAAACCCTACTCTTTCCGAATTTAATGAACTTTGGCGTGCATGTTGGTTTTGGCCCCCAAATCTCAAATCTAAATTTTTTTGTTGATCAGATGATCGGTTTCCAAGATATGGGTGGTTACTTTTTGAAAATTTAGAGAAAATAAAGGGGGCGCCCAATTTCAAAACCCCATATCTTTTGAACCAGTGGTCCAATCTGGAAAAGTAAGGTATCTTTGAAAAGGGGAAAAAGCCAGGTATTCAAATCTGACATCATTTTTGTGATTTTTGCAAATTTTAGGGTGATGACCTTTTGACCTATATTTTGACCTTGAAATTGAACCTGTGGAAAAAATTAAAAAATGCTGATGACCATCGGATATCACAGCCCTACTTGTTACCTACAATATATCAAAATATGGAATACGTAAAATTTTTTGTTTTTGAGTAATAACAAATTGAAATTAGCATATACAGACAATATTGGTTAAGTTCACGCAAATCAAATGCAGAGCAAGTCTTCTAAATGTCATCATTTTGCCATGCACAACTTCAATGCCAAGGTTAGGGTTACAGTTTGTTTTTTGGACATTGCAGAAGGTCAAATTAACCTGGCAAAAGTATATTTCCATGGTGAAATGACAATGTTAAACGGTTATGTACCCAAATGAATGTATGTTACCTACACTATATTCTGATATGAAATGTGTTTTTTAAGGTACGTAAGGTTGTTAACATGTCAGTATCGGTGACTAAGTTAAGTTTTTGCATTGATGTCAACCCTTGTAACCAGATAAAAACATACCTCTAAGTAGAATATTTCATTGTTAATGAGAGGAAGATATCAAAATGTTGGCATTGCAAAGTAAAATTTAATTACACCCTATTAAAATGATTTGTTTCCATCATGAGCAAGAATTGCTTACGATGTTTTTGTTGCAACAAAGAAATTGTAGTGATCCATTTAACATTAATCCAAACTAGCAAAGGAAAAATCTACCTCCAAATGTAATTCCTAGTGAAAAAACACTGCAGCACATGTGCGATTAGACTGAATAAGGAAATGAAGAGTATGCCAAGTTCTGCACAAACTAGGTCTACTGAAGCACATGTTGATGTACGAAAGCATGAAAATGAAGAACTAATGGATGTAAGTTCACCACAACAGGATATCAATGATGTTGATAATATCACTTATAGTTCTCCGGAAAACTACACTTTGCTTGTAGACATAAATGTTGCATTATTGTCAATATTGCATGAAACAGCAGTCAAGCATAGGCACTTGGCTCTATCAACAAAGAAGTCAGGAAATGAAGGTTTAAAAAGCAGAACAAAAATTAAAATATTGTTTTGAGAAGACCTACAAAGTTGAAGTGAAGTTATCTGCCTCAGCATTAGATGAGAACAACAAAGATTTGTGTTAGTTTTGTGCCATGTTGGAAGAACTACAAGCAATATACAAAAGATCCACTTGTATAGAACATATTCAAATTTTAACCCAATCCCCCTTCACCACCATAGAAAGGACAATGAAAGAATTTCTCAAACTACCTTGTGAAAAAGAGGCAAGCATTGAAGCAAGAGAAGGGTATTCCAGGAGAGTAGTCTAGGATTTTTTCACCATCCTTGCCACGCACACTCCTTTTTTCCCATGAAAGATTCGACTGTTTTCATCTTGCAGCTCAAGTGACATTGCTTTGCCCTTGTTCTTGGTGCCCTCTTCTAAAAGTGCCTTTTTCTTTATACTCTGCTCTTCTTTACTAAGTGGTTCAAGGCACCAAATTCCTTTATTTTTCTTTCAGTGATGAATGGGGAGGTGAGTTAGAATTAGAACACGTTCTATATTAAAAGTAGATCTTTTTATTATTTCTTGCCGTTCTTCCAACATGGCATGAAACAAATAATATTTTTATTGTTCTCATCTAGTTTTGAGTCAGATGACTGCAAATCAACTTTGTAGGTCTTCTCGATACAATATTTTAATTTCTGTGCCAGTTCTAGAAGCTTACATTTCCCCAACGATTTATTCCATTTAATTCTACAAGCAAGATGTCCTTAAGAACCAATAGTGACACTATCAACATCATTGATATCCTGTTGTGGTGAACTTATATCCATTAGTTCTTCCTTTTCATGCTTTAGTACACCAGCATTTGATTCAGCAGAGTCTCCAGTTTGTGCAGAACTTGGCATATCTTTCATTTTTTTATTCAGTGTAATTGCACATGTGCTGCAGTGTTTTTCAACTGGAGTTACATTTGGAGGTAGATTTTTCAGTTTCTCATAGCTACAAAGGACCTGAAATTATTTTGTCCTTGTTTGGAAGATTATTAAATGGATCACTACAATTTCTTCATTGTAATAAAAACTTAAGCAATTCTTGCTCATGATGGAAACAAAATGTTTTGATATGGTGTGCTTAATCTGACTTTGCATGCCAACATTTTGATATCTTCCTATCTTATCAGTGAAATATTCTGTTTAGTGGTATGTTTTTTTTTGGTTACAGGGGTTGACATCAATGCAAAAACTTAGCTTACTCACCGATACTGACATGTTAACAACCTTATGTACCTTAAAAACACATTTCATATCAGAATATAGTGTAGGTAACATACATTCAGTTGGATACATAACCGTTTAACATTGTCATTTCACCATGGAAACATACTTTTGCCAGGTTAATTTGACCTTCTGCAATGTCCAAAAAACAAACTGTAACCCTAACCTTGGCATTGAAGTTGTGCATGACAAAATGATGACATTTCGAAGACTTGCTCTGCATTTGATTTGCGTGAACTTAACCAATATTGTCTGTATATGCTAATTTCAATTTGTTATTACTCAAAAACAAAAAATTTTACGTATTCCATATTTTGATATATTGTAGGTAAAAAGTAGGGCTGTGATATCCGATGGTCATCAGCATTTTTTAATTTCATCCACGGGGTCAATTTCAAGGTCAAAATATAGGTCAAAAGGTCATCACCCTAAAATTTGCAAAAATCACAACAATGATGTCAGATTTGAATACCTGGCTTTTTCCCTTTTCAAAGATCCCTTACTTTCCCAGATTGGACAACTAGTTCAAAAGACATGGGGTTTTGAAATTGGGCGCCCCCCCTTATTTTCTCTAAATTTTCAAACAATTAACCCCCCATATCTTGGAAACCAATCACCGATCAACGAAAAAATTTAAATTTGAGATTTGGGGGCCAAAACCAACATGTATGCCAAATTTCATTAAATTCTGAAAGGGTAGGGTTCAGAATTGACTTTTTTTGGATGATTTGACATGGAATGACCCTTCAGTGAAACTTGTGGAGAAAGCCAGAGGAAGTGTACTGTGTTAAAACGAATCACGTAAAACCGAACGATTTTGTGTTTTAGTTCCAAAGTTTCTAGAAACCATGATTAAAATGCAATAGCTGGGTTGCAAGTTGGGCTGGGGTTTTCCGACCTTGCCGGGTTCGGCCTTAAGTTTGTCAAAATGTTTCTGGGCGATTTCGGGGCTATATACAAAATTTTTCGCAATGGACGCTTTTCCCGGCAGTTGCTGTTGAAGCAATCGAGTTGTTTAAGTCGTCAATAAAATATGATTGAGTGTGAGTTATTTAGTCCTGTTTACTTTGCTACGATACCAATTTCCGGCAGTTGCGCATATCTTCACTCACCCGGTAAATTTGGCCTTCGGGCCTAAATCGGGCTTCAAAAATAAATGTCGGGCCATGTTCGAGCTTCAAAATGAGATCCGTTTGCAACTCTGTGCAATAGTGTTGCGAGCTGTGCTGCTTTCGGGTCTTTTACAAACCAACTTAAACCCTTACAAACCAACTTAAACCCCGGTTATCTGCCATTAAGTGATCAACCTATTGAATGTAGTTTTTGTTTCACCTTCACGTTTATCAAATGCCATTGCTTTCTAGTATCTTCGGCCAAAACCAAAAAACGACCTATATAATCATCTTCTTTGTCTTTGGAAACGTTTCTTTGGTGACCAGTTCATTTCGTTTGTGACTACTAGTATAAAACCATGTAAATCAAGTGCTTTCTTTGCTTCAGCTTCAGAACGTGTAAGATTCGGTCATTCCGATCTTGGTAATTATTTCCTTTGTAAACGCAGCCGAATTTTTAACTATTCAGAAACTTGTTATTGATCGGTTGGTTGTCAAACATTGTCGACGTGTCTTTGCCGCAGGCGCATAGACTCGAACTTGAGCAAGATGACCCGTATCTATCCATTGCCGCATATGTACGTTGTCAAAGACCTTGTTCCGGTGAGTTCAAGTCTGGTGCTGTTCATGCTGCTCAAGTTCTTTCTTTGATTGTTCTTCGTGACGTTTTACAGCGGTGGTTCTTAACCGGAGGGGCGCGTCCCCCAAGGGGGCGTTAATAAATTTCCAGGGGGGTGCGAGCCCTTACACACACTACTAAATGGACGGTTTGATCAATACATTTACCGATAAATACATTTGCTTTTACAGCTTATTCCAGGTCAGAATGCCTTGAAACCAGGACAATTACTTACGGGAGCCGTGGTAGAAAAAAGGTTAAGAATCACTGTTTTACTGCAATATTTTTGCTGTCATCCCCATGACAGCCCGCGAGACAGTTCAGCCTTAAGTAACTTTCCGAAAACCAAGCACTGGCGTTCAACAAGTCCGGTTTTGCCGAGTTTTCATCGTCGATTTATCTGCCGCTGAAACAGGGGTTCGCAACCTTTCTCTGACCACGTACCCTTCAGCACTTCGACAGATGACCGTGCACCCCTAAAATTTGACAAAATATTTGATCATGACCAATCACAGATATATTCAACACTAAGCATTTAATGATTTTTTAACATAATATTCACTGATACATGTATAAATATTTGGGAATAAACAATATATACTGTAAATATATTTCCCTTCTGTTGTTAATCTCAAATGTACCCCTTCAGAAAGGCAAAAGTACCCCAGGTTGGGGACCCCTTCGGTTTTAAAACATCATGATGCTTTACCTGCATCATTTCGTGTTTCTTAGAAGTTTTCAAATCCCTTGTGCAGTGTTCCATCGGTGCTGCGGAATGGATCGATGCGTTGACACGTACATCGTTACGCGATTCCTGTGAATATTTTCAGCTAAAACGTTTCGTTTAATGCCGATCGTGATCACAGACACGTGTGTGAGGCGCACTGCAACTGGTAGTTCGAATGGGAAGCCGTGCAGGGACAGCAATTTTGATCTTTTTTTGTGAATTTTCTCTTCCTTCGCAGGACATGAGCAACTTCTACGCACAGTACCGGTCGATTGAACCTTTCCTTAAACAGAAGGATGAGAGCAAGGCCGGCAAAGAAAACTTCCAATCTGTTGATGAAAGGTAAAACTGTTGGTTGGCGACTGATGTGTTTTGACGACGGTCGATCTGCTGTTCTTTAATGTGTGAATGACTGTCTTTTAAATCCATTTGGAAATTGTGAAAAGCCATTGGTCACTTGGCGTAAAGAACTTCTGTCTTTTGCAACTGACTGCAATAAACCTGGATCTGGAAGGTCATTGGCAGTTCTACAGCTTATCCGGTATCTTTATTAACTGGTTCGTTACATTCTTTGTATAACCTGATTGAAAGAGTGAAATTCTAGCCTAATGTAGATGTTGGCGTTGGATTTAATCGAAAAAGTACTTGGAAGCTGTAACTGTCACTTTTTGGGCAAAGAACAGTTTGTGCGATTTTCTGATGTTCGTCCAGCACTTCAACTGTTGGTTTTCCGGTCATTTTCATTGCTCCGGACGATAATGTTTCCGCTGCAGCTTTTATCCGTGCAAACTATTGATTAGTTAGACACGAAAGAATGCTCTTAAATATTAAAAAAATTCAGTACAAATTTATCAAGTATGAAAATATAGCGGAAAACTCACCAAACTTTCATATCGGTTTTGTAAAAGCCCTGCAGCGCAAAAGCAGATTAATCAAAATCAATGTCATTTGTGACTGAAAAATGAACCACAGATAAAACAATCACTGGCTTGTAATACCCGCTGCATTGCTTGGGAATGACGCGAAGCCTGATTTGCTTTTTTCCACTTCAAAAAGCTCTTCCCATCTTCAGGCAAAAGCTGGATGGCTTGTACGAGTGCATCCTGTGCGCGTGCTGTTCGACCTCCTGTCCCAGCTACTGGTGGAACCCGACCAAGTACTTGGGCCCTGCCGTCCTCATGCAGGTAGGTCAGTGGCAGAAGATACTTGTAAACGTGCGTATTGCAAAGCGAGGGTCTGGCTGAAATTTTCGACAATGGCGCCAAAGCGTTTTACTTCTGCAGCACCAGTGAATCATCACGCATTGTTTCCTGAATACTCGATTCGAGTTGCTGAATACTCGACCCGCGTTGCTGAATACTCGAATCGAGTTGTTGAATACTCGAATCGAGTTGCTGAATACTCGAATCGAGTTGTTGAATACCCGAATCGAGTTGCTGAATACTCGACTCGAATTGCTGAGTACTCGACCCGGGTTGTTGAATACTCGACCCGAGTTGTTCAATACTCATCTCGAGTCTTGTTTTTATGCGCAAAGAGCAATATCCCGCGTTAAGTAAAAACCTCGTTTTGATGCGGCAAGCTGGTTATGTTTGAATCAACAAGAGTTCCAAAACTTGCTCAGTTATAGTCTTCTTTGGACTCTGCAAGTTTTTGCATCGACTGGAGGTATATACTGCATAAGCTGACCTTGTTCTGGCTGGTTAGTGGTTGTTGTCGTAATGAAACTTGCTGGAACAAGTTGCATTTCTGCTCAAAATCGTTGCCTGCTGTGAAAACCAGCAGTTACAAAACAGTAGTTGTCTTAAAGACCGACCCCAAAATAGTAGGACTGCGTGTTGTGTTGCGACAACACTGCGTGTCGCGATTGTCAGAAGCGAGACAAGTTCGTCCATTTGGTCGAAAATCCAAAGCCGGATAAAAATGAGGCGTCGCAATGGCATGTATGCGGCGCGTGTGATTTCAAACTACGTTGGAATATATCAAGATTGTTGTTGTGAATTGGAATCTAACAACTGCAGTTGGTCGCTTTTAACATAATGACAATATTTGGGATGCTTCTAATGTTACAGTAAAAACGATAGATTTCTGTTACCAGCAAAGTTGAATGATATATTTCGTGTTTTTTACCGCAAGAGATTTGTTGAATGTCATTAACAAGTTTGCTTTTTTTGCTGCGTGTTAACAAAGGCTTACCGGTGGATCATCGACAGCCGCGATGAGTTCACGGCTGAGCGTTTGGACCGCCTCAACGATCCTTTCTCCGTTTACAAGTGCCACACCATCATGAACTGCACGAAAACATGTCCCAAGGTAAACCACTTTTCCTGAACAAGCCCGGAATAATGTGCAGTCGCGGAATGCTGACGTAAACCTGGTGCAGGAAAGTGAAGTCTTCAGCGTTGCATTCGTTTTTCCATTCCGCAAAGTTTTGTCTTCTTCCTAAGGTCATCCTGATTTGTCGACCTCAGGGTTCCCACACAGTATTGGAAATATTGAAAAAGTATTGGATTGTTAAATTGGTTTTCAAGACATTGAAAAAGTATTGAAATTGACCAAAATGTACAGAAAGTATTAAAAAAGGATGAAATTTCCAAATTCGTGCATTTGTTTTGTTTGTTCAAATTTCGTTCTTTGCCGCTTTTGAGAGTTTTTCAGATCTTTTCTGCATTGTGTTCCACGAATAAAATTTTGGACAAATGAAAATAAATGTTACTAAACTTTTTCCATCTTGTATTGAAAAGGTATTGAAAAAGTATGGAAAATAGTTTTTGAAAATGTGTGGGAACCTTGTCGACTTATTCAAAACATTTATTTGCGTTTTCGGTCGCGAAGGGTTGTTGCGCATGGGGGTCGAAAGAGGGGGGCAGGGGAGGCCTTGGCCCCCACTCTGGATTTTAAAATTTGCTATTTCGCTATTAACTTCTTGGTAGACAAATTATTTTTTTCTTAGTTTCGAGTTGGCAAAATGAAATTTCACCACTGTTAACCCCCTGAAAAAATCCTTTGACCACCCACCAGGAAAATCTCCCTGACCCCCCCTGGAAGAAATCCTTCCAACGCCCGTGTTGATGCGAACGAGAGCATGAATCGATAAACCTGCTTTTTCGCAAGCGACCGTTAATTAATCGACAAAACCGAGCTGCGATTTTTGTCGCAAAGAATAAGATATTCTTTTCAAATCCAATAACGATTGTTAGCCACGCGCTGTGTGCTCAGCGATAGACCCGCCAGGACCAGTCCCAAAACGTTTAGGTGGTTGAGACGAATTTGGCGTCTTATTATTGGGCACGTTTTCGAGGGCAACTTACCCGTTTTGTGTCACTGGCCATAAGTGTATGAGGCGGCATGTGACTTCGATTCGAGCGAACACATTTGCATTCGAGCGAATACATTTGCATACGAGCGAACACTTTGGATTTAGTGCCACCGCAATCACAACTTTCTTCTGTCTAACGCAGAGGTTTTTGAACTTCTTCAGTCGCGCCTGCCTTGCCGTTAGCCCAGTGTTTATATCAGTGTTTCCCAACCATTTCGCTGCAGCGGGACTTTGCGCAAAGGTTTGCGTTTCTCACTGAACCCTATGCAAACTGATCCAAGTGTCAATATTGCTACAACCAGGGATATAGTGCTAAAAAAGAGATGTGGAAACGGCGTCGCCACAACAAATAAAAGGAGGACTGCACCAAATAATTCGAACGAAACGAGCATTTGCCGACAAGAATTTCCACACTGGATCGTCCTGTTTCATTGTAGACTTTTGACTAGCAGTGCGAATCTGCGTGTCACTAGCACATCTGTGAGATCGCAGCCATGTTTAACGTAATCTAGCGCAAAAAGGTGTGGGAACGCCGTTCCCACCCCACTACACAGCTGGCTAGAACCGCGCAGAACTGCGGTCGCAAATTTCGTCCCAGGCAATTTCGGTCTGTTTCGACGGAACCCTTGCCAGCCACTCGCGGAAGCCCGGTTCAAAAATACTGCGTTCGCCACTGGCACTTGCGCCTCAGCTAACCTCACAATCAAATACTAGAAGAAGAACAATTTATTTGCCATTATCCTGCTTTTCAACAATATGTCGCTGTAATCTTTCTCAGGTTGTAGTTTCGTTCCATGAGTTGCGAACAGTTGCTGATGGAAGCTTGTCA
>Ga0210059_1004718_pt1 | contig 22015 bp, 15 predicted proteins | sample Ectturendosymbi2_FD_188042 | JGI IMG/M metagenome (GOLD analysis project Ga0210059, IMG submission 188042) | Ecteinascidia turbinata endosymbiont from Florida, USA - Sample 2 (SPAdes) (version 2) | ecosystem: Host-associated > Tunicates > Ascidians > Unclassified | place: Key West, Florida...
CAAGATCTTTGCCTGTTGTTGAAGAAACTGGAACAAAGCACAAAAATTCTTCGTGCACTTTGGTATCTTTGATAAACCGAACGGATAAACTAAGTTGCTCTGTTTGACTTACATCAGTCGTTTCATCCGCTAGTATCGAAAAGTATTTGCATTGGGAAATATCGGAAAGTATTTGCTTTTGTATGGCATCACCCATCAAAGATATAATTTGATTTTGCACTCTCCAGCTTAAATATGAAGCGTTGCGGGGAGCCTTTAAAAAGAGGTCAGATGTTTGCTTGTCAGCAGCCTCCACTCGCAGTCTTAAGGCAGCTTTAAAAACTCCGTCATTGCAATCAGTTTCGTTCAGTGAAAATGCACCAGCGTCTCTGTGACCCCTCAATGGTATTTCTTGGCGACCGCAAAATTCAATAGTTCTGATGATATGGGAAAGACGATTTCGATTTTCCTCGACAGCCTTCTGTCGACTGCTGTTTAAAACATTTCGTACATCTCTGGATTTGTCGGCATCTGTCTGCACAAAGTTATCGAACATGGCTGCACATAATTTATGATAGTGACAGTTTTGGTAATTATTATAATGTTCCTTGGCCTTTTTATAATTACTGTGTGGTCCCGAAACTAATGAGCCGGGAGTTTTTTCGCTACGACTGACAGTCTGAGGAGCAAACACAACGCACGATTTGCAAAAAAGCTCCACTGCACGCTAACCATGTAAATTCGTGTAACCATTGCTTCTGGAGACTTCAATTTTGAGCACCAACTGTTACATATGGAAACGAGAAATCTGAAGGAGAGGACCAGCAATTAAACAATACCTTTCGTCGATCAGCATCAGTCAGGGGAACTCCAAAGAAGTTACCAATATCATTTTCACTACTGAATACTTTACTTGACTGACAGACTCTGAGCACGAGCTAGTGTCATTTCTATCTCTTTTGCAAAAGTCTCTTTCTCTTGATGAACTCCTTTTCCGCTTGCGTTGTACAACTACAAACCTATCCATTTTTCCTCGCACTCTTCTGACTATCACGGTACCCGAAATTCGAACTACAGGAGGAGCAACTCCAATCGTAACGCATTGCGCAACACGTGCAGAGTTTGTACGTCATAGCATGTATGAAGCGGTTTCTGTCAATGCCATTATGACTCATGAATCGCAACGTCTTTATCGAAAAGCGACATTCAGCGAGGGTTTCCTATAGTCTTAGCACGATTTGCCTATTGCAATTGAAGAATAACGCTCGTAACGCAACAAGATAACAGATAACTACACCACTAGTTATAATCGAAATCTTTATATAGCTATGTATGCATGTGCGGAATTGTTTTGTGTTTTAACAAATGTCAGCAACAAATTTGTGTTTAGGCGATTTCCGTTAAGGGGGGGGGGGGCTCTAGCCCCCTCAGCCCCCCTCTGCGTGCGCCCCTGTATAGGGCCATGGGCAAAGTACGGTTCTGACGATTTCTCAGAACCGCCGCCTGGAGCGGATTTTGACGTTGGTGTATGTTGCTAGCTTAATCTCGTAAATTTTAAGAAAAAAGGAATGATTTAGTCGAAAAATGGAGTAAATATTGATTTTGCGACAATTCAGAAACAGTTACTTTGTGTTTAATAAATAGTTCCTCTCAGTCGACTATCGATTTTCCAGCATTCCTTTCCCATAAAACATTTTTTCGATTTTTGGGCGCATGTAGCAGAAACGGTTCAGTGTGCCAGTTTTTGAAATGATAGGTCACTGCTAAAATCACAGCTTTGTGTTTTGTCGTTTCAGTGAAACCCCGTTTTTAATGGGTGATGCGCTATTTAAGTTTATAGTCAGTGGTGGGCTTAGGGTTGGGGGCCCAAAGTTAGGCTGAAATGCAGGCCCTCTGATGACGTCATCATACTCAGCCAGGGGGGCTCGAGGCAAGTCCCTCGCTCGCCCTCCTTAAACACACAAGTGTTTGTGGTAGTAAATTTTGCAGCACTTATTGAAAATCGAGCTGCAGAGAGAGAGAGAGAGAGAGAGAGTAAGAACATGTAAAAATCCATAATGTTGTTTTTTTTAAGTTTGTATCGTTTGAATAGGCATAAGCTTAAAACACCCAGGAGTTTTCTCAATTTTTGCTTCACTTCTGTTGAGAATGTGCCTGGTGATGAAGACACCACAACGCCCTCGTTAGCAGATAGAGCAGAGAGGCAGAAAATGGTGAGGGAAGAAGAATCAGAAGATAATCCTTAATCCATCTTCAGTCAAAAAAATGGGCAAAATCTGCGAAAACCTTTGCAAAATCATTTTTCTTTTTTCTTTTTTATTTGTGACTGAAGATGGATTAAGAAGAATCCGAAACGTCTCAAAATAAAACATGCATAGTTTTTTGAAGGCTTTTTTAGTGTTGATGACACTGTTAAGTCTATGCCAGTTTTATGCTCCAGAAGATAACGAATTGTTAACATCTAGAATAAAGAAGGGACAACTCAGCAAACACTGAAAGTGAAACGTTGCATTTACTGAGCTGGGATTCGTATGGTTATCACACGAAATCCACTCTTCGGCCCTTTGTTCTTCCTGCCATGTACCACAACCCATCTACAGAAAAGCGCAAAATGAAAAGGCACAGAGACAATAAACAACCAAAACACAAAAACAAGTCTGCTTCATTTTTCAGACAACAAACACGACAATTTGTTGAACAGCAGCGACAATTCAAGCGATTGATGGTAGCACTCTCTGACTGGCATTTCATACTATCGTCACTAAAAACAGCTCATGTCCCTATGTCTGCAAGGAAGTCGATTGCCCTGGCAGAAAGGTCATAAAACCCTACCTGGCAAAACCTCTGAAATCCGGACAAAATCCTTGGAAATTTGGGCAAAATCTGTGAAAACCTTTGCAAAAACTCGGGGCAAAAATGGCGCCCAATGTGCTTTGATTTGAAAAATGGCAGTGGCGATAGGTCCACCAGAGGACCTTCATATTTGGAAACTTATTCGTCCGCTACCTGTAACGTAAGAGTAACGCTGGATGAGTGTGTAGTGGACTGCACTAGGTTTGGTAGAAACGTACTAAGTCCTAAACCTAAACTCTAAACTTAAACCTAACCCCTAAACCTAAAGCGTAAATCTGAACAGAAAAGTTTGGAAATTTTTGAAAAAGCAAAGAAAAACTGGTGCCATGAAAAGTGCAACCATTACTGCCAAATTGAAAAGTGGCAAGGTGAGAGTCGAATCCAAAACCAATCGAACAGCAGATGTAGACGTGTCCACTACACTACGATGACGGTGCCTTTAATGTGATAGACTCATCCTTTTATTCGAACCGCGTCACTGCCTGCGGACCTATAGCCACTTCCTTGAAAAAAATGGCCCAACCTTTGCAGAATCATATGAAAATCTTTTTTGGAGGTTATCCCAAAAGAAGGTCTGCTTGAGAAAATGTTCGCACAAAATGTGTCCCAAACGTTTTTCGGGCAAGTTTGGGGAAATTCGGGCAAAAAGCATTCGCATCCCCAAACATTTGCTTGCTCCCACACCTATGGCAATGCTGAACAGCCCTAAGAAAAGTAGTGAATTTGATAAATTCATCAGAGAAATGGGATGAAGGGAATCTTTATCATTCTGAAGTGGCTCTCTCGTGGAGGGGTATTGGAGAGAGTGTGGCATTTGCGGCAGGAACTTTCTTGTGTGTTTTTTTTCACAATTTCTACAAGGTTGAGTCTTAAATCAAATTTCTACAGCGTTGTGTCTAATACGATTTTACGGCTATTAATTAGCATCCCTAGTTGTTTGTGCGAACGAAATTTTTGTTGAACAAAAAAGTGCGAACCGTCTTTCTAAAGGTTGAAAAGCACTGGCTTAGAGCAAGCTATGTAGTTGTTGTTGTGAACCTTTCGGGAAAGAATAGAACTGACTGGTAATATCCGGGACAGCATAAAAAGTAATAACAACAAACTACAAGGGGAATCCAGCAAGTGGTGGATAAACTCTCGCTTTTGAAGTATCTACATATTCCCTCATCATCCTGAGTAATACACAATAAAAATTTGGCACCCTGTTGGCATCTGAAAGCAGCTGTTACAAGGCATTGGTTGCTCTCCATTTGTTTTCTTTTTGCTCAACTTGAAACTGTTCCATTAGGGACTGCTTTCTAAAACAATTAATGTTTCATCAGGAACTCAACCAGAGCCTATGCAATAGGATAGTGCGTGGCAACCCTTGATTGTCTATGAGCGTTGAGATCGCATTTAACTTCCCTTGTAGTTTATTTCATCAGATCTGCCTCGTGGTAGTTTTATCTACTGTACAGCAGGCTGTCTGAGTACCTAATCTCACATGCTTGTCATCAATACACAGCAGGTGTAGTTCTTTTCTATTACGCACCTCAACAGCAGGGAGCTACAGCGGCTGGTCTTGAACAAGTTGTACTCATAGCCGTGCAGACCTTCCTTAGTAGTCGAAGTGATTTCCATCTATCACTTTCTCAAAGTGCTTGCTAGTTACAAGCGTCTATTTAGTCCGGTTGCCAAACCGCAGATATTTGGAGAACCTTGCAATACCGTCCGTACAAAGTTTTTTTTGCTGTTTCCATACCTCTGAGGTGTGCTCGTTAAGAATCCGAATGATGCCACTTTGTCATCCTTGGGCAATTCCCCCAATATGCAAATTAAGGCCGCCATTAAGGAAAATCCTTCTTTCGTCAATATCTCAGTCACTATGCATGATATCAAAACAATTTTGGTGTCTATCTCTATGTTTTGAGGGTAAAGAATAAGATTAAGCCATTGCAGGAATGATTCCACTTTTATGTTTTGCTGAATACGCATATTGAAACTGTCTATGCAAAAAATCTCGTTTTTGGCCACATCTCAGTGCCGTATTTATTCGGTTGTTAGCCTCTCTTAATTACAAGCCGCATGAAATGGTGTTTTAAAAGATTAATGTAAGCCGCACTTCAACATACATTACCTAAGCCTCTGAGATACTTTCGCATACTTGCACGTTTCGTGTTTAATTGGCAACCCTGGTAATAATGTTTACACAAATATAACTGCCTTCTGTTGATCGTATTTCTTCCTGTGACGGACGTGCATGTGTTGCTGAAGAGAATAGAATGCGAAAAAAAGTTTGTCGATAAAACGTACCCAAGAAAAGATGAGTGTCATCTGTGCCTTTCGATAAAAAAAGAAAAAATATATATAGTCCGCCTTTAATTGCAAGCCACCCTCGATTAGGGTGCATCCGTAGAACAGCCACACTTCACAATTTCCAGCATCTCCGGTGGAGAAACATTAACATTTGGTTGCAATTTAAGTGGGATCAAGCATCTACAGCGCTCGTCTCCTTCTTATCCGAACTTGACGGGATCTAGTGTTGATGGTTTAGAGTGGAGAGTTGATTTCCAAATTGCAGTCTGAATGCGCGGCCGCTTTGCTTTCTTTTCGAATGCCTCTTTAGAAGGTGACAGTGACTTAACCTCTGCAGTCTTCGTCACTTTTTTCTATCCATCCTTCTCGACCAGACTTCAACAATGACCTTGGACATGTTCGAAGTCAGCAAACTTTTGACAGGCTAAGGATTCCCAACTTTCCACTAGTTGGTCACTCCTGAGCAGGAATCACGGCCTTGCCACGTTTGTTCACGAGCGGTTGGAATGGACACTGGTCGACCAGCATCCAGAGAAACAGAGACTAAATGGTTGTGAGTTGACGTCGTAGGATATAAGATCATTAACATCTACAACCTCCATACTGACGACTCACACCTACGGCCATCCCGACATTACCAGTCTGTATGCTGGCGACTTCAGTTGCCAGCATGTCAACTAGGGTTACAGCACAACATCTCCTGACGGTGAGAAACTGGCCTCCTGAGCAACAACCAACAACCTTGTGCTGCTGCAAGACCCTAAGGGAGTAGCCCGTTTCTACTCACATCGATGGAACGTGGGCACCAACCCGGACCTGGCCTTCGCGAGTGTCGGCAACGACAACCGACTGCCTGACAGATGTGTTCTAGAGAAGTTCCCGCGGTCACGACATCGACCCTTCCTCATAAGGCCACCAAAGCTCAAAGTTCCTGCCTAGAGCGATCCGGTGAAATGTTGGAACTTTTGCAAGGATGATTGGAAGCGTTTTTGCTCTCTTACATGAAAATCCGTCGAGATATTACCACCTCCGGACAAACAAACATCGAGAAGACATCCCAGGAACCATGTGAGAACCTGTTATTTGCTGCTGAACACTGTAGCCCCCTTGGCCGTCGCAAGAATAATGTTCCATGTTGGGACAAGCAGTGCGAGTCGCTTTATCGCTCCTTCGTCCAAGCCCCAGTGGGGACTGACCCTGACAGAGCCGCCTCGTCCCTACCTTCACGGCTCGACGATAAGAAGCAGGAGGGATGGGAAGAAGCTGACAATTCCATCGACTTCTCGCACTCCAGCCACAAGGCGTGGAACACAATCAACAAACTTTAAAAGCAACCTATACCCGCATTGCAATATTTGAATGAGGCGCAGTCGTATGACGAGTGTCCAGAGACATTATTATGAAAACTGGCTTCCCGCACTTTTCATCACGTTCCTCGTCAACCCGTTGACGAAATCGTCCTCAGTTCCTTGATTCAGCCAAAGGATAACACAGCCATCCAGTATTTACAACTCTGATTTTTAAACCAAACGCTGGGACACAGTCGCCTGCAGCTTTGTCTTCAACATGGATTTCGTAGTTACGATTCTCATTTTGCCTTCACATGGAGGTGGGCATAGGTGAACGTTCACGATTAAGGACAGTTTTCATAATAATGTCTCTGGATTGATTCAACCCTATAGCAACCGCGAGTAGTTGAGATTGGTGTTATGTACATGATTGTTCCCAAACTTTGCTACCTTTCTTTTCACTGCCATGAACAATACCAACATAGATAAAAGAGTATCCGTTAGGTCAGCTCTTTTCAAATGACACAAGTTCTCCATTCCCAATATTCACTGCGTCATGTGCGTTCACCATTTCATGTGAAATCAGACCATTAACAACATTGACTAAATCAGCGGGATGACTATATATGGGTCTAGGGGAGCGATGCACGTCAGACGTTTTCCTATCTTATCCCTATCTTTTGCGTCCGAAGTTTTTTCAATGTATTCATATATTACTGTATATAATAGGCGTATACATTTTTTCTCTGCTGAAAATTTTTTGAAATGGTATAAATGCCTTACTAGCCTACAAGTTATAATAGGAGGTGGATCGGGAGGGAACTAAAATTGATTCCTTCCCTGATAAACGTCTATATGCTTTAAAAATGAGAATTACCTCTATTTTTGGCAAAAAGCCTATTCACTCAAGCTGATCTGTTTGCAGAAGCTCCTGCGTCTTGCTAACAATTACTTCTAAATCACATTCGATCAACACATCCTCACTTTCAATGACAAGAGTCCTTTCATTTGTTGAAAACAGGTTTATTGCGTCAGCATTTTTCTCAAAACTTCATCTGCGGTCTTGGGGATTCTCCTTTGCGAAGTAATTTGAAGAGTCGTTTTCGCCAGACGACTATTGCTGATCGTATGAAAAACGGCGATCCTTACTTCGATATGTTTGCAGACAGAATTGCTGTTATCAATACTCCAGTGGTTTAATCTGACTATTTACTCAATGAACACGTATAGACTCAACGATTATAATGACACAATGTGCAGCATTTGAGATATGACCGAAAACGTGATTTTCAGTAATGACTGTCTCAATATGTGTATTCAGAACAATTAAACGTGGAATCTTTACTGAAATGGCTTAATCTGATTTTTTCACCCTCAAAACATGGGGATAGACACCAAAAGTATTTTGATATCATGCATAGTTACTGAGGTATTGATGAAAGAAGGATTTTCCGTAATGACGGCCTTAATTTGCATATTGGTGGATTCCCAAGGATGACAGAGTGGCATCCTTCAGATTCTTAAAAAGCACACTTTGGAGGTGCAGGGACGGCAGAAAAAACTTTGCACGGACGGTATTGCCTGCTTATCGGTCCCTGCCACCGGAATAAATCAATCAAAACAATAAATGAAGTTGCGCGAATACCTGACCCAGAGTTGGTTAATAACAAAGACAATATTTTCGTCACAAGTCTCAATTGTACTCTGTCCCAAACTGCGCTGAACATGCGCGTTACGCCAGGAGTGGCCAACCTATGGCGTATGCGTGAAATTTGGTCCATTGTATAATTTAAAGTGGCGCGATGAATCTCTGTGAACTAAAAATACCTGAAGATAGTAAACCTCTCCAATATATCTATTGACATTTTGATTCGTACAAATAACTCATGAGTTGCCTGTTATCGTCTTGAAGCAAGCTGTTCCTGATTTAATAAAAAATAAAAATAAGCTACTTGAGGAAAGAGCTCTTTTATGTAAGAACAATCGGTCTGGCATTTGTGGTTGATGTTACCAACCATCTCTATCATTTGAATATGAAGATCTGCTGAACTTTTCATATTTAGTCATTTGATGTGTTGTGACTAATCCAAGACGTAGTTTGATTCCATGGGTTCAGTAGTTTTTGTGAGTATCTTATGTTCCAAATATGGAGCAATAGCAGGAACCAGGTACTTTTTTATTCTTTTAATGTCTATCGTATTCGTCACCTGTTCGCCACATCATAGCTTTGCAACGTAACTACGGTCTCTTTCCATTGCTTCAGAATGTGGATGCTATGCTTGATACGTCAGGAAAATGCACAAAAAAACTTTCATTGTGACATCACACATTTTTGACCTCATTTTAACAGTAGGGAAATTCCAAACAAAGAAAATGTTTGAGCAAGACCTGTTGCTACGCTGCAACCGCACGACGTAAGACAAGTAAACGCTACTCTATGAACTTTGCATCCACAATGATGCCTTTTTTACTAATCCAAGTGAAGTTGGGTAATCGAGGAATCAGCTTGCCATGCTGTGGTTTCATAAATCTGCGAAGATTCTGACTTCACGTATCAACAGGCAAGTGACGACGTAACACAAGACCAGCCATATCTGCTCACAAAACATTTTACTGGTAAATCGATTTCGCGTCAAAAACGCATCTTCAATCCTGCAAATTGTAAGCAAAGCCTGAAGGTGAAATAATGAAATAACAAAGTACAGTACAACCTCCGCACTTCTAAACACACGTTAACGCTTTCAGGATTAGAGAAAACATGCAGGCTCCACATCAAACACTAACGCGTGACATTTTTTATAGATCACTTCCTCAAGTGGCACTAATTCGTGATATTTTTCATAGGTCCTTTTACTAATACGTGACCTGTTTCATGCGTCATCTCCTGAAATGATGGTTTCGGTTGCGTTAATTAGAACTGTCGCCAGAATGTTTTCAATAAGATGGTACGTTTGTTTAGGGGGGCTTGACATTTAAAAATTGACAAAAACTCCACTGATTCATAGTGTTTCATACTGCAATTTTGGGCGGCTTGGAACTTTATTTGGGGGGATAACACCACCAAATCTCCCTGTCGCGACGGGACTGGGTTTATTCCTTCTTATTTAGGGCTTTTCAGAGCTCATTAGATGTTAAAAACAATCTAGGTGCTAAGTGGTTTTCTCCGTTTTGTTTTTTTATTTTCCTTCGTATATTTCAAGGATAAACGGGTATTTTTGTCGGAAGCCAAATCCCTAAGCTTTTAAGTAAAGCAGCTAGGTTAGTTTTAATGAACATCTTGGCACTGTGATAATCAAGTATGGAACCATTTGTTTATCAACACTGAGAAAATTTGAAAACACACCAAACTACTGAAACGTTGCTATTGCCTTGAAATTGAAGTCTGGAAGCAAAGACGTGTTGTCGGCAAGGTGCATAGGCTTACACTGATTAGTCTCTCAAAACCTTCCCCTTGGTACACTTTTAAAGAAAATTACTGTTCAAAATTCTGCAGTTAGTGAATACATCGCGGTCATTAGTTTTTCGATGATTGCTTTGTGTTAAATGCACGTGGTTGATGTTTAACGTTCGTGTCGTTCTTTTTTGCTGCAGTACTGGTAACGTATGTTTTTTCCATCGTTTTCGTTCGGTAACTTAGTTTCAGATATGAGTTTATCAAAGCCTTAAAGAGAAATCTTTGCTATTCTCGACATGTTGATGAACTTACTCAAGGCATCGAAGGAGCAAATGGATAAAAGTATTGCTGCCCAGTCGACTAGATACTGACCCGAGTTCGCAAGATGCTTCGTCGAATTCAATGCACTTGAAAAAAACTTTCGAGAACTTTGTAACTACCTTGCCAAGTGAGAGATTGAACAAGTATGTAGTAATAACAAATTTCGTGACTCCTAAGATTTCTGGCATATCGACGATGTAACTGACTGCGACTTGGCCATCGATGTTTTTGGAAAACTCCTTGTCAAACCTAATACGAATTCTATGCTTGCCATTTCTATGCTACCAGATGTCAAGACCCGTCGGAGTCTCTCAGGTAGTATATGCAAGTTATCAGAACTTTGAACAAAGACTGCAAATTTCAACAGGTGACAGCTGTGCAACAACATCAAAATGAATATATTAGAAACGTTTTCATTAGGGGCAGAAGGTCAAGTTGGATGCGAAAGTGCTTATATGAAAACAAGACGTTTGGCTTAGAGGAATTGTTCAATCAAGTATGTACTCTTGAAGCTGCAGCGAGAAGCGCCGAATCTGACAAACATGTGTCTCAGTCACCTGTGGTGAAAGTTTTGAAGTCAAAATATTAGGAAATCAGCCAGACTAACCTGCTACTGCAATCGAAAAAGTTTTTTTTGTAGCAATAAGAAGGGCCCACGATCGCGTTGCCCCGAGCGAGGAGTTTAATTCCACAAATGCCAAAATAAGGGCATCTTGCAAATAAGTGTAGGAACGTCACACCTTCCGCTGTGAAAGTGTCGGAATCGCCTGAAACATCAGACGTAAAGAGAACCTGTCAAACTACGCTTGCGATGATCAATAAACCTTCGATTGCCCCAGTGACGGATGAGGTTCCTTCCTCACTTTCGAAAGCTTCTGGCATTGTGCGCATTTCCGGGCGTGAGGTACGCGTTTTGTTCGATAGCTGCTCTTCGGAGAGTTTCGTTCATCCTCGTTTGGTTGACTCGATGAAACGTAAAGTTAGGCCATCCTCTGAAGCTATATCAATGGCCGCTTCTGCATTTTCGACTAAGATTAAGGGCCACACTTGTGTGAATATTATGTATCAAGGTCAAGAATACACCTAGTTTCCGCTGGGTGTGTTAGATCATTAGTGCTGCACAATTCTGTCAGAAATTGACTTTCAAGCAAGATTCGTTTTTAACACTTGTGTCCCAATGGATAGGTTGAAAAAGCTGTGCCTGGACTTCGAAACTGATAAAATGTCACCAAAGTGTTGACCATAACCTAACTACTGCACATGAACGTCCAGCACATTATGAAGGCTGTGCAAATCTATTAACTAAAGTTTTAATCAAATATTGTAGCAAATTTATTCTTGCTTGCGCACAGGGTATAAACGTCTGTGAAAGCATATTGACGACAGCAATTACTCTAGGTTGAAACTGATAATGCAAGAAAACAGTTAAATCAACAGTGGATATCAAAAAAGTTCAGCACGTAACTGCAACAACAGTTTGCATAGGCAGTCTTTATAACTTCAAATACTCGCGCACAACTCTTCATGGTATGAGGCAGAGCAGCATTGCAATGAGACTGATCCTGTATCTTGTGCTGAGGGGACAATGTCCATATAAAAAGTGAAGCCCTAAAATTAACATTCACTTTAAGCCGAACGACATTATACCTACAAACATCTGAATAGTTCTCTTAAATTAAATCAAGAAAACATCAGAAGATTTTTAAAGTAATTCTCATTAAAAATTACGTTTGCACATTCGAATTTAGTATTTTTTCTCTGAAATATCTATGTTTATCTCCTGCTGCATTGTAATAATCAAGTTCATTGCATTTAAAGCTTAATTGTCTAGAGGTAAGTAGTGCGGATCACTTCTCTTGATGTTTTCAAAAATAATGCATTGCACAATTTTTGGCAGGACGTTATTAATAGCCCGCCCTTTAACTACCGCGTGCGCCACATTTTTGCAGAGCTTTGCAACACCATACATCACCAGCCGATGAAGCTAGAAAGCTGTTCAAACCCTCTACGGATTCAGCAAGTCTTCTATTTCAGACTAAAAAGTTTTTTTTTCGTTTTGCGCTTTCTGGGGGTAACGTCATAATGATGGCATATTTCCACCATTTTGGCTAAGTTTACCTGGTCCTAGGCGCCAACCCAGCGAGTCATTTTTTGGCTCAAGTTTTTTTGGAAACTAGGCCGCCATCATCCGAGATTTTAGAGCCTTTGATTGACTTTCTAGCATATCTGGAACCAAAATAATGGTTCAAAAACAGTTTGAAGTTGTTAGGTCCGTTTTCTTGGTGAAATCTAAAATTGGTCGGTTAAAATCCTTCCGACACCCATGCACATAACAACAAGTACTTTTGAAGCAACTCACCAAAGCAGTGGGCATTTACATCTTAGTAACATCATTTCAGATTAGAAGGCGCGAATGTAAACTGCTTAGTACGCAATTCAGACCACACTGTCCTTTGCATTAGATGAAAGATTGAAAACGTCATTAACTAACCACAAATCAACGAATCGCAAATGGAAAACGATAGTGTTTACACTAGTTTCTGTCACATTGTTCGTTCATGTTTATGTATTTTTACTGCTAATGTGTACTTTAAGTCTACGCCATACACGTAACATTAATTGTTGTAGAATTGACGAAACATTACCTTCGCATAAACTGGAGTTACGGTTACGTGAACTCTGGTAACCCACAGCGATGGAACGTCACCATGGGCGTCGGAAGGACTTTCTCAAGGAGTTGGTAAAATAATTTTTTCCAGGGCGCCAACAGTGGGGAACTTTCATGTTACCGACATCGAAACTAAGAAAAAAAAATTTTCTAATTAGAAGTTTATAGCAGGTGTGGCCAAACCTGCTCTGTGTATGAGCCTCATATTGCAAAAACTAGATTACAAAGAGCTGCAACATGAAAATCTAAAAACACGTAGCCTATTTATTTGTAATCTACGCTTCTGTGACATCATATTTTCTTTGTGGAACGACTTGCAAAAGTAATACTGTACACCTACAGCACGCTAGCTACCATAGTACCAATTTAAAATATTTCTGCATTTTGCAATAGAAATAAAAAGTAAAGAACAAATATGTAAGTTTTCGGAAAGCTCAAAGAGCCTCATGAACAGGTTCGAGGAGCCGCATGCGGCTAGCCAGCCGCAATTTGGCCACCCCTAGTTTATAGCAAACAACAACAAATTTCAAAATCCAAGGATGACCAAGGCTTCCCTCCTTCCGACACTTGTGAGAGTCACAGACTATTACTGATATGCCTGGACATGTCCCGGGTATTCCCCAGTGGTTTCTTGCATCAGTCGAATTTGCGTGTGCGGAAGCAGGGCCGCAACCAAGGTTAGGGAATGGGGTAATTGCTCCCCCGAAATTTTCGAAAACATATTCAGTTGTTAGGTAAAAGTTAAAATTACTTTACCTCTTACCCAAAAATATCAACTGGTTGCTGCCCTGGGCGTAGGCATTTATATATACTTTCGTGATAGCGACCAATGAACATCTGCATCGCTTGCCATATACACTTCTACCTTCGACATTTCAAGTAGTCCTCCGACTCTGACGATCGACATGATGTTTATCTGTCTCCCTTCGGAACTTGGGTAACATCGCACTGCGCTGAATTCTGGTTGACCTGCATTACGCTGCCATATTTTTAATGATTTAAAATGTCCCACTGAAATTCTGATTTCTCGTGCATATTTTAAAATTTAAACTGTCTCTCCTTGTATTGAAGCATTGTTTAAAACGTTGGGCATAACCGTCAAGTACATTAGAACAAGTACATGTGTCAAGTACATGTGCAACCACATTTGGCCAAAAAAACGGTTTGCCGATTTGAAAGCAAGTACAAACAATCCTAACAAGTTAAGTTTGATTATCTACCGACTGAGCTCTGGAAGCAGTTTGCCGTGGCCAAGATTATTAAAAATATTATTGTTACCGCACAAACCTCTATGTGTGGCTGAATGTATAGCTGAATAGAACAAGCAGTTTTTCAAGCTCAGTATATTCCTAACAACACGAGCAAACATCCACAAAACATTTTGTATGAGATCTAAGAGTGGCATGCTTGAAACAACACACACGCACGTGAAGATACAGACACACAAACACAAGATACACAAAATACAGACACACAAACACAAAATACAAACTCACAAACACAAGATACGCAAATACAGACACACAAACGCAAGATACACAAAATACAGACGCACAAACACACGAAAATGATGTTTGAGGCATGGCGAGGTGAAAAGGAAGAGATGACAAACACACTGTTGAAAACGCCAGCAATGCTACTTGTACAAGTACGCAGGTAAATGAGAACGAAGATGAGGAGGAAAAAATTATCCAGTGTTCCCTCTAAGAAAATTATATACTGAACAAATGTTTGTTTTGTTGCGCACTGAGCGTATGCAACTGCGCAACCATACAGACACACAAAATGTGAAGCCTTCCCAGCGTTAAATGGGCTAAGCGTATATACCGTATAAAATTTAGAAAGTTGGGAATGCGCGAGAATGAGATAGCACTGCGCAAATTGTCTGATGGTACTGTGCAATTGCGCCTCTTAGAGGAACACTGATGACATCATACATGACGTTGCACGGATCAATGACGAACACATTTGTTCTGCGAACCACGAGTCACACAAACAAGTCGACGAAAACGCGCTCGCTTGACAACGAGATGTTTGAAAAACGCACTCGCTTGGCGACAGTTCGTTTACATTTGAATCAAACCAAGAAAAACAAAGGCCAAACTTGCAATAATGCATGTGTGGTTTGGACATCTGCTTTAGCTTCACAATCCTTTCACGGTCTGGTCGTAAAGAAAGGGTTCAGGATTTTCACCCAGTTTAAGGCCAAGTTTGAACTAAATACACTCTGCACATTCTGGCAATGTTGATCAGAGTCAGGAACGTAGCCAATATGGGTTGAGTTGAATCAATTAGAGATTGCAACGTTTGGCAAAGAAAGTGGTTCAGGAATTCCAGCGCGGTTTGAGGTCAGGGTTGAGCATTAGAAAAAAACGTATTAGGTATTTCGTTTGCAGCAAATTTAAATAACGCCCCGAACGTTGATCAGTTTATTACTGAAGGCCGTGTGGCTTAAAACCCTTTAAGTCCCGCGTGCGCCACTTTTCTTGTAGAAATTTGCAATCCTATAACTCGCCAGGCGATTGAGCTAGAGAGCTGTTCAAATCCTCTACGGATTCAGCAAGTCTTGTAGTCGAAATTGAAAAAAACAATTTTCGGTTTTTAGGTGGGGGTTTTCTGAAGGTGACGTCACAAAGAGGACATGCTTAGGAAAAGTAGGCCACATTTAGCCGGCCCTGAGCCCCAACCGATTGACCCATTCTTTTGGATCAAAGTTTTGTTGAAAACTAGGTGAATATCCGCCGTTATAGAGCCCTTGATTGACTTGCTAGTACGTCTGTGGCCAAAATTATGGGCCAAAAAAACAATTTTTGGTGTTTTGTCCATAATTTCGGCTACAGCTTTGCTAGAAAGCCATTTAAGGGCTTTAAAGACGCGGATTTTGGCCTAGTTTCCGCAAAAATCTTGAGCCATAATAATAGCCCAATAGGTTGGGGCCCAGGGCCATGTAAATGTAGTCAAAAACACCCCCACTTGTGGCGTTCCCCTCGAAAACCCCCCACTGAAAACAAAAAAAATTTCTTTTCGCTTTCGACTACAAGACTTTCTGAATCCGAAGAGGGTTTTAACAGCTCTCTAGCTCAATCGCCTGGCGGGTTATAGGATTGCAAAGCTCTGCATGAAGCGTAGTTTTCGCGGAACTGAACGGGTTAATAGAAAACAAGCTTTCCATGCACTGCGTTGGTTTCAACGCTGAACTTTAAAAAACGCCGGCAACTCTAATTGCTCTACACGCTTTGCAACGTTGGTCAGAGTCAAGAATGTGGCTAATGGAAGTTGAGTCAATTCGAGGTTGTGATGTTCGGCAACGTCCAAGGATGTACGCAAGGGGTGGTGGGGTGGGGTTAAACCCCCACATTTAGCTTGATATTTTACAAAAACTTTATCACCTGCGCAAAGGAGATTAATTGCTTTCACATACTTTTTCTTGTTAATTTGTCAACTTAATGCAAATACCACGGAATGAATTTGCATGCAAATTTCAAGGAACGTTGCAAATGGGCCAAAAACTAATAATTAGGTTTCGGTGGGAATCTGCGTTATCGTCTGCGTCCAGAAACCACTTCAACACTTTCTGCAGACCTTTCGTTGTGTTCCGCGATGGTTCACTTTATCCGAAACAGTTGCTTTTATTTTGTCTGCTAAGGCTGATCGGCGCAAGCGCTGACCACATTGGCTACATTACCAATTTCTGTATATGAGAGAACTGTTGCACGAGCTGAAAAACAGCAGTTGTTAACATAGAAGCATTCAGCCATTCGATAATGTCCCAGCAGGGAAAAACGAAAACTAAAGGTTTGCTGGACGTCTATACATAACAAAAAAAAACGAAAGTTTTCTTGCGTACTTCATGCGCATTCTCAATTCTTGTGTAGTTTAGCAAGATTCGATCTTGCACACCGGCGTGTGCGCCACCCAGTCCAGCCGCACACCTTCTATACTCGACTGCTCGTATTGGACAAGACATTAGGGCAGTCTCATTTTGCAGTTGCAAATTGCACTGACGCATTGATGAGTGTGTTTTACTCCCCTGATTTAACGCACAGCCTGATATTTTTGCAGATATGAACTGCTGTGTCGTAGCGTTGAGTTTATTTTCCTCCGATAGCATAACTTGGAGCGCTGGTAGCATATATTCAGTGCAATGACCCATAAAATAAGGGGAGTGGATGTAAGAAAATATGCATATTAAGTCAACAAACTTCGCCAAAACGTTGGTTTGGAAATATGACTGTGACGTCAAATTGTGACGTAACGAACAGCGCACACCAAATACTAATGACCACCATATGCTGCTGAATGAAACCCCCCCTAATGAAAATTTTCTGCGTACGCCACTGACAACGTCATAATGCATGAAGCTACGAAACACAGGGTTCGAATAAAAACAAACAGTGCGAGTGCAATGGAAAGATGCTGTGGGTGAAGATTGACAGATATGATCAAAACTTGCAAAATACCACCTCGAAATCAAATCGTTTTGGGACAAATTTTTTCGAAAAAAAGGCAGGTTTGGATTCCGAGTAGTATGTCACGTAGATCCATGCGAAAGGCAAGTATTACAAGACTTGTGACACTGCTTAACACACTGCATTAATGAAATTCAGTGTATATATCCTCTTTGATTTAGTTTCTTGCATATGTTCTGAGGAAGATAATTTGCATAGACTCTCGAGACCTCGACAATAAATACTGTATTCTTATCATGCCAGTAGAGCAAAGTTTGTAGCCAGTAGAGTATGCCTGGTGACAGAAACAGCATGCTATGCACACATTGTGTTAGCTTTACGTTTACCTGCGGTTACTGTATGCTACTGTTTAAGAAATTTTTGCATTTTATGTTCAGTGCTTAACCGTTTCTAGGGTTTCATAGCCAAGCTCTAACGTTGCAAGGGAAATTCGAATTTCACAAGCACCTCAAAGTTATTTTGTTTAGGTAGTCCAGGTAAAAGTGGCGAGGCCCACCCACATCTGGTGGCGAACCTGGCCCAACCATTCGTAATAAATTTCAAGTTGCATTCCTGTCTGTATTCCTTTCAGGAGTGTTTCAGTTGGCTGACGAAATCTCTTATCTACGATTGAAATAATAGCATCAGTGAATAAATATATCCTAACATTCATACCAGTCTCTTGCATTTGACAACTTCACCACTCGCATTGTCTGCAGAACGTATTCCACAGCAAATATATTCAACTGAAGTTTCAAAAATGTAGACAATGGATTTGATGAATTTGCTATAACAAGACGAAAAGTTAGGCAAGTTCACTAGCATCCCATACATCTGCCACACTAAAACCATGACTGCACTGGTTCAGTTCAAAACCAGGTATTTGTATTAGGCTACAACTAATTTTTACTCTGTCCTGATCGTTCGGTCTGTATCTTGGTTAAAAATGAAAAGTTCTCATTTTCGGAAATGTTACGAAGAGAACTTCATCTGTGACCGTTTGCGAAAACGTTATACAACGGTTGAATAGGAACGATGACGTCATCGAATGAAATTTCATGAAAATTGTCCATCCCGAAATGCAGAGCTGGTTGCGCCCCTGGATCTACGTTCGCATGAATCTACGTGGCATATTACTCGAAGTCCTAACAACTAGTTTGGATTCCAAGTAATATGTCACGTACATCCGTGCGAAGGGCAAGTATTACAAGCGGTAACTTATGGACTTTATACGCTGGTGGCTCTGTGGACTTTGGAGCACAAAGGTAAACAGAGGAAGAAGCACGAAAGAAAAATAAAGACACTTTGCAGCAAAAAATATGTCTTGTAGTGCGACTATGTCAATACTTGGGTCTCACTGGCTCGCTTGACATCCCCTGAGCAGAATAATACATTCATCACAAGCCAATGAAAAACGTGCGACAGAACTTACAATACGACCGTTGTACCAAGCATCCGCATACAAGCAAGGGTAGAAAACACTGTCAAACGAACCAACACAAACGTAGAGCATTCGGTCATGCACATGCTGGCACTTAACACCAAACAGGTATAAACAGACCCAAATATAGACCTGTTAAGAATATAGAATTTGTGTTCTCACAACTGCATAACACAGAATGAAAGTACGTTCTGATATTGATTGTGCGTGCTTACATTTAAACCAGTGGTTCTCAACCTTTCTTTTCTTGTGGCCCATTTTCAGTGTTGAAAGAAATCTTAGGCCAGCATAACCTTTCATAAAAATATCGAGTAACATGGAAATGTTCTTTTATTAATATTAACAATACAGTAAAGGTGTCAATGACTAAATTAATCCTAATGTCTATCTATCACAGTGGTTCCCAAACTGGGGGTAAATTACCCCTCAGAGATAATATACGATTCTTCGGGAGGTATCGCGGAACCGAAACCACAATGTTGTTCTGTATTATGAGCGATCACTGTGAAATATTGAGGGGAGTCAGACATAATCGCTCCCTCGATTTGGGTAATGACTCGAAAAAGTTTGGGAACCACTGATGTATCAGCTTGTCAAGTTGAACTTCCAAACCTTGGTTCAACCTTAAGCCTAAGTCTCCTCTCTTTCAATTTGCAATTGATGATGTTTCTTTGTCAGTAAATCATTTACTGCAGAAAATCCTGCCTCAACCAACCAAGTGCTAGGAACACCAAGTAAGAATGGAACTTCATTTTCAAATAGCAATGTATAGGATGATCCTACTTTCAGCCATCCAATTAAAGCCATTCCTTTCTATATTTGCCATTGATACTTTGCTCTCCTTTAGTTCAAGAAGTTTTCCAGCAATAATGGAATCAATGTCTTCCTCGCTTGAGACGTCAAAGTGTGCCATATCCATAATCCGACCAGGTGGACTCATTTCGATGATATCGTTATATCCTCTGGTCATATCTTGCCTTAAGCTTTGCAGGTGGTCAGTGCAGCTTGTGATTACTTCTGGGCTTTGAGCAGTTTTGGCCAAGTTACAAAAAAATGCAAATTCATTCTTTTGCAAATGCATCTTCCAGAGACTTAATTTGTTCAAAAAGAGCGTACTTTCTCAGCACAATCTACTAGATTAGCGTTTCGTACTTGCAGTGTTTTGTTTAGTTGGTTAACATGCGCAAATAAGTCAACCAGGTAGAAAATCCTTGCTTTTGTCATAGTGTTATTTATCGCTGAAAACACAGTCTCCGCTTTACCTTTTTGTTTCTTGCTACAAGCGTGTGTTTCCATGTGATGAACAAAGATAAGAACCGTGTCCAACAGTTCAGCAAGACGAACATGGGAATTTCCTTTGGAAAGCCACCGAATTTCAGTGTGCATGAGAGGTGTCTGGTGGTCCTCACCTTGACATAGTTTCTGAAATAAGCGGTCACGCAAAGCATTGACTTTGACAAAATTTACTGCTGAAATGGCAACTTTCAATGCCTCTTCCATGTCACCATTGAGAGATTTAGCAGCAAGATGTTCTCCAAGGATAATGCTATGAATTGTCATTATATGAGGAGGAACTTCTTTTACTTTTGCAACAAAGCCATTGTGCTTGCCGGTCATAGCGCTGGCACCATCTGTTGCAATCTGCACCAGATTTGACAGAGGAATCTCATTATTGTGCAGGTAGTCATAAACAGCTGCATAGATGGTGTCGCTTCGTGTGTCAATCAGCTTCTTCATGAATAATATTTCTTCATTGATTACCATTGCATCAATAAATCGAACATAGGCAGGTAATAAAACAGAGTTATTAATTGTAGTTTCATCAATTTGTAGCGAAAACTTTGAAACTTTTCATTTTTCCACCAGCAGTTCCTCCAGATTTTCTGCCATTTTATCCTGCCTTCTCTTCACTCTGTCATTAGACAAGGGTATTTTCTGTAAAATATTAGCAGCCTGTTCTCCTAGCAATTCTTTAGCACAATCAACATTGCTGGTTTCACCAGACGTTCTACAATCGTGTGAGGCTTACCCACCTTAACAACCATTTCACTTACTGCATAGCTGACTTTTAGTGTCTTTCTATTATTATCACTTGCCTTTTTCCAGAGAAAATCTAAAGGTTTTGGAGCGTGCTTCTGGCGTAACTCCACTTTTTTCTCGAACTAGCTTCGCTCTTTCCCTACAGAACCAGGATGCTTCATCTGTTGATGAGCTGATAATTTTGACTTTGCTCAAGGAGCGGGCGGAAATAGCTCAGCGAAAAAATGTTCGCCACCCAATTGGAAGGTTGGGTGTTCGATCCACAGCCACTGAGTGACTTACCGTAGCACTCCTTGGGCAAGAGCGTTCACCTCAACCGACCCGGCAAGAAGCACAATTCAGGCTTCGACATGTCGCCAATTGCCGTCGCCAAAATTTACAAAAAAAATTAATTTTGACTTCTTCATGGAATCATTTGTCATTACTAACCCACAGTCCACACATTCAGGCTTCTCCGACATGGATAAAAGCCTAGCAATAAAAAATCCTGCTGGTAATTGCGGATAGTCTTCCTTTTCTTGCTCTTGATGATGCCATTGTGGAAAGTCAGAAGGTTAAAAAAACGTTAGGCATTATCCTAATAAAACAACAATGCATGTGTTTATACATCAACAAAATCGAACCATTTGTCTTATGACGTCATAAGCAGAAATTAAACAATCATTCAATAACAAAACTGTGACACAACTGTAGTGATCTAATTCACTACATAAAAATGAAGTCAGCCTGAATGTGCTGCCTGAGTTGAAAGATCGAAAGATCGCCCCGCGTGCCCACTCCTCCATTGTGCACCTACGGCTTCTGAGACGGACACGCCGGGAAACACTCTTCCTATAATAAGAAGACACTGGCACTGTACTAATATTAGAGCAGTAAACACGGTCACAGTGGCACAACAGTACAACAATTTGCTAATAATGTCGGCCTTGGCCCAGACACACAACGGCTCTCGTCCCTCTTGTCCGCGACTACGAAAAACCCAGACGTCGTCTGCAGCAAAACCAGCCTCATACATTAGTCCGGCAGCACAGCACTTACTAAGCGGTAAATGTGTGGCAAAGATTATTAATCCAGCAGCACAGCGCCAACGAACAACGACGTGTCGGAAAGAATCTACCGTTGAAGTGTCTCTCACTCTGTAACACACAAGCACGAGCGGTGAATCTGATTCACGCTGTCCTATGCGATGATGAAGGCGTTACTCAGGCTCGCGGCTGTTAGAGACACGAAAGAGGCAGGAGAGTTGAGAGGTGACACTGTACACTTTATTGCCTCGAGTTCTGCACG